>Ga0070726_10002937_pt1 | contig 14884 bp, 11 predicted proteins | sample tdAd471_FD_67275 | JGI IMG/M metagenome (GOLD analysis project Ga0070726, IMG submission 67275) | Marine sediment microbial communities from the Atlantic coast under amendment with organic carbon and nitrate - tdAd47.1 | ecosystem: Environmental > Aquatic > Marine > Coastal > Sediment | place...
GGCGTCCTCGGGCACGACGACCTGGAAGTTCACCTGGAAGTTCACCCAGTCCAGCGGGAGCACGGTGATGGACGGATCGCTCGCCTCCAGCACGGAGCCGGGCTCGAGGCCCGTGCCGCGGATGATGATCCAGCTCGTGAGCCCGGCGATCACGCGGCGCGGGTAGCGGTCGTAGCTGCGCCCCAGGTTCAGGGTGACGTCGTCGCCGACGTGCAGGTTGCCCAGGTCGACCGTGCCGCCCGCGGTCAGGGTCGTCGTTCCCGGGTAGACCGTCGACTCGAAGTCGACGTCGACGACGTGACCGACCGTCAAGTTGGCGGCCGAGACCGGCTCGTCGAGGGGCACGGCGTAGACGCTGTAGGTCCCGGCCGACAGGCCGCTGAGCTGGAAGTTGCCGCTCGCGTCCGCCAGGGTCCCGCCCGCGGTGTAGCCGTCCTCGTCACGCGCCACGACGTGCGCCCCGGCCACCGGGGTCTCGTCCACCGCCCGCAGGATGCGCCCGCGCAGGATCCCGTGGGCGCCGCCGGGGTAGACGGCGCGGATCCCCGTCACCTCGTCGAGCGAGAGGCTGCGGTGCAGGATCACGGTCGGGTCCACGAAGGGGTACATCGTGCCGCCCGACCAGCCGGAGTGGTCGAGGCCGACCAGGTGGCCGAGCTCGTGGGCGGCGACGTCCTGCACGTCGAAGCGGCCCGAGTCGCCGGAGGTCGTGAAGTGGAAACCCTTGCCGTTGAAGAGGATGTCCGCGTCCGAGATCCGGCCGCTGGAGAAGAACCAGACCGGGGTCAGGGCCACCGTGCCGGAGCCGTTGGGGAAGAAGCCCGAGGAGTTGTCCTCGTCGAACATCACCAGGTGGATGTCGTCCGCGCCCCAGTCCGTGCGTGCCTGCGAGACGTCGCTCTCGTCCTCGACCAGGTTCAGGGTCGTCTCCGCGATCGAGTTCCACTCCGCGATGGCGTTGCGGATCGCGGTCTCGTGGCTCTGGTCCAGCAGGTCGTCGGACCCGTCGGATTGGATCACGATCTCGAGAGCGCCGGGCGTCTGCCAGAAGAGCGGGTTGCTGTTCGAGGGGTTGTGCAGGCGCACGTGGGCGAAGGCTCCGAGAGCCACGCCGCCGACGACGCCGGGAACCAGGAGCCACCGGGAAGGCCTCATCGGTCGCGTCCCCCGGCCGCGGCAGCGGCGGCCTCGCGAGCTCGCTTGCCGGCCACGGCCGCCTCGATCTCGGCCACCATGCCCGCGTAGTCGAGCAGCGAGCGCTCGTCCGGGTGCTGCAGGTCACCGTCGGGGCCGACGAGGGCCAGCCGACTCGCGTCGCGCTCCAGCCAGTGCTGGCCGCCGGGGCCGTCGAGGACGCGCAGGCGCCCCTGGCCCAGGCCGACGGGCATGCGCAGACCGCGGGGGTCTTCCTCGGTCAGGAACACGATCGCTCGCTCACCAGGCGCCAGAGCCGGCATGCCCGGCAAGAGCATCCCGCTCCCGTCCGGCAAGATGCCGCCCGGTATGCGCACCGCGATCTGCTCCGCGCTCCCGCCGAGGAAGTCCCGCTCGACCCGGACCTCGTAGTCCGTGGCGACGATGCCGTTCTCCAACAGAACGCCCGTCGCCGACAGGACCCGCCCCTCCACGATCAGCTCCGATCCGTCCACCAACCCCTCGACTTCCAGCGCGACGGCGGTCCCGGCATCGACGAAGAACGCCCGGGCCAGAGAGGCCAGAGCGTATCCCGCGAGGATGGAGACGAGTGCGGCAAGAGCCGTCGTGCGCATGGCACCAAGACAGTCGCTGTGGGGTTGGGGGAAAGAGAGCACCGGTTGGGGCATCCGGTTCTTCGCCCCCACCCATCGAGCTTCGAACGACCCGTTCTTGACGGCTCTTTTTTCAGCCCCTCGGATCCGGAAGGCGCGCCGGGCGGCCCGGCGCCGAGCCTCGGCGGAAGCCGGCTTCAGGGCACGAGCTCCGTCACGCCCGCCGCGGTGATGGCCACGTGCCCGGTCACCGGGTCCAGCACGACCCACTGCATGGGGACGTCGAGGCCCAGGAGATCCGGCGCGTAGGGCACGGTCGGCGTGACGGAAGCGGCGCCGTCGACGTCGGTGACCACGGGGTACACCCGGTCGAAGTCGTGGCGCAGGACACAGCCGGGCAGCCCCCAGTCGTCGAGGAGCAGCGGAAGCGGGTAGCCGATCCAGGTCTCCATGCTCGTCCCCATCCACAGGTAGGCCGGGAGCCCCGGAGGCGCCCCCGCCAGGCGACAGGTGAAGTCCGTGCTGTCGAGGCGCGCGAGCCCTTCGCCGGCGATGCGCGGCTCCTCCGAGAGGAACGAGCAGCCCTCCCCCACGATCGAGTAGGTCGGCGCAGCGAGCCCGCCCGCGGTCACGACCCCGAGGTCGTGCACCCAGGTATGCGCGGTCGGAAAGGGCTCGTGGGCACCCCAGGCCAGGAGGTCGAACAGACCCTCCTCGAACTCGGTGCCCGGCTCGATCTCGCCGTCGCCGTTGTGATCCGTCAGCCGCTGGATCTGGCGCCGGCTGCTGGCGATGTCCGCGACGAAAAGGCTCCCCCCGTGAGCGTCGAGGCCCAGCACCCCGCCGATCTGGATGACCTCGGATCCGTGGGCGGTCTTGCTGCCGTCGTAGAACAACCCGACCTCTCCCGCGTCGTTGACGTCGCCGTCGCCGTTCCCGTCCACCGCCCGGAAGAGGAGCCCGTTGAGCCCCTCCCCGGCCGCGTTCACGCTGTAGTCGAAGTCCGCCGCGCTGACGTCCGTGGCCAGGTAGAACACGCGCTGGCCGGCCTCCAGCGCCGAGGTGAGGAAGGCCAGGCGCGCGAAGGTCGGCTCGCCCGCCTGGGTGTCCGTCTTCGTCCGCAGGCTCCGCAGCACCCCGCCGGCGAAGTCCGGGTTCCAGCTCAGGTCCTGGCGCTTGCCGCCGGCGTTCAGGAACAGGATCGACTCGCCCCAGCCCGAGAGCTCGCCGTCCCCGTCCAGGTCCTCGAAGCGGTAGAGCGCATCGTCCTCCGCCGAGTAGGCCACCACCCCCAGCCCGGCGGGCGCCAGACGCCGCAGGGAGCCCGCTCCCAGGGGCAACCAGTCCGAACCGTCCTGGGCCAGGTGCCCGGCCTGGCCGTCCACCAGGACGCGCTGCTCGCCCTCGTCGTTGGCGTCGCCGTCCCCGTTCTCGTCGAACAGGCGGAAGAGCCCGCGGTGGCTGCAGCAGTCGGAGGTCCACCACACGGCTCCGTCGTCGGTGAACTCCACGCCGTCGGGACTGGAGGCGCCGTCCAGGGCCTTCGAGTCGCGGAAGGCCGTCGCCTCACCCGGGTCCATCACACCGTCCCCGTCGGCGTCGAGGCCCCGGAAGACCACGTCGCGCACGGTGTCGACCCAGTAGGCGACGGCCACTCCGTCCTCGATGCGAACCTGGACGTCGCGCGGACTCGCGCCGGCGCTGCGCCAGAACGCGACCGTCTCGCGGTAGTCGCGGTAGTCCCCGTCACCGTTGAGGTCGCTGAAGCGGACGACCTGATCGTTGATCGTGTCGCACCAGAAGGCGTCGGGGAGCGGGTCAGCGGCGGCGAGCAGTCCGAGAGCGAGCGTCAGCATGGCTCCGGAAAGACGCGCTCAGCAGCGCGCGGTTGCGCTTCGCGAACCTTTTTCCGACCCGAGATCCGACGAAGGTCAGCGAATCCTAAAGGCGCGCGGCCGGTGCGTGACGATAGACGTTCTCGACCGAGTCCCCGCCACGCTCATGCCCTCCCTGACCGACCGCATCATCGACGGCAAAGTCACCATTCCGTCGATCCCGGCCATCGTCCAGAAGGTCAACGCCCTGCTGATGAACCCCGACGCCGGCGTCGGGGAGATCGGGCGGCTGATCGCCTTCGACGCGCCGATGGCTTCGAAGGTGCTGCGCATCGCGAACAGCGCGCACTACGGCTTGCGCGAGCGGGTCATCTCGCTCGAGCACGCCAGCGCCGTCCTGGGCTCGCGCGTCCTGCGCAACATCGTCATGCAGGCCAGCGTGATCGAGCGCTTCGGGGGCGTGAAGGAAGACGCCGGGTTCAAGGTCGAGGAGCTGTGGCGACACTCGATCCTGTGCGGGCAGGTCGCTCAGACCCTGCGCCGCATCTCGCAGGCCGGGCTCGACCTCTCGCCCGACGAGTTCTACAGCTGCGGCCTGCTGCACGACCTCGGCCAGGTCGTGCTCATGGAGAACCTGCCGGACCGCTACACGCTGGCGCTGCACTGCGCGCACATGCGCAACATTCCGATCTTCGCCGCCGAGACTCAGGTGCTGGGATTCACGCACGCGGAGATCGGAGCGCGCATCGCCATGCGTTGGGGTTTGCCCGAAGGCGTCGTCAGCGCGATCCAGTACCACCACGGTCCGCAGGAAGAAATCGAAGCCGACCCGAACGTGGCGCTGGTCGACCTGGCCAACCTGGTCTCGCGTGACCTGCTCGCGAACGAGCACGAGCGCGCCGCCACGCGGCTCACACCGGAAGTCTCTTCCGCTCTCGGCATCGAGGAGAGTGCGTTCCTGCGCGAGCTGGAGGCCGCACGGGAAACGATGGACGAGATCGAGGTCTGATCGGCCGCGTTTTTTCGACTGTCACGCCTGACAGCAGACGTGACCGAGAAGACCGATAACGGCCTCCAAACGGGGTCTGGGGCCCTACGCCAACGGGCGCAGAAGGCGGGTCGGGGTACTGTTGACGTGGAGAACGTCCCCATGAACCCCGAACAGATACTCGAGCGCATGCGCCACGACCACGGCGTCTCGGACCACTTCGCTCAGCGGTTCCTACCGCTGGTCCGCCGCGCGACCAAGACCTCGCCGGAGATCCGGCATCGCATCCTTCAACTAGTGGAACGCAGCTTCGAGCGCCAGGCGGCGCGGGTCCCAGCCCCGTCGCCCCAGGCTCTCTTCTCGGCGGCCGACACGGCGATGATCGCTCGCGTCGCCCGCATCCTGCACCGCTGGGAGCCGGCGCCCTGGCTGCAACGCTGGAGCGGCGAGAGCGCCTGAAGACCACCGGGAGCGGAGGTGCGGCTCGGGGTCGGAGGAGGCCCCGAGTCGCAAGCCCTGCGGGAAGGGAACCACTCTGCCCCCGGAGTCGGGAGGAAGCCGCCAGGTTCGAGGCCTCTTCGCGTGGCGTAAGCAGGCGTGAGGAGAGCTCCGGACCTGGCGGTCTCGGCTGACGAAAAGAGCCGAACGACTCGCAGGTCGCTCGGCTCGTTGGATGCTGCCGGTCCGGGTCATGCCCGGCCGGGAGTGGTGAAGGCTCGAATCAGCGCCCGCGTCCGCGGCCGCCTTTCTTCTTCTTGTCCTCGCCACCCATCTTGATCTCGACCATGGCGTCGGCGCCGGCCTCGACGGTGATCTCGTCGGACTTGCCCTTGCCGAGCTTCGGGTGCCAGTAGTTCACCTTGTAGGTGCCGGCCGGGACCCCGGTCAGGGTGAAGGAACCGTCGGCGGTCGTCATCCCGTAGATCGGGTCGTCGGTGACGTAGACCACGCTCTTCATCCAGGGGTGGATGTCGCACTTGACCTCGAAGTCCTCGGACTTCGAGAGCTCCTGCTCCTCGTGGGATCCGCCGGGGATGTTGCTGTTCAGCGCCTTGTTCTTGATGGCGTAGGTGTGGACGTTGTGGTTCAGGCCGTCCGAGTTGGCGTAGCGGACCGTGGCGCCCTCGGGCACGACGACCACCGGGTTGGTGAAGCGGCAGCCTTCCTGGTCGATCACGATCGGCTCAGAAGGCACCTCGATCTCCATGCCCTTGACGGACACGGTCACGACCACGTCGGCGATCCCGCCGGTCTTGTGTACGCGGACGCTGCGGTCGGTGGTGTCGACGGAGCCCTCGTGGACGCAGCCCTTGGCGGCGGCGTCGTCGATTTGAAGGGCTTCCATCTTCGGCGCTTCGCCATCGAAGGACACCTTGCCCTTGATGGTGCCGACGACGGAATCGGAGGCGGCGCCGATCGAGGCGCTCGCGACGAAGAAGACAGGCAGAAGAACTTTCATCGTTATCAGCTCCCAGTTGGGGGTTCTTGATCCTCTACGGGGCTCGCTACTGAACTGCGAGTCCGTCCACGGCCTCTCGGTCGGCGTTGTAGAGCCAATCCAGGACCGCGTTGATCTGGTCTCCACTCGTGGAGTTCGGGTACAGGTCGGTGTACTGAACCTTGTCGGGGTCCGGTGAGAAGTTGGCGGGCATGGCCGTGCCGGGGTACTTGCGCCCCGGAGCCCAGAGCCACTCCCAGACCCAGTCGGCGCGCAGGCGCTCGCGGGTCAGGTAGAGGTCCGGCGCCCAGGCGATCGGATCGGCCGAGCCCTCCGCGGGAGCTTCCCCGCGGTAGAAGTGACACTGGAAGCACTGCGGGCCGACGGCGGCCAGCTGGTGTCCCAGGGAGATGCGGTCCATCCCCGTCCCCTCGACCTCCTCGAAGGCCTCGGCGACGTGCTGGGGCGTGCGGCGGTCGATCGCCTCGAAGTCGGGGTCGACCGGGGGCGAGTGGCTGAAGCCGATCGACTCCGCGTAGGCCAGGAGGTCGGGCAGGTTGGCCGCCGTGGCGACCGGGTCCCCGGCCTCGATGCCGGCGACGATCCTGGGCTGCATGTCCGCGGCCTCGGCCAGCTCCTCCACGGTTTGCCCGCCGGCGAGCCGCAGCTCCCGGGCGAAGGTCGACGGCCAGGCCTTCACGGCCATGTTGGCGAAGGCCGCGGCCACCGCTCCCGCCTCGTCCTCGCCGTAGTGGAAGGTCGGCATCTTCACGCGCATCTGCTGCCGCAGGGGCACGGGCGCCCTCAGGAACTCGTAGAACCACTCCTTCTGGAGCTTGTGTCCCTCGGCCAGCAGCACCGGCGGAGCGTAGGTCCAGCGAACCTTGTCGTAGGGCTCCTCGGCGAAGCTGCGCCACTCCCCGTCGACGTCCTGGACGGCGCCCTCCTCGTTCGGGTCGGCCGTGACGTAGAAGTACTCGTCGGTCTCGGCGTCGTAGAGCTCCTGCCCGTTGAGGTAGTAGTCCGTGACGACCTTCACGAAGTTGCCGCCCCAGGGGGCGTCCACCGCGCGGATCTTGTCGGGAGCGACGAACACGGTCGAGCCGGGCTCGCCGAAGCCGGGAGCCGGCTCGAGCAGGCGGAAGCCCAGCTCGTCCAGGTCCTCTTCGAAGTACTCCTCCCAGCTCTCCACGTCGGCGTGCAGCGCGTCCAGGTCGCGCATCTCGAGCGGCAGGACCTCGTCCGGCAGGGCCAGGAGCTCGGCGCGCACCTTGTGCACCTCGCCCTCCTCGCCCTCGAAGGTGATCTCACCCGGCTCGATGACGTGGCACGCGGCGCAGTTCTTCTGGCGAATGACGCGCAGACCGTGGTCCGTGGTCAGCTCCTTGGCGTCCGGCACCATCTTGGCGCGCTGCACCTCGTCGTCGACGAGCCCCAGGACGAAGGTCGAGATGGAAGCGATTTCCTCCTGGCCGAAGTCGAACCAGGGCATCTTCAGCTTCTCGAGCGGGTTCTTCTCCTTGCGGCGATCGAAGGAGCGCGGCTCGGCGAGCTTCTGCGCCAGCCACGGCTCGCGGTACTTCTTGTACTCGAGCTTCTCCTTCTGATCCCAGCCGTGCTCCTCCGCGAGGATGTCGGCCATGAAGCCCCAGTCGAGCTTGTCGACGGTCTTCGAGCCCCAGTTGGAGAGCTCGGCGCCGATCGGCTGAGCGTCCTCCGTGCCGGGGATCTCGTGACAGGAGTGGCAGCCCTGGTTGAGGATGAACTTCTCCCCCACGGCGCGCAGCAGGGCCCGATCGTCGGACCAGTCCGCGCCGAGGCGGTCCTGGATCACCTGCCGGCCGTCGCGGCTGAAGAACCAGCGCGCCTGCTCCTCGAGCACCGTGCGGTCGTACGGGCTCGCCGCGACCTCCCAGTCCTCGGGGACGTCGGTGAAGTACCCGTCGGGGTCCTCGGTGATGTAGGCCACGATGTCGGCGATGTCCTGATCGGGGAGGCGCAGGTCGGGCATGCGCGTCTCGGACCAGTAGGCCGCCGGGTCCTTGATCCAGTGGAAGAGCCACTCGGGGGTGACCTTGGTCGCGATGCCGCGCAGGTTCGGGCCGTGCTCGTTGGGGCCGCGCTCCTCGAGAGCGGGGTCGCGCACGTCCGACTCGCCCTCGAAGGGAGCCATGTTGTGGCAGGCCAGGCAGCCCGCGAGGCGGAAGACCTCGGAGCCGCGGAAGGCGTCGCCCTCGACCGGGATCGGGTCGAGGTCCTGGCTCGTCGAGGCGTCCATGACGTAGGCCGTGACGGCGGCCACGGCGGCGTCGTTCCACTCCTGGCCCAGGATGTCGCGACCCAGGCCGTACTCCGAGGTCACGACGACCTCGTCCGCGGCAAAGTTCTCGAGGTGGAAGATCTGCGGCATCCACGTGGTCGGCCGGAAGTCGCGCGGGGCGGCGATCCAGGAGGCCACGAAGTCCGCGGAGGTCTTGTCCCCCACGTGCCGGAGCGAGGGTCCCGGGCGGCGCTTGGTCGGGAACCAGTCCACCTTGTGGCAGGCGTAGCAGCCGAAGCGCTCGAAGTTGCGGTAGCCCTCGGTGACCTCGGGAGCCTCGTCGGCGATCAGCTCCATGGTGTCCTTGTGGCACTGCACGCAGCTGGCCTCGACGTTCTCCTCGCGGAGCATCGGGTAGTCCCAGTGGTGCTGCTTGTGCCAGTGGAAGTCGTGGTACCAGTCCTCGCCCTGGGCCTCGTCGCTCGTGTTGTGGTCGGCGCGCGTGAAGTCCAGCGCTTCGCCGGAGCCCCGGTGGCAGATCGTGCAGCCCATCTGGTTCATGGGGTGCGGGGACTTGGCGGTCAGGAACAGGTCCAGGCGCGGGTGCGACTGGTGCGGCTGCTCCTCGTTCTCGAACCCGGCGCGGTCGATCGGCACGTGGCAGGTCGTGCACATGTCGATCCGCTTCTTGCGGGTAAAGTTGAGCTCGAAGGTCAGGTCCTCGAGGACGACCTTGTTCACCTTCAGGCTGGGCCCGATGAAGTCGAGGCCGGGGAAGTCGCGGATCAGGTTCGCCACCTGGGTCGGGGCGTCCTCGGGGTCGATGCGCGCCAGCTTGGACCGGGTCAGATCGAGGCTCTTGCCGGCGTTCTTGAGGGCCAACCGCGCCTCGTCCACGGCGTCCTGCATGGCCTCGAGCCGGGCCTCGGCCTCGGCGACCATGAGGTCGACGCGCTCCGCCTCCCCGGCGGTCGCCAGGAACTCGCGCTCGTACTCGGCCAGCTCGGCCTCGCGATAGGTCGGGTCGTCGTAGTGGATCCGGTGCTCCTCGACGAGGTAGCGCTCCCAGTTGAAGATCTGCTTGGCGACCTTGGCGGCCTCCGTGGAGTTGAACTGCTCGCCCTTCTTCAGGCGCAGGTCTTCCTTGGCCTCGGCGATCTCCTCCTCGCGGGACTGGAGCGCGGCCTCGGCCGCCTCGAGTTCCTCGGCGAGGCGCCGCTCGTCCTCGACCACCGCTCGCGCGACTTCCGAGTCCAGCTCCGCACGGCCGCGCGCGATCTCGATCTCGCGGAACTCGCGCTGGTACTGCTTCCAGGGTCGACTCCAGTCGTCGATGACCATCCAGAAGCAAGCCACCATAAAGAGGAGGCTAGAGAGTGCGAACCAGACATTGAGTGTCGGAACGCCGTAGTGAGTATCGCCGCGATCAGCCATGGTCGGGGGAACGGGTCAGACGTTGAAGAACCACTCGGGGATACCGACGATGTACTTCAGGTTCACGGTCCAGCGCAGAAGCATCTTCACCGGAATGAGCGCGAACCAGAGCATGAGGTGCATGAAGACGTTGTAGCGGACCATGCCCATCTGACTGAGCATGCCCTTGCAGATCGTCTTGCCCAGCAAGGGCGGTAGCAGCAGGAAGAACCCGATCAGGCTCAGGATGCCCGGCGCCTCCCTCAGGAGGATGCTGTCAGGTCGCGGTTGCCCCAGGAGACCCACCCAGAAGTAGGTCGAGAGGTCCACGTTCACCAGCGGCTCGAGCTTGTGCGGATCCCAGTACTCGAACGGTCCGAAGAACGACCAGTTGGGGCCGCGCAGGAACGTGCCGAGGATGACGAACAGCACCCAGAAGAGCACGAAGCCCACCATGAAGAAGGAGATCGCGAACGGGCGCTCCTTGAAGGTGTAGTAGCCGTTGCCCTTGGGGTTGGTGTCCAGGTACGGGATCGCCATCAGCCCGACGATGATGAAGCCGGGCAGGAGCACGCCCGCGATCCACGGGTCGAAGTACACCAGGAGCTCCTGGAGCCCCAGGAAGTACCAGGGCGCCTTCGACGGGTTCGGGGTCCGGGCCGTGGCCGCGGGCTCCTCGATCGGCGCCGGGATCTCGATCGACCAGATCACGAGCAGGGCCGTGAAGAGGATGATGCAGATGAACTCGGTGTAGACGAGGTCCGGCCAAGTGAAGACCTTCTGCTTCGAGAACTCCCCCTCGAGGGTCGGCTCTCCCCGATCCGTGCGCTCGTCGTTGATGACCGAGCGGCGCAGCGCCAGCCAGGTGAAGAAGATCACCGTGGACAGCAGGATGATGATCGGGACGTTGTCGGGCTTCGTGACGATCGAGTTGAAGTCCGGATCGCTCCACCCGATGACGAAGAAGAGCGTCATCGCGGCGAAGCTCGCCAGGATGAACACGGGCTTCGTCAGGGTGCCGCGGAACTTCAGCAGCGCGAACAGAGCGACCGCGCTACCGAGGAAGTAGCGAGTCGGCTCGAAGAGCCAGTCGACGGCGTTCTTGAAGAGCTCCATGGAATCCGTGTCCGGTGACTAGAGGGGGCCCGAGATGCCGCCGTCCTTGCGGACGCGCCAGAAGTGCACGGCCATGAGCAGCGCCGCCGCGAGCGGCAGGCCCAGGCAGTGGAGGACGTAGAAGCGCAAGAGCGCGCCCTCGCCCACGAACCGGCCCGCCAGGAGGCCGAACCGAGCGTCGTCGCCCGCGTGAATGAAGTTCAGGCCGCCGAAGGAGAGCAGGGACGCACCCGGCCCCTCGTGTCCGAGCAGCGGCGTCGCGCGGGCCATGTTCGAGCCCACGGTGATGGCCCAGACCGCCAGCTGGTCCCAGGGCAGGAGGTAGCCCGTGAACGACAGCAGCAGGGTCAGAACGAGGAGGATGACCCCCACGTTCCAGTTGAACTCCCGCGGCGGCTTGTACGAGCCCGTCAGGAACACGCGGTACATGTGCAGCCAGACGGTGATCACCATCATGTGCGCCGACCAGCGGTGCAGCTCGCGCATGATGCCCAGGGGCACGTGCTCTCGCAGGGCGAAGATGTCCTGATACGCGTACTCGACCGTGGGTCGGTAATAGAACATCAGGAGCACGCCCGTGATGGTCTCGATCAGGAACAGGAAGAAGGTCAGTCCCCCCATGCACCAGGTGTAGGAGAGGCGAATGCCGCTCCGCCGCACCTTGACCGGGTGCAGGTGCAGGAAGACGTTCGAGAGGACCGCGAGCGTCCGGTTACGAGGAGTATCCGGGTACCCATGGCGAAAGATAGATCGCCAGATCTGGGTCCTCTTGATGGATTCGAGCAGGTTCGGCATCGAAGGCGAGTCGGTGCTGAGGGTGAGGGAACCGAGGAGAGGTCAGGCCGCAGCGATCAGGTGTAGAAGAGGTAGGCGCCGTCCATGGTCCACTGCCCCTTCTCTTCCTGATACTTGGTGTTCTTGTCGATCAGGATCTGGCCGTCCTCGGCCATGGTGATCTTGTAGCGCTCGAGGGGGCGCGGCGCCGGGCCCTCGATGTTGATGCCCGTCTTCACGAAGCCGGAGCCGTGGCACGGGCACTTGAACTTCTCGTCCGAGGAGAGCCAGTTGGGCGTGCAGCCGAGGTGCGTGCAGGTGGTCGACAGGACGAAGAAGCCCGTCGCCTCGCGCACGATCCACACGCCGAAGGCCGCCTTGAAGCGCTCGTCGACGGCGTCGATGGCGTACTCCGAGGGGAACCCCGCCTTGAACTCCTGCGGCGGCTCGTAGAGCACGTTCGGGAAGAGGAACCTCCCCATCGCGCCCAGAGCGCCGGCCGTGGCGCCCGTGAAGGCCACCCACCCCAAGGACAAGACCGAGAGGAACCCGCGCCGGTTGACCTCCCCGCGCAGGGGGGCACGCACCAGCTTGGTGCCCTCGACGGTGGTCGGGGCTTCCTTCTCGGCGCTGTCCGCTTCTTTTGTGTCGGCTCCGTCTGCCACGATGATGTGTCCTGGCCCCCTGGGGACCATCTGTTCGAGATTCGCGGCCGTGGAAACACATCCGTGTCCCCCGACCTGGGCCTACAAGCGGTAACAGGATGGTGGGCGGCCGGGATCTTGGCAAGCTTCGGGACGCCCTTGTTCGGCGGTCGGCCGATGTACCGGGCGGAGGCCGCCGGACCCGACCCGTCTCAGGGCTGCAGAAGCCGGCTGGCGGCCCCGCGCACGTTCAGGTCCGCATCTTTCCGCAGGCGCTCGGTCTGATCCGCCGGCAGCTTCGATCCGAGGGCCACCAGGGTCTCCAGGGCCCGGATTCGGCTCTCGGAGATGGTCTCCTGCCGCGACCACTTGGTGGGATCGGCGGCCCTCTCGGCCTCGTAGGGGCCGAGATCCAGCATCTCGAGCAGGACCCCCTCGCCGCCGGAGCTGCCCAGCTCGGCCATGGCCAGCGCCGCGTTGCCGCGCAGCTCCAGGGAGCCGCTCTGGAGCATGCTCTCCAGGGCCGGCAGGGTGATCGGCGAGGGCAGCCGCTGGAGCGCCACCACGGCCACCCCCACCAGGCCCGGGTCGGAGGAGTCGAGCATGGACACGGCCACCTCGGCGGCGCGCTCGCGGTCCTTCTCGGAGAGGTGCGGCCCCAGGGACGAGAGCGAGTGGACGATGCTGAACCGGTGCGCTCCGTCGGGGTCGAGGGTCTCGTCCATCCGCGCCAGCTCGGCCAGGTGCTCGATCCCGGCCGGGTCGTCGAGCCCGGCCATCAGGATCGCCAGCACCACGCGCTGGGTGACCTCGCGCTCGACGGTCTCCTCCCAGCCGCGGTGCAGGTCCGGCAGGAAGCCCTCGTCGATGTCCCACTCGGACTCGCGCCCGCCGGCCTCGGCCTCCCAGGCCGCCACGGTCTGCTGGACCAGGTTGAAGGCGGCCTGCTGGCTCTCGTTCTGGCCGCCGCGGAGCATGCGGTCCAGGTTCTCGCGCGGGGTCTTCTCGGACCCCACGATCCCGCTGAACAGGACGAAGATCAGGACCACGACCATCACGATCAGCGCCGGCACGACCACCAGCGGGACCCACAGGTTCCGGTAGGGAGTCGGCGCCTCGACCTCGACCTCTTGTTCGCTCACCGGCTCACCCGCCCAGGGGGAAATCGGAGAGCCGGCCGAGCTGCGGCAGCGCTCCGGTCAGGGGTCGCGCGTAGCGCAGGAAGGCCTCGGTCACGTCCGCGTGGCCGTCGATGTACTCGTCCGGCATGTCGCGCGTCTCGCGGGCCACGTTCGAGAGATCGGTGCAGCCCACGCCGCACACATAGGGCTCGTCGGAGGTCCGCTCCAGCACGATCGAGCCGTGCGGCCGATCGCCGGAGGTCGCGATCTCGACCGCCTTGCGCCCCACTTCCCGCGCCTCGCGCGCGTCGACCTCCGAGCTGAGCCCGGCGAAGGAGCGCTGCAGGTAGCCGAAGGTGTCCGCCCTCACGCGCAGATCCGAGCCGAGGGCCTCCTTGACCTTGGCGGCCATGAGGTCCCCCAGGGCGCCCGTGCCCGAGAGCTGCACGTTGCCGTGGGAGTCGACCTCCTTGGACTTCAAGAGGAGCTCGCCGTCGGGCCCGTGGACCCCCTCGGAGACCGCGACCAGACAGCGGCCGAGCTCCCCGTACACGCGCCCCACGTCGGTGGCGAACTGCTCCCAGGTGAGGCTGCGCTCGGGCAGGTAGATCAGGTGCGGTCCGTCGTCCGCGTGCTGCCGCGCCAGGGCGCTCGCGGCGGTGAGCCAGCCCGCGTGCCGCCCCATGACCACGTCGATCTTGATCCCGGGCAGGCTGCGGTTGTCCTGGTTGTCCCCCATGAAGGCCTGCGCCACGAACTTGGCCGCCGAGCCGTAGCCGGGGCAGTGGTCGGTCACCCGGAGGTCGTTGTCGATCGTCTTGGGGACGTGGAACAGGCGCACGTCGTAGTTCTCGGCCACGGCGATCTCATTAAGGATGTGAGCCGTCTCCGCCGAGTCGTTGCCACCGATGTAGAAGAAGTAGCGGATGTCGTGCGCCTTGAAGATCCCCAGCGCCCGCTCGCACTCCTCCCGGGTCGGCTTCTTGCGCACGGAGCGCAGCGCCGCGCAGGGCGTGTTCGCCACCGCCTCCAGGGTCTCCTTCGACTCGCGCCCGAGGTCGATCCAGTTCTCCTCGAGCACGCCCTTGATGCCGTGGAGCGCCCCGTAGACGCCCTCGATCGCCTCCGAGCCGACCGCCGCCTCGACGATGCCGACGAGGCTCTGGTTGATGACACAGGTGGGACCGCCGGACTGGCCGATGAGCGCGTTTCCTCGGGTGGTGGGCATGAGACTGGGTGGGTCGGTGGAGGGTTGGAATCAGAGACCGAAGACCGAGCAGCGTAACGCCTTGTCCGGCGCGTGTGCAGTGGCTAGACTCCCGCCCCCCGGTGCCCGGGTGGCGGAATTGGCAGACGCGCAAGACTAAGGATCTTGTGGGGTAATTCCCGTGCTGGTTCGATTCCAGTTCCGGGCACCAACCTCCTTGCAGGGGTTGCTCGGCGGTGCAGGGGTTGCTCGGCGCGCATGGCTCACCCCTCGGGGTGAGCTGGGCTCACCAGAGGTGAGCTAGGCTCGCCGAGGATGCCTGCGGCGCACGGCGCTCTCG
>Ga0070726_10002940_pt1 | contig 14875 bp, 12 predicted proteins | sample tdAd471_FD_67275 | JGI IMG/M metagenome (GOLD analysis project Ga0070726, IMG submission 67275) | Marine sediment microbial communities from the Atlantic coast under amendment with organic carbon and nitrate - tdAd47.1 | ecosystem: Environmental > Aquatic > Marine > Coastal > Sediment | place...
ACCGAAATCGGTGCGTGGGGCGGCGCCAAGTTCGTCAGGATGGTTATGCGGCATATGAAGCGCAAAGAAAAGTATCCGGACGAAGGGCCTGCAACGGGCATGCCTTATGACGGGATAGATAATCTCCGCCCGGAATCGAAGGCGGCGGTCCAGGAGTTCCTGTTCATGATGCAGACGCCCGGAATGTAATCGAGCGACGACTCGAGAAAACCCCGCTTCGGCGGGGTTTTTCTTTTATCACTCCGGAACGTTGACATTACGTAGGGCACGACGACATTGTTTTCCGGCACGAAAAAATCCTCGTACTGCATCCTATTTCTATTGACTGCTTTCGCGGCCGTGCCGGCTGCAGAGAATGACGGGAAAGAAGAATCCGAAGATAAAAAGGAGTCGCCGCTCAGAATCGTACCACTGCTCACCAGCACGCCGCTGGCGGGCACGGGGGTGGGTGCGGCGGCGTCTTATCTGTACCGAATAGACGAGGATTCCTCGATGTCGCAACTCGAGGTCGGCGGACAATACAGCAACACCGACAGTATTACGACATTCCTCAGGAACCGGGCGTGGCTGAAGGGCAACTACATTAATTCGAACAGCTGGTTGCTCTGGTCGGACATCAACAGCGAATTCGACGGCGATGATGGCCGCAGGGTCGAATACGCGATCGAGACATGGGCATTGGGGCAGAAGCTGCTGTTCCAGGTGAGGGAGAACATCTACCTTGGCGGCCAAGCTGTTTACAAAAATGTGCGGTACTCCCCGAACAACGAGGCCGGCGAGGATTTTCTGTTCGACAACGGAATCGTCGATGAAGAAAGTGTCGGGGTTGGGGCGTCCGGCTCGTTCGACACGCGCGAGAACAAATACTATCCCCGAGATGCCTACTGGATTGACCTGGACATGGAGTTCTTCCCGAGCGCTTTGGGCGCCAACAATTCCTACAACAAGGTCACCATCAATGCGCGTTACTACAAAGCCGGTCTCGCGGAGGGCGACGTCTGGGCATCCCAGCTCTTTGGCCAGTATGCAAGCGATAAGGCACCGGATTCCGCATTGCCAACGCTATCGGGCAAGAGCCTGTTACGGGGTTACCCGGCGGGCCAGTTCAAGGCACGTTCGCTGACAGGCTTCCAGACCGAGTACCGCTACCAGGTCGTGAACACGCGATATCGCCTGATTGCTTTCGGCGGCGTCGCCTGGCTTGACGGCGGCTCATTCGGCACAGATGGCAGGGAACGCGACGACGATGGTACTTATTGGGCCACTGGTGTCGGTGCGCGTTATGCCATTCAGTCAAAGACCGGCGTCGACCTGCGGCTGGACCTGGTCACGACCAGTGAAGAAGAACAGTCGGTATACCTGGCTTTGAATCAGGCCTTCTAGAGATTCGACGTGGTGACTGCCGCGCGTCAGTTCTCGAGAACTATTCTCGCGTTCAGTGGCTGCGGCCCGCGCGCGTCCTCGCCGATCAGCTGGACGAAATTCTCCGCCTGCTCCAAAGCAATATGGCCCACAGCCTTCAGGACGAACCATCGGACGCCTTCGGTGCAGGGTGGTGTCGTTAGCGAGCCGTTGTATCGGTAATAGGAATCGTGGTCTGCATATAGCTCGTAGGCGGTGATATCCACATCCAGGAGCGCCGGCTGATTGATCTCCGTGGGTGCGGCGGTACCAAGTCGGCCGAGATGTTCGTTGAATTCTCCAGCGCGGTATAGAACGCTGACCACAGCGAGAGCGCCGCTTTCATTTTGGTGCACGAAATGCTCCTCCAGCGGAAAAAGCTCACCGTCGACCTGGTGCTCCGACGGGCTGTGGGCGTGGTACTGGAGCAGTTGAAACTCATCGTCGCCGATACGCAGCCAGTTTCCTGGAGCAACATTCACCTGCAGCGTGTGGCCATTATTGATAATCGACGTGGCACCCGAGTGGTAATCGAAGTTCAACATGTCCAAGTCGGCCTCTACCGTACCGGTAATGTCGATCGGAGATTGATTGAACCCGATACCGCAGGCCGCATATTCGGGCGATAATTCGGCCCAGTGATCGGGCCCTGTCGGCCCGGAATAACTCCAGTGCACACCCTCGGCTGCAAGCAACGTGCCGACGCCAGCGCATAAGACAACCAGCAATATCGCGCTACGCAACTTTGACATTGTCACTCTCCCAAGACTTCAGGCAGGATTGTACCGCTCGCCGAGCCCGGCGCGGTCATACCAAGAATTGCTGACATCGTGGGTGCCACATCGACCGGATGCACCAGCCTGTGCACGACGCGGTTTTCGATGTCGATGCCGGCAAAGATAACAGGCACATGTGTGTCGTAGCGCCACGGTGATCCATGCATACCGGCAACGGGGCCTTTGTCGAAATTGAACCAGTATGGGTCCTGTACCACGTATATATCGCCGGACCGTGCAGGATGGAAGTTTCGTTGAATACGGGAAAGCAATGGCGTGGCCGGGGTCGCGGCCAGGCTGCCCCGATCAACCGCAAGTGCGATACCAGGTTTGTCCGTCAACGCTGTGGCGATCGTTCGCCGCACCTCATCGGGGTCCAGGCCTGCCGCCTCAATTTGCCCTGTGTCGAGGTAAAGATACGGCCGATAGTAGAACCTGACGATCTCCTCGATATCGTATACATGTTGGCCAGCCTGATTTGCCGCAGCAATGATGTCCTCGGGATACAGACGGCCCGCGGGGTAACCGAGGCTCGTCATGTACTCTGGTAATTCCGCCATACCGTGGTCGGCCGACAACACGACCAGCGTCTTGTCGAGACCGACGTTCTTGTCGATGAACGACAGCAGCTCCGCCAGGGTACGGTCGAGCTGCAGAATCATGTCCTCGTTCTCGAGGCTCGAAGGTCCGAAGAAGTGATTAACCGCATCGACGCCTGAGAAGCTGATGCCAAGGAAATCGGGAATCGAATCGGAGCCGAGATCTTCGGCCCGCAACAGCGACCTCGCAAAATCCAGTGTTAGCCGATCGCCGAACGGGCTTGAGATAACCTGGGTAGGTAGCAGTGGACTACCGGTTGCCGCGAACTGGTGCGGGAATACCCGGCCATAGCCGCGCAGGTCGGTTTCATAGGGGCGATCATCCTGGTGAGCGAGCAGGTAGGTGGACGAATCGTGTAGCAGTTCCCAGTGTTTCCCGCCCATGGATTCCACTTGCCGCTTCGCGTTCCACTCGGTGACCCACGACGGGTATTTCTCGTAATAGTAGCCACTGGTCACGAAATCGCCGTTGTCCGTCGAAATCCAGAATGCCTTGCCCACATGGCCCGCCATGGAGACCGCGCCTCTGTCTTTGCCCGACACCGCGAACACCTTGGACTTGCCACCGTAGTAGGCTTTCAGCCGGTCACTGAATGTCTCCGCCAAGATGCTCGACGGTGAGCGCCCCTTGGTGCGTGCCAGTTGCTGCGAGGGATCCACCTGTTCTCCCGCAACCTCGACTTCGCGCGTGGACAGGGGCGGATGCTCCGGGTCCTCGATGTTGTAGCCCAGCTCACCATTCTCCCGGTCATACCAGACGTTACCGATCATGCCGTGATCGGCCGGGAAGGCGCCCGTGGCCAAAGTAACGTGGCCGACGATGGTCTCGGTGTTCGCATGCTGGTAATGGGCGTTGGCAAAGACCACGCCGGAATCCAGAAGGTACCTGAAGCCTCCCTCGCCGAAGCGATCGGCGTAGCGGTCAACAAGGTCGCGTCGCAGGCCATCGACCGTAATTTGCAGCACGAGCCGGACATCACGATCGGCCGGTGCTGCCTGGGCAAAACAGGGCGCCGCGATCCCGAACTGGGCGCAGATCGCGACCAGCTGTACGAGACAAGTGATTCGCTTGCTCAATTTCTCTTCCTCCTGGCTTACCGGTTGAACGGGCTCTTGATAACAGGTGCGATCTGGATGCGAATATTCCACTCGGTTCCCGAGTTGTCGGGCTTGATGACCGAGTACTGTGGCTCGAAACGCATTTTAACTGGCATGTTGCCGATCCGAAATGTCTTCGTGATTCCCAGCCCGATCGGAAAAGTCAGCCGATTGTCGGGATCTGCCGTCCAGTCGTAGCCAATCGTTGGCCCCATACCGAGTGACCAGCCTCCGCCAATGGAACGCCTGATGACGTATTGAAGTTCGGTCCTGTTCGTGTGCGAGCGATCGCTGTCGCCTGCGAACGACGACCAGTGCTGCAGGATCAACCCAAGAACCCAGGGCTTGCCCATGTAGAACCACATGGCCGCGGGGCCGGCTTGCCACTTGCCGGCTCCGAGCTCGTCCCGCGACGCTGTCGGCATGATGAGCGTTGCCCCCAAGCCAAATACGGTACCGTTATCCTTGTCCGGTCCGACCATCGCGAAGACCTGCATGTCGCCAAAACCCGTCTCGTGTTTGTCGATTTGACCAGGCTGCAACGGGTCGAATACGGGAGCTTTTACGAACGGAAATACAGGCCGCGCGATAAATATCTTGTCTTTATTTTTTCCTACAGGAATGGGCAGCGCGGGCTGAAAGAAAAACGTATTCGAGTAGGTATCCTCAACCCCATCGCCGCGAATCAGCGAGTAGTTGCCCTGGAACGTCAGCGACCAGAGGTCCGTCAGCGGATTGTTGAGCTTGCGATCGATTTCGGCCAGGTCGGCGTCCGAAAGAGAGTCGTCGCCGCTATCGGCCACGGCGTCTTCCGGCGCCTCATCAGCGAAGGTCGTCGAACACGCGAGAGCAAGCAGGAGAAACCAGTCTCGTAGGCACCTCACAAGGATAAGCTATCTCGGTTTACCGCCGAAGGCAGCGCCGAACTCCACGTATATGGTGTCGCGCTTCGTGTATTGACCGCTGATTACTCCGAGCACCGGCAGGTCAGGAGAGGTAACCGGCGCGTCGCCAAAATCCAGGTAATTCAAGTTGACGGAAAAAGAACGACCCTTCTTCGTTTCCCATTCGATGCCAACGCCGTACGAGGTCGCCGTGTCGAGCCGCAACATCATCGTTCGGTTCTCGTCCTTAATCATCTCATTGGTCAGGAAAGCGCCGAGCCCAAGTCGAACGCGATCTGAAACCGGAAAATTGTACGCGATCGCGATGCCGGTGATGTCCTCATAGGTAGGATCCGTTTCGACTAGCGCATTGCCGTTGATATAGATTTCCGACAGCTGGAATTCACTGAATTCTAACCAGACAAGATCGACAGACAGGGCGTGCGAGTTTTCGAAATCGTGATGGATGCCCATATTGAACGCCTGCGGCGAGCGACTGGTGACGTTGGCACTTGCGGTTAACAGGCCAGCCGCATCAAGCGCTGCTTCGGTCATGGGACTCAGGTTCGAGAAATTGAGGTTCGCGTCCAGCTCCGGATCGAGCTCGCTGCGGTAAACGGCACCAAAACGAGTCCGATCGTTGAACTCGTATAACATCGAGAACGAGAAGCCGCCCGTCCAGCCATCAGCGTCAAGATTCAGGCTGCCGTCATCGAATCCCGGATCGAGGTTGAGTACCGCTTTGTTCTGCTCGAATACCGTGTAAGTCAGCATCAGGCTACCCGCGACCGACAGCTTGTCCGTGAGCTTCGTGGCGATGCTGGGATAAGCACTTATGTATGCCAGCGAGTAGTCCTGGATGATATAGCGCCCGGCCCAGTCCTCTCCGAAATCATCCGAGAAGCCCATGCCCAGAACCGTAAATCCGAACCACCATTTGTCCTTGAACGGTTGTACCAGGTTAAATGATGGAATGATCGTCGAGCTGTCGCTTTCGGAAATGAATGTCTGACCGGTCCCGCTGCTGCTTCCCTCGAACTTGCTGTCGCTGAAGAAGCCGAAGATGCCGCCGCGCATCGCCCGGACATCGAAACGCGTCATCGCTGCGGGGTTGTTGCCAGCGACGGTTGCATCTTGTCCAGACGCGGAGATGCCCGACTTCGTTGGCCAGGGACCCGCAGTGGCGAGACTGCTTGCGCCGAGGCAAAGAATACAAACAACGAGTCGAGAACAGGTTTGGTGGATCATGAATGGCTCCCTGGAGTTTTACCTTTCGTTCATTTCTTATGGTGGATGCCTTCGCGTATTATGCCGTCTCAAGATCTTCAAAACTACGGTTGAATTCGTCCGTACGACTCATGAATAGCCAGAATGGCAGGGACAAATAGCCAGATGCGAAATGCAATTGTCACATCCATAATCATCTTCAGCGCAGCGGCTATTCTGACACTTTGCGGACCTGGCGAGGCTTTCGGGGAGGAGCGCGCTGCCTGGCGAGATAGTCCGCTCGGCAATCGATTTGCGCTCGGGGTTGGTCTGTTCCGTCCGAAGCTGGATACCAAGGTCCGTCTCGACAGCTCAACCGGAAGAGTTGGTACCTTGATTGACTTCGAGTCGACGCTGGGTATGGATGACAATGACCGGCTGCCCCTGGTGATGGGTTACTACCGATTTGCAAAAAGACATCGAGTAATCTTTGAGTACTTCCGGCTCGACCGCAACGGCAATTCGGTCAGTGATGCGCCAATTCGATTCGGCGACGTGATATTTCCCGCCAATTTGCCGCTTAGCTCTTTTTTCAACGTCGACGTCTATTCGATCGGCTATGCGTACTCAATTATTCATGACCGCCGAATGGAGCTGGCATTCAATTTCGGACTGCAATTCCAGGACGTTGAAACCGGTATCGCCGGCACTATTGGGCCGGATCCTATCACCGAGGAGGCGGATGCTGTTGCGCCGCTGCCGACGTTCGGTGGGTCATTCGATTATGCAATTAACGAAAAATGGATTTTTACGAGCATGATCGGTGTGTTCGGTATCGAAATTGATCTTGGAGACGATTCTGATTTTTCGGGTGAGATTGTGCAAATCAATTTCGGAGTTACGTGGAAGGCATTCGAAAATGTCGGTTTCGCGTTTCAGTACAACTATTTCAATGTAGACGTTGGTGTCAACGACCCTGAGTGGGTAGGCGCGATCAAGTATCAATACCGAGGGCCCGTGCTGGCAGTCTCGGGGTATTTCTGAGTCAGTGCTGCGGGTCAGCCGGTCCCGCACTATCCGTGGTTGATTCGCGACATCAGGTGGCGGGTGTTGTTGCATTCGGATCGATGCGCGTCTCCTCGAGGATTTCCATGTCGACAATCTTCCACACGCCATCGACAGACTCGATTGTCAGGATGGCATCGTAGAGATTCTGGCGGATGTGCGTGTGGCCCCAGTGGCCAACTGTACCCAGCGCAGTCCACTGCGACCGTATGTCATACCCGAGGTCGCCCTCATCACGTCGCGTTGCACTTGCTTCGCGGATCTCGAGTTCCTGCACCTTTGCTTGAGCGCCGCCGGCCTGTTGCACGGCGAGCGATCGCCGGCTCTGCAGGTAGATATCGGCAAGCAGGTCACCCGATACTGTTAACGCGAGCTTGTCGTAGACATCGTCTTCTTCGCGGAAATCGAATGCTCGATAGACGTTCTTGAGCAGCGTTTCGACGAGCGCGACCGACTGTTCGCTCTCGAGCGTGCCGGCGAGGGCGGCAGGCCGGTCGAAGCTCACCCGGGCAAAGGGCCATGCGGCGGCGGATACAGCGACGAGTACGCCGGCGACGATCATCGGCGTCCGGATCGATGTCCCGTTCCTGCTCCGACCGGCGATCACCACCAGCAACAATACCAGCAACACCCCGCCGCCGGCGCTCACAACGGGAATTTCGAGTTCGCCGACAGACCCGGCTACGCTTACGGCTTCGACCGTCGGTAGCGTGTAGTTCTTCAGGTAATTGGTCCAGGTATGGACGTTGTCGTCAGGTGTCACGTACGTGGGCAATGGGCCGGCAGGATCCGTCGATATCGCCGGTACGCGCTGCACCTGGTCTGTGAACAGTTCCCAGTTCACGGTGACTTCCTGCGGGATGCCGTCGTTGATGTAGGTCAGGATGACGCCGACGATGGCCGTCGAGATCTCGAGGCGCTCTGGTGCCTCGACGATTCGGATTCCCGTTATGCCCACCGTGACGTAGTTAGTACGATCGAGGATCGGCTCGACGGCTTCGCCGTCGATCAGCACCTTGTTGCGTTCCAGCATGAACTCGCCGATACGCCGTTTCAGCACCTCAAGCTCGTCGAGCTCAATGAACTCGTCGCCACGGAGACCAAGATCCATCCATTCTTCGAGGTCCCTGACGCGCGTCAGTATCTCGTGCCGGACTTCGTAGGGCTCGACATACAGAAACGTCATCAGTGCGGAAGCATGATGGCGCTTCAGATTGACGTTCTTGAATTTGGAGTACCACGGGTCCGACCAGTCGAGCGTGAGCTGCGCCGGTGCCCCGAGGTAACGAAAATCGATGACGGGCACGGACTTGTGATACGCGATGAAGCCGATCGTCGCCGATGCAATATCGGCGTCTTCGTCAAGCGGCGGGATGAACTCCAGGCTGGCCGGCTTGCCGTCAAAAGGGTAGTCGAGTTCGACATATAGGACGCGCTTGTCCGCTGGCGCATCGGGGACGCGCGCCCGCGTGATCGGGTTAATCATGCCCGCAAACGGCGATTGCCGATCCACACGCAGTCGCGGTTCGATCGTTACCGCTTGTGCCTGCAAGCGTTGCCCAGTCTCGGTGATGAATTGCAGGCCCTCTCGCGAGAATCGTTCGAGTCGTTCCTCGACATCGGGCCTAACGCTGGCATCATGCAACCAGTCCTCCGGCACGAGGTCGGCAAACTTGTCGAGGTTGCCGATATAAACCTCGAGCTTCACGTGCACGCGGTCATCGAGCACGTAGATCTCGGCGATGTTCGGCGCAGTCTCGGCTCCGGTCAGGTTGATCCAGTCGGCCTGCACCGGGCGCGAGACCAGCGCTGCCAGCAGCGCCAGCACAATTAAGTGAAAGATTCTTATGCGCGTCATCATCCGCAAAAAAGTCCGCGCAACTCGCGACGGGGCCGCAGAGTATAGCGATTCGGGGATTGCTTCGTCGCCCTTCGGGCTCCTCGCAGTGACGGTGGTGTAAAAAGGCCGGGTCAATGACCCGGCCTTTGGATGAAGCCGATGACCGCTTTAGGTCATAGCGATCTGCTTATTGTTTCTCCTGGCTCTTGCGCATCATCTCCATCATGCCCGGACGCCAGTCCACGTCCTGCAGATTGTATTTCTCCATGTGCTTATCCATTGCCTCGTTCTGCGCTTCGTAAGCGGGCAACCAGTAGCCCGAATTCGTGAAGTCGCTGAATACTGCCCGTCGACCTTTTTCTGGTGGCGCTTGTCGGGTCGGCCCCGGCACGGACCAGGCCTCGTGCGTAATCACGGCCATGCGTTCTTCGACGCCGTCGGGCGAAACGTTCCAGACCATGTTATCGGTCGCCATGGACAGCGGGCCGGAGTAGGTCTCCCGAATTGCCTCGTACAGGTTGTAGCGCGTCGCTTCCTCGTTCAGGAAGTGATAGGCAACGGCATGCTTCGGCTCGATCGAACTCATGATCTTGCCGAATGCCTGACCCGAGGTATGAAACGCGCAGCAGGCACGCCAAGCCAATTGCGGCGGCTGGTTGTAAAACTGCACGAAGTCGTTCGGCACCATGAAAGATTCGTGAATGACAAGGTCGGCGTCCTTGGCATACTTCTGAATCCAGCGGTTCGGTGCCGTGTCGCCACCGACGACGACTTTCATGCCCTCATAGGTAACGACGTAGCTGACTGGTCCATCGCCCGTGTGAATAGCGGGTATGGATCGAACCTCGATACCATTGCTTTCGTAGACGAGTTGGTTCTCGACCTTGTAGTCGAATTCGTGAACCTCGATCTCACCTGGTCCCGGTGTGATCTGAAATGATCGCGTTTCCTTATCCCACGCGACAAAATCCAGGAAGCCCTTCATCGCTGCCTTGGTGCCGAGCTCCGGGTGCAGGCCGGCTGGGCCCCAGACCTTGAGGCCTGTTGGCCGACCGGACGTCCAGCCACCGGCCCAGATCGTATCGATATCACCCATGTGATCCGTGTGCAGGTGAGTCAGGAAAATCTTGTCCAGGAATTCCATGGGAATCATGTACGCGGCGATATTTGCCATCGCGCCGGTGCCGATGTCGAATATGAGCTTCTCGCCGTTTCCAAATTCCACCAGGAAGCAGGTCGCGGCCTGACCGTGACGGGCCGCAGGCATTCCCGTTCCACAGGCGATGACGCGAATCTCATCCTTCGACAGCGCCTCGGTGCCCGGGTAATAGACGTAACGATCCGGCGCTATCCCCGTCGGGTCCTTGACCACGCCACCAGCAGCATAGACAGCAGCCGGTAACATGAGAATCAGAGCTTTCAGGCCGATGCCGAGTAGTACCGGCATGGAGATACGGCGAGTCATGATGTTCCCCTTAACGTATCAGGCAATCTACTATACTATTTAGTACGGTGATGGTAGCAGGATATTTGCGAATCGCAACATGAGCACAAGCCGAAATCTCAGCCGCAGGTCTCGCGAGGAGTGGCTGGCGGAGGCACTCGAAGCACTCGCACGTGACCCCGCACATCTCCGGATTGAAGAGCTGGCGGACCGCCTCGGCGTGAGCAAAGGCAGTTTCTACTGGCATTTCGAAAATCGATCCGAGTTCATTCACGCCCTCGCCAATTTTTGGAAAGAGACGCAAACCGCGGCAATCGCCGGGAAGCTTGCCGAAATCGGCGGTACGCCCGAGGAACGCCTGCGAACACTCATGCAGTCGATCGTTACCGAGCAACTGAACAGCTACGATATCCCGATCAGGGCATTCGCCAGGATCGAGCCCGGTATCCTGCCTGTAATACGCGAAACCGACGAAATCCGACTCAATACGGTGCGCAGCCTGTTCGAGGATATCGGCTTCGAGGAACCGGAACTCAGTATACGAACACGCGTATTCGTCGTTGCGCAATCTTTTGACGACGCGCTGGGCGTTCAGCTCAGTCGCGAGGAGACCCTCGAACAACTGGAATTGCGGTTTGCATTTTTTACGCGGCGTTGAATAACGACGTACAATTCCCTGTGCACATGCTTACAGGGAGAACGATGAAATTCTCCGGGTTCGAAAACATCGATGCAGGCGTTCGCTCAGCGATCGTTATTTCAGTTGCGGCGGCCTACTTTGCGTGGGACATCGGGTTCGACCTCGGTGTCCACGGGAGAATATTCTATGACACCGTCTTCCTGGTCTGGAGTGTCTCGCTGGCATTGTTGCTGATTTTCATCATCATTCCGAAGAAGATATTGCCTGTTCCCTGGTCACTTTGGGTTGCGACGGCAATCCCGACACTGTGGTTGCTCGTCGGGCTCGCCAACCGGGCTGCGCCAGACGAGGTCCTGTTTCGCCACGCCTTGACAATACTCGGCTTCATAGCCGTGCTCGGGTGTTTTCCCTATGTTGCTTTCGTAATTACCTCGGTTATTTACCCGGATTTCACCCGGATGAACCGGGCAGCGCCGAAAGTCGGTATCGTGTTCGTCATCGGAGTAATGGTGTTCGTAGGCTACCTGGTCGGCTCGAATCATGAACATTTTGTGACATGCGAGGACTTCGAGCTAAGCGGACAGCACGTGCCGGCCAATTGCAGTCGCCGCTGAAGTTTCGTATCTCGTGCTGATGCCGCGCTACGTGAAAATCACGCTTGTCCTGGTTGGCGTGTCCGTATTGATTATCGCCTGCGCTGCACTGACGACACATTACCTGGTGTCACGCCACGACAATCAGTTCCTGCGACAAAAAATCGAAGAGCGGACGCTTGCCGCAACGGGATTCCAACTACAGGTTCGCGGTCCGCTCCAGCTGCCATACTCGCTAATGCCAACCGTGGTGCTTCGGGACATCGTCCTGGATAACCCGGGCTATCCAGGTGAAACCAACCTGCTCAAGGCGGACGAGTTGCGTATCCGGTTTGCGGTCATACCATTGTTGCGCGGCGAGGTTCTTATTTACGAGTCGTCACTGTCGGGCGTCCACCTTAAACTCGAGGTGAGCGAGGATGGTGACGAGAACTGGATCACGTCCGACCAGTCCGGGGAAACAACCGGGTTACCTGCACAGTTGGCAGTACATGCGATCGACTCCCACCAGCTGACAGTCTCCTACGCCAATCTCGAGACCGGCGCCCGGTTCACGACCAGTATCAACGACATCAATTTGCGGGCGCCGCTATTCAACGACCAGATCCAGGTCAAAATGCGGGCCGAGTACGCGGACACTCCGATAGAAATCAGCGGCCGGTTGGGGTCCAGTGCAGACATCCTGGCCGGTAATGCATTTCCGATTGACGTCGATATCGATATCCATGATGTGGATATCGACATTACCGGGCGGGTCGATCGAATCGAAGACGGAGAGTTCAGTGACATGTTGTTGCACCTCGACGTGCAGGGGAGCAATTTGCGTGAGCTGCAGGGACTGGTGCGTCAGCCTCTGCCCGAGACAAAGCGGTTCTCCGCGACCACGACGCTATCGCTCGATACAGAGTCCATAGTTTTATCCAAGTTGTTGGTAACGGCCTCGTGGCTGGATAGCGAGATCGAGTTGGCCGGAGACATTGAAGATATCGAGACGCTTTCGGGAATCGATGTGGCAATGGCGATCTCGGGAAGTGACGCGACGGATATATCCACCGTCCGCGAGATCTCCTGGCTTCCGGAAACAGATGCGTACGATGTTTCGGGTACGGTGCGCGGGAGCTGGCCGTCGCTGTCGTTGAGCGCGGCGAACGCGACCCTGCAGAGAGGAGGATTGCGCCTGGATATGTCGGGGAGAATTGCAGATCTTACCGAGTTATCCGGGCTCGACATTGGCATCCTGGCAAACGGCGAGGACTTGTCGGAGATACCGGAGCTGTCGGATTTCGAGTTGCCGGAGACAGATAGCTTTGCGATCGATGCACGTTTGACCGGAAACACGGAAGCGCTCTCGGCGCTGATTAACAGCGCGACCATTGGGCGCGGTTCACACACGGTGACGCTGTCCGGGGAAATCGCAGGGCTTTCCGACGTCAGTGGTCTGAAACTGGAACTGCAAGCAAGTGGCGATAACCTCGCTGACCTGAACGGTGTTTTCGGCCTGAAGGTACCGCCGACACACAACTACCGCATGTCGGCAGATTTGGCCGGCAATGCCGATGAGATCGCGGCCAGCAATGTCAGCGTTGAAGGCGAGATGCCAGGGGCCAAACTGAGTATTCGTGGCAGCGTAGGCCATATCGCGGATCTCAGGAATGTCGATCTCGACATCAAAGCTGCCACAGAGGATCTTTCCAGCCTGAGCCGGTACCTGGATTTCCGACTGCCGGTCTCGGAGGCAGTTGAAGTCAGCGGACATTTGCGGGGCACGGCGCCGGATCTGCGCCTTGACGAGTTCACCGTCGGATCGGGCGAAACGCTCATCAAGGGATCCATCGGGATTCGCATGGGCGAACGTCCCTCAATCGAGGGTTCCGTGTCCTCGGGTATTTTGGACCTGAGGCCTTACTTCATCGCCGCCCGCGACGACGCCAAAGTAAAAGCAGCGTCGCGAGATGACCGACTGTTCCCGGCGGCACCTATCGATTTGTCGTTCCTCGACCACCTTGATGCACGCCTGACGCTGGACAACCTGGAGCTTTGGTCGTCGGCGGGCAATGTACGCGTCGAGCAGGCAGTTGTCGGGCTGCACGAGGGGTCGCTGTCCGTACAGCCTCTGCGACTGACGCGCGAGGAAGCGACGTTTGTGGGTCAATTCCGGTTGGATCGACAAGCTCTGCCACGCTACGAGCTCGACATGACTGTCGAGAACATGAATCTCGCGACGTTCCTCCAGGATGTGCGAATTCAGGAAGTTTACGAGGGACGATTTGACCTGGCGCTCGAACTCGAAGGTCGTGGGACGTCAATTCGCGACATTGCGGCGAGCCTGGACGGAAGCGTCGCTGCATTTGTCAGCGAGGCGCGGGTGCCGCAAGTGAGTACCGTTCTGCGTACAGTGGACGTCCTTTTCGAGTTATTGCCCTGGGTCAAGCGGCGCACAGATCTCATCGTCAACTGTGCGATCAGCCAGGTCGAAATTGACAAAGGTATGGCCACGATCAAACTGCTGTACCTCGACAGCGCGCAGCTGACGATGGTGGGGGGCGGGACTATCGACTTGCAGAATGAACATCTGAATCTGCGGTTTGCGCCGCGCCCCAGGAAGCGCAAATTCCTGGCGCATAACATTGACCTCACGATGAAGGGAAGTCTCGTGGACCCGACAATCGCGACGATGGGTGCCACGAGGGCGGCGGCAACGGCCTATGGCAAGTACGCGTTGCTGGGACCCTACGGGCTGCTGGTTCCCACGAGCCGGTCGAAGACACACCCCTGCGTCGGCAGCCTGCAGGATTTTCGGGATGAACAGCCAGGGACCGAATAACTGTGGCGCGCAAGCGATTGGTTTACAGACGAAATTCAGCGGCAGTTTTCCTTCGCTGGATTTGCGGGTTCTTTCAGGTACCATGGTTCCCCACTTTTTTATCTGACGCCTCCTGAGAGGCGTTCCCATACATTCACAAGGAGCAGAAAGTGCGTACTTCAAGACTCATTCAACTCGCCATCCTCTGTGGCATTGGCGCGTCGGTAACGAGCGCCGCCCAGGAACTGATGGTTTTCCCGAACGAGGACCAATCAGCAGAACAACAACAGCAGGACGAATACACTTGCTATAACTGGGCCAAGGGCGAGACCGGATTCGACCCGATGGTAGTGCCAACGGCAACCGAGCCGCCGCCGCAGGAATCTGCTGCCAAACAAGGTGGTGTGGCAAAAGGCGCAGTTCGCGGAGCCGCGGTCGGTCAGGTCATTGGTGGTGACTCGGATAGCACAAAGTCGGGGGCCGCTGCCGGTGCCCTGGTTGGCGGCATGCGACGCAATGACCAGAA
>Ga0070726_10002943_pt1 | contig 14862 bp, 11 predicted proteins | sample tdAd471_FD_67275 | JGI IMG/M metagenome (GOLD analysis project Ga0070726, IMG submission 67275) | Marine sediment microbial communities from the Atlantic coast under amendment with organic carbon and nitrate - tdAd47.1 | ecosystem: Environmental > Aquatic > Marine > Coastal > Sediment | place...
AAACGGGCCGTCTTCGGCTGCCCGGCATCCGTGACCGATTGCGACGGTGGCGGCGGTCTCAAGATCGATATCACCGTCAATGACAGACTCCAGACGGAAGCAAACCGGATCCTACGCGCCTGGTTTCCTCTCGGTCTCGAAGGGCCAACGGGTGCCATCAGCACGATCGACAACGCGACTGGTGCGATACGAGTTATGTCAAGCGGTCTCGACTTTGGCGACGACCTAGAGGCTGGGCAGCGCCCGTGGGATCTTGCGGCAGGGAGCGATCGGCCAGCTGGTTCAGTATTCAAGCCGATCACACTTGCAGCAGCGCTCGATGGCGGGACCAGGGCTGGTACGCCAATCACGCTCGGATCCCATTGGAACGACGCGAGCCCGGCTCTGATCCCATGCGATCCGGGGGACAACTGCGAAAACAATGTATGGACCGTGCACAACGCTTCGAACTCAGGAAACGATCTTCGCAACCTGGACTCGGCGACGTACAACTCCGTCAACACCGTCTACGCCCGGCTCGTGGAACAGGTCACGCCTCGCGCCGTGATAGATATGGCAGCGAGGCTCGGGATTCGGACTGCGCTCGCAGACCATCTCTCCATCACGCTCGGCGCACAGGACGTAAGCCCCGAGGAGGTCGCTGTTGCCTATTCCACGCTCGCCAACTACGGCGAGTTTCACGAGCCGTATCTCATCGAACGGATCACGGACGCTGACGGTGTCGTCATTTACCAGCACGAAGAACTGCCGCGATCAGTGCTGAGCCCCCAGGTCGCTGCAGCGGTGGTGAGTTCTCTCAAGAAAGTCGTGACATCGGGCACAGGGAGACGAGCAGATATCGGCAGGCCCCAGGCAGGCAAGACAGGGACAACCTCGGACAACGCCGACGTGTGGTTTGCAGGGTTCATCCCGCAGATGACGACCATCGTCTGGATTGGCCATGCCGAGGGATCGATTCCCCTCAAGGAGTTCACGGTCTTCAACGATTTGGATCAAGACGAGCAGTACTTCAGAAGTGCGTCAGGCGGAACACTCGCCGCACCGGTGTGGCGTCAGTTCATGGAGTTCGCCACGATTGGTGTTCCTTCGAGGGACTTTGCAGCCGAACCCGCTGGAACAGACATATATCGCCAGATTCCGTTTGCGACGATCCCGCCGCCGGGTCTATCGACAAAGAGCGTCGTCGAGGACCTCTACGCGATTGGTCTCTACGCAGAGTTGGTAGAAGTCCCGTCGAACCTGCCGCAGGGAACGTTCATCGCCACCGCACCGGCCGCTGGCAACGTTCTTCGGCAAGGAAGCCTCGTGACCGTCGAAGTGTCGAGCGGCGAGGCACAAGCGGTAGGGCTCCCTGACCTCCGCGGGCTGACACAGGCTGAGGTCTCGGCAGCGTTGTCAGACTTCTCCGCGCAAACGGGCATCTCAATCGGATGGGGTGTCATCGAAGTGGTCACTTCGAACCCTGCCCTGCACGGGATCGTCGTGAGCACGAACCCCGCTCCCGGCTCACCTGTGAACGACGGGGACGTCATCGAAGTCAGAATCGGACGAGCACCCTAGGTAGTTCGACCCGTGGGTGCAGGTAGGCTGCGGGGCCATGACCACTGCTGTTTCCGCTCCCCCGCTCCGCCGCCTGTGGCGGTATGCCAAGGGATACCGCAAGCGAATCATCATCGCTTCGATATGGTCGTTCCTCAATAAGGCCGTCGATATTGCGCCGCCATTCCTCATCGGTCTTGCGATCGATGTTGTCGTCAACGGCTCAGATTCGCTCCTCGCTCGATTTGGCATTGAAGACCAAAAGAACCAGATCGTCTTCATCGCGATTCTCACGTTCATCATCTGGAGCCTTGAATCGATATTTGAGTATCTGCTCGGCGTCGAGTGGCGGAACCTTGCCCAATCCATCCAGCACGACCTTCGGATTGATACGTACGAACACATCCAGGAGCTCGATGTCAGCTACTTCGAGGACAGGTCAACGGGCGACCTCATGGCCGTCCTCAACGACGATGTAAACCAACTGGAGCGGTTTCTCGACGTCGGAGCCAACGAGGTCATCCAGCTCCTGACCACCGTGGTGCTCATCGGTATTGCATTCTTCCTCATCGCACCGTCTGTAGCCTGGCTTGCCTTCCTTCCGGTCCCCGCGATCCTTTGGGGATCGTTCCTGTTCCAGCGGAAGATCGAGCCTCGTTACGCACTGGTACGTGAGAAGGCTGCTGGTATCAATTCGCAGCTGAACAACAACATCGGTGGCATCTCGACGATCAAGGCCTTCACCGCCGAGGCCAGGGAGGTCGACCGCATCGACGCCGCTTCGGAGGAATACCGATCGGCAAACCGGGCGGCCATCAAGCTCTCTTCCGCCTTCACGCCGCTGATTCGTGTTGCCATTCTCGTTGGATTCACAGCGACGCTCGTATGGGGCGGCTTTCTCGCCATTGAGGGCGAACTCAACATCGGCCTCTACTCGGTCATGGTGTTCCTGACGCAGCGTCTCCTCTGGCCGCTCACGCGTCTTGGCCAGACGGTGGACCTCTATCAACGGGCGATGGCGTCGACGAACCGGATTCTCGACGTGCTCGATACACATCCAACGATTCTTGACGGTGACGTTGCTACGACTCCTCTTGAGACGAAGGGACTGATCACGTTCGATGCCGTTACGTTCAGCTACGAAGAGGGCTATCCGGTTCTCAACGACGCATCGCTCGTCATTGAGCCGTCGAACACAACTGCGTTTGTGGGCTCGACCGGATCTGGTAAGACCACGATTATCAAGCTCCTCCTGCGCTTCTACGACCCAGACTCGGGCACGATTGCGCTTGACGGCAAGGATCTCCGCACATTGCGCCAATCGGACCTCAGGCAGTCGATGGCGTTGGTAAGCCAAGATGTGTTCTTGTTCCACGGCACCGTCGCCGAGAACATCGCATATGGCGCTCCTGACGCTTCCTTCGAGCAGATCCTCGAGGCCGCAGCGACAGCCGAGGCTCACGACTTCATCGAACTCCTTCCCAACGGATACGACACGATCGTCGGCGAACGGGGTCAGAAACTATCTGGTGGGCAACGACAGCGATTGTCCATCGCTCGTGCGCTTCTCACGGACTCGCCAGTCCTGATCCTCGATGAGGCGACTTCGGCTGTCGACAACGAGACCGAGGCAGCGATTCAGCGTTCTCTTGCAAAGGTCAGCCACAACCGAACGATGGTCGTCATCGCGCACCGGCTCTCGACCATACGGAGCGCAGACAGAATCTACGTCATTGACGCTGGGCGGGTTGTCGAGGTTGGAACCCACGACGAACTCATCGCCCGCAACGGCCTCTATACGAGCCTTTGGAACGTCCAAACAGGGGCGGCTCTCACAACCTGACGGCTCTAGGAGTCGAGGTGGTGAAATGGTGCAGGTTCTGGCGGGAGAACCGTCTTCATGACACAGAATTCGTTGCCGACCGGATCTTCCATGACGACCCAGGACGCATCCCCCTGCCCAATGTCGATGCGTCGAGCACCGAGGCTCTCAAGCCGACTGACCTCCTGGTCTTGGGTCGTACCGACGGGACATACGTCGAAGTGCAATCGGTTCTTGGCCAGCTTCACATCCGTCGTACCGATGAGAAGGATCGTTGGTGCCGACGAGTCGCCCGCGATGGCGACACCGGTTTCGTCCTGGTCGGTTATTCGATAGCCAAGCGCTTCACACCAGAACGCCGCAGCACGCTGCGGATCAGAACAGTCGATGGACATCTCACCAATACGTACCGGCACCCAGCGATGATACCCGTCCCTTCTGAGCGGGCAGGGCACCAGCTACCGAATGAGTTCGCCGAGTGCGGCAAAACGCAGCATGTGTGCCTGGCCGGCATGGAGAGCGTATTCGTCGATCATCTTGACCAGAACTGCACCGAGTGGGCGGCCATGTCCGATACCCATGCTTGTGATGTTCAGCTGGCTGGCGATCGCACGGTCGGCTGTGTCCACCTCAACGAAGTACAACGCCAAGTCGTGATCGAGTTCCTCAACGGTTGCGCCGTGATAGTCGTCCTCACCGTAGATCTCCCGCCGGTCGCCACCAGAGAGGCCCCAAGAGAACGCGGCGTGCTCCATCTGCGTCATGTGACGAACGAGACCCATGACAGACACCTCGAGCGGCGGAACCGACCACGCGACAAGGCCTTCCGGCGTTAGATCCCGGAGCTTTCGGAGAAACTCGTGACGCTGATAGTGAAGCCACTCCTCAAGGAACTGGCGCTGGTCTGCTGTATCGGCTGGCTCATCCCACGCAGCCAGGTCGCGCCCCTGGAGTACCTCAAATGACATTGACTCTCTCCCACCATCGAAGACCATGGCCCCAAACTCTGCAATCCATCGTACGGCCGTGACATCCGATCGGAGATATTTCGCGACCTCAACTTGTCTTACTTGACGCTACTTAGCCGTATCTGATACATAGGTGGTATGGAACCGCATGGCAACACACCCGCCGTCCCCCACGCTTCTCGACCTTTGCTCTCGGCAGCGATGAATCGTTCGCAGGTGCCCGGGATGATGTCCCCTCAGGTCCGTCCTCCCTTTGACGGGGATCTTCTGCCTCTCCCGGGCGCCTCGGACGTCCCGGTAGCCCATGGTTCGGAACCAAGGAGAACGGCTCAGAACCGTGCGATCATATCTCCGACAGGCGAGCCGGGTCAGCCGGATGGGTATGCGATGACCCATCCGTATGTCCGCAGATTCTGGGTCGCTGCAATCGGTCCGGGAGCGGTCGCTGACCTGCTACGACTCGCCGCTGCCGCACAAAGCGGCCGCTCCCTGAGGACACCGACACACCTTGGAGTGCTCATCCGATATGGGTTGGTGCGTCGTCGTGGGTCCGTTCTCGTGGTCCCAGAAACGGCGCCACCGCTTCCCAAGGACCTGAAGGATCGACTCACGCCGCATGTGAGGCAGCAGTTGTTTGCCGACGAACGCAGCCGGAAAGCGGTCTAGCCTCACCGCATGACTGAGACCGATCTGGAGATTTCCCCAGCCGATGCATCGCTGCGCCCCTTTGACGCGATCTGGGACATCAGACTCGCACCACATGAGCCTGCGTTCCCGTCCGCTGCGCAGCTGACATATAGAGAAGCCATCTCACCGAGCGAATCTCTCACAAGGGGGGACTCAGTCCTCATCGTTTGTGACATCGGGGTTCGGTCGAAGAAGGCAGCGCAAGCCCTGAGAGAACAGGGGTTTCGCAACGTGGTCTCACTCACGGGCGGAGCCGACGCCCTTCTGCGCTATCGCGCCACGATCGGAGACACGCCGCTGACATCGGACGACGCACTCCGATATGACCGCCAAATACGGCTGTCTCGTTTTGGTCTCGAGGGACAGAAGCGGCTCCGGGACGCAACCGTCGTTGTCGTAGGCGCAGGGGGTCTTGGTTGTCCGGCGTTGAGCTACCTCGCGACAGCCGGAGTCGGCCACATCGAGATCGTCGACCACGATGCCGTCGAATTGACCAACTTGCAGCGCCAGCCGCTCTATCGAACAGAAGACGTCGGACGCCCGAAGGTCGATGCTGCCGCCGAGCGGCTTGCGCACCTCAATCCGACTATCGACATCGTCACGGACAGCAGGACGGTCACATCCAAGAATGCGGGCAAGGTCGTCGCCAGAGCGACCGTCGTGATCGATGCAACCGACAACTTTGACGCCCGCTATGCGTTGAACGAAGCCACGGTTCAAGGAGACATCCCGCTCATCTATGGATCGGTCTACGGCTTCGAAGGGCAGTTTGCGGTCTTCGACGCGGCATCTGGTCCGTGCTATCGATGCGTGTTTCCTGCTTCGCCAGCCGGAGATGCAGTGCTCGACTGCGCAACCGTCGGTGTGCTTGGTGCAGTCACGGGGGTAGTCGGGGCGCTTCAGGCTTCCGCTGCTCTCCAGATTGCCGGCGGCGTCGACCATGACCTTCTCGGAGCACTCACGATGTTCGATGGACGAACAGGACGCTTCGATCGGATGTCGACTGGCAAGGTCCCCGGTTGCATGACCTGCGGTAGTAACTAGTCCTGGATGCCAGGGGGCATTGGGCGGCCGAACCTCGGGTACTTGAGTGCAAGCTCCTCGTAATCCGAGAGTTCCGCTGCATCGTCAGCGCTGTCGGCCTTTGGCGCCGGATTATTCGATCCCCCAGGGCTCGATGGCACGGTGGTAGTTGTCGAGGAAGGTGCATGTGTCGTGGTGGTTGTCACTTCTGGTGGGAAGTGAGGGGCCTTGGTCGTTGTAGTGGCTGGTGGCGCCGTAGTCGTCGTCTCTCCGCCGCCGTTAAGTCCAGGGGCGGCCTTCATGAAGATGACAGTGACCCACATGAACCCTGCATCGTCGACGGTGACGCCGACACCTGCGTAGTTGAAGTCGCCAAGGATGTTTCTGCGATGGCTCGATGAGTTCATGAATCCTTGATGCAGCCCTGAGACATCGAGGCCAACGCCAACGTTTTCTCCGAGTCGATCCCATCCACTTGTGACGGAACCAAGGCTCGAGCTATGGAAGAGCTCCTGGCGATCCGCCATCAGGTTGGAGTGAGACCGCGCATTGTCTGCAAGATCCCAGTAACCCTCGAGTGGTGCCAGCCCGTTCGCCGCACGTGAAGCATTGATCTTGGAGATGAACTGACCGGCCGGTCCCGCAGAGGCGGGAACCGCAAGCACAGCCACCAGCATCGCGGTGAGGGCGACAAGGATGATGATTCGGCGAGATGACCGCATTGGCTTCCTAACAGAGAGCGTTCATGTGACTTCTCTCTGTATCGGGCTGTGGTCAAAACTGATTAAGCCTTTTGTGCACGAAGTGACTAGTTACCTGCGCTGAAAACGAGCCAAAGGGACCCAGCGCCGGTGCGGCGGCGAATGGTTAGTAACCGCCCTCGCCTGGGGTGCCGAGTCGGACCTGGGGCAAAGGAATCACGATGCCCGAAGCTGCAAACGAGGCGCTCACAGCCGTCGCCACAGCGTCGACCGCCCGCATTTGGTCAACGACACCAGGTTCATGCCAGAATCGGACGGCGAACTCGATACCGCTCGGGCGAAACGCCAGCAACAGTGCCTCGGGAGGCGGCTCTGAGACGGCCTCGTCACAGGAAGCGGCTGCCTCACGAAGGGCCTTCTTCACTTCACCGACGGACGATCCATATGCGGCCTCTACGGTCACCATCGAAGCCCTGTAGCCGAGCTTTGAAATGTTGGTGACAATGCCACCGACAACGGCTTTGTTCGGTATCGCAACCTCAGTGCCGTCAGCCGTTTCGAGAACGACGGTTCGTGCGGTGACGGCGCGGACGATACCGACCGCACCTCCGGTCTCAATCACATCTCCGAGCGTGAACATGGGGCTGCCTTGGAGCACAAGTCCTGCGGCGAAGTTCGCCATGATTCCCCTGCCAGCAAAGAACAGAACGACGACAATCACGAGAACGAGCACCACGGCTGGCCCAAGGTTGATGCCAATAATCGAGACACCCGAAATGAACCCAATAAGGATGACTACCCACCCCAATGACCTCGAAACCAAATCAACCGCGAACTCTGACATATTCGTCCATCGAGATAGGATCCTCCGGCCAAGCCTTCGAACGAGACCCGCGACAAGCAGCGAAGCGACGATGATCCCGAGCGCCACGACGAAGTCAATGATCTTCCAATCGTCCGCTCCCAGAAAGGCCTCCAGCTCATCTGACGACGGGAGCTGTTGGGAGCGGATTCCTGCGGCTAGGCGGCCAAACGTCATCTAGCCCTCGTACGCCTCTGCAACAGCTACAAGGGTTCTGACGCCAAAGCCCGAACCGCCCTTCGAGACATAGTGCTCGGTCTTGTCGGCCCTGGCTGGGCCAGCGACGTCCAAGTGCACCCACGGGATATCGCCTACGAACTTCGCAAGCAGGAGGCCAGCGGTAATCGCGCCTCCCCACCGTCCACCGGTGTTCTTCATGTCTGCGATGTCGGATTCAATCATTGTGTCGTACTCGTGATCAAGAGGCAGACGCCAGAATTTCTCACCAGCTGCTTCTGCGGCCATACCAACGGCCTCGGCGGCACCATCATCGTCGGCGAAGAGACCACCGATACTTGGACCAAGCGCGACCTTGCATGCGCCCGTCAGCGTCGCGATGTCGACGATGAGGTCTGGCTCCATCTCGGCGGCGAGTGACAGCCCGTCCGCGAGGACGAGACGACCTTCGGCGTCGGTATTGAGCACCTCGATGGTCTTGCCGTTGTAGGCCTTCATGACATCTCCAGGGCGCTGCGCAGATCCACCGGTGAGATTCTCTGTCAGCGGGGTGATTCCAACAACATTGACAGCGAGACCGAGGCGTGCGATGGCTTGCACAGCACCGAGAACCGCTGCGGCACCTGCCATATCTGTCTTCATCGTCTCCATACCAGCGGCGGTCTTGATCGAGAGGCCGCCAGAATCGAACACGATGCCTTTCCCAACGAAGGCGACCGTCCTGGTCGCTCCCTCGGGGGAGTACCTGAGTACGACCATCCGTGCCGGACGGTCCGATCCTCGGTTCACGCCGACAAGACCTCCGAAGCCTGCCTCTTCAATCTCAGCCTCTTCGTACACCTTGACATCGAGGTTGTCGGCGAGAGCAAGCGCGATGTCGGCGATCGCAGCAGGGGCTTTGTCGAGTGCAGGCCTGTTGACCAGATCCCTCGCGAGGGTGACCCCCTCCGTCAAGGCTGTCGCTCGATCGACGTCGGCCGCAGCGTCATCCCCACCAACGAGGACAACCGACTCGAGGGCCGGTGGTTTGGCTTCCGACTTGTATTCATCAAACGTGTAGGAACCAAGCCACAGACCCATCGCGACCGCTTCCGCCGAGCCGTCTATGTCCACTCCATGCAGGGTGGTAGCAACGGAGCCATAGCCGGACACCTTGCGGACCGCTGACCCCGCGGCTCGTCGAAGCCCTTCCACATCGACATCATCGCCTAGGCCAACAAGCAGTGTCTCTGGCGTCGCCGCCTCCGGGGTTTGAACGAAGAGCAACTGCCCTACCGCACCGGTGAATTCGTGGGCATCGAGCACGGCCTCAATGTCAGCAAGGTCGGGAACGAGCGGATCGCCTTCGACAATCGTACGGTCAGCGAGAACGGGAACCACTGCGATTGTGGCGCCGCTGACGTGACTGGCTTGACGAATCGTGAACATCTTGGATCTCCTTGTCGGTTCCTAGCGGAGGGCGTTGCGGATCTTGTCTGCGACTTGTGGGGCGGTAAATCCGAACTTCTCGGCGATGACAGCTGCCGGTGCGGATGCTCCGTATCCGTTGACCCCGATTGCGATGCCCCCGTTGGCGGTGAAACGATCCCATCCGAATGTCGCCCCGGCCTCAAGCGTGAAGACCGGGCTTCCGGTTCCGAGTACGGACTGTCGGTAACTATCGCTCTGACGCTCGAACCACTCAACGCACACCATCGACACAACACGAGCTGAAACGCCGTCGAGCGCAAGGAGATCGGCAGTCTCCTGGGCCAACGCAACCTCGGAACCCGTGGCGATGACGACGATGTCCGAACCGTCTTTACGGATGTAGCCGCCTCTGGCGACGTCGGTTTCATTCGGCGCTTCGTCTGGAACCTGCAGGCCTTGTCGCGTCAAGACCAAGGCTGAAGGGCCGTCGAGCCTGTTTATCGCTTCCTGCCAGGCGACTGCCGTCTCGACCGGGTCGGCAGGTCTGACAACATCGAGTCCGGGAATGGCACGCAATGCTGCAAGATGCTCAACGGGTTGGTGAGTCGGCCCGTCCTCTCCCAGAAGAATTGAATCGTGCGTCCACACGAACACTGAGGGCAACGCCATGAGGGCAGCGAGCCTCACGGCCGGACGCATGTAGTCGCTGAACGTAAGGAAGGTCGCGCCGAATCCTCGGGCTCCACCGTGTTGGGTGATCCCGTTCACAACGGCGCCCATTGCATGCTCTCGAATCCCAGCACGAACGTTTCGGCCGGTGCGATCGGAGGCGCTGAAGTCAGTCGAGCCGGCAAACAACGAATTGGTAGACGGTGCAAGATCCCCCGAGACGCTCATCAGCTCAGGCCGAACCATCCCTAGCTCCTGAATCACGCTGCTGGAGAGCTTCCTGGTCGCAACGGACGAACCGACCTCGGCGTCCGGGGCAGATAGCGAGACAGGCTGCGGCGTCCACGCGGAATCCCACGCAGCTCGCACCGAAGCAGGCGCTGAATCGACTCTGACCTGCCATGACGCTCTCGCAGTGGCACCGCGGTGCATCGCGTTGGCGAAGAACGCCCGAACTTCGTCTGGTACCTCAAACTCTGGCAACGTCCAGCCCATCGACGCTTTTGCGCCGGCGATCTCGTCGGCCCCGAGCGGTGAGCCGTGCGATGAGGCCGAGTCGACCTTGGTCGGAGCGCTGAACCCAATGTGCGTCTTGCATGCGATCAGGGTTGGTCGCGATGTTTCTGCAATCGCCTCGTCTATCGCCTCTGCAATCGCCGCCCTGTCATGGCCATCGACAGACACGGTGTGCCAGCCATAGGAGCGGTAGCGAGCCGGTACGTCTTCAGAGAACGCAAGGTCGGTCGAACCGTCAATTGTGATCGAGTTGTCGTCGTAGAACACGGTCAGCTTCTCGAGTGCGAGGTGGCCGGCGAGGGAAGCGGACTCGGACGAGATACCTTCCATCAGGTCTCCGTCACCGGCAAACACCCAGGTGCGGTGGTTGGTGAGTTCTGAGCCGTGGACCGCCGAAAGATGCTCCTCGGCGATTGCCATTCCAACGGCCGTCGAGATGCCCTGACCGAGCGGTCCTGTCGTCGTCTCTATGCCAATCGCTTGATTGACCTCGGGATGGCCAGCGGTTTCAGATCCCCACTGCCTGAAGTTCTTGATTTCTTCCATCGGCAACGGAAAGCCTGAAAGGTGGAGCAAGGAGTAGAGCAGCATCGATGCATGCCCGTTTGACAATACGAATCGATCCCTATCCCGCCACGTCGGGTCCGCCGGATCGACCGTGAGGTACTTCGACCAAAGAACCACGCCAATGTCCGCCATTCCCAGCGGTGCGCCGGGGTGCCCAGCATTCGCTCGTTCGACAGCGTCCATGGACAGGACTCTGATGGTGTCTGCGGCGAGTTGATCAATCTCGCGGGTCATACGGCCTCCGGTTGTGCGCTGCTGGTCAGGCTACAAGCCATCGGGACCCTGAACCATGTCACGAAACCGTGCGGTATTCGCGGTTCGATGTATTGAGAGACTCCGCCCCATCCTCAGTGGCGACCACGATGTCTTCGATCCGCATCCCCCACGCACCGGCGGTGTAGATGCCTGGCTCGATCGAAAATGCCATGCCAGCCTCGACAACAGTGTCGTCCCCCTCGACGAGGTATGGGCGCTCATGACCATCGAGTCCGATTCCGTGACCCAGTCGGTGGAAGAACCGCTCTCCGTAGCCGGCAGCGTCGATAATTTCCCTTGCGTGAGCATCGACCGAAGCGGTCGTGACACCGGGGCGAACATATGCGGTCGCCGATTCCTGCGCCTCTTTGAGGACGGCATACGCCGACTCGAAGCCGGAAGGGGGCGACCCGACCACGAAGGTGCGTGTCGTGTCTGAGCAATACCCGTCCTGATACCCCCCGAAGTCAACAACCACAGCGTCTCCGGTCTCAATGACTCGTTGGGATGCCGTGTGATGTGGGGACGCACCGTTGGGACCGCTCGCAACGATGCAAAACTCGATCGACTCGTGACCAGCTGCCATCGTGCGATCAGCAATCTCGCGAGATACGTCCGCTTCGGTTCTTCCGGAGAACTGCATGCCGTCGATCTCATTGGCGATTCGATCGACCGTCGCTGCAGCGGCACGCAGAAGCTCAATCTCTGATGGTGACTTCACAATCCTCAGGCCAGCCATGAGGTCCTCAGCATCGACCCACCGCCGCGTTGTTTGCCTCGCCTGGAGGTCCAACGTGAACCGCGACCACATCTGGCTGCCAACGGCAACGGTGTCTGCCTCGTTGAGAAGCCCGTTGACAATGGCAATCGGGTCCTCTGTCTCCTCCCACGGCGCGAGGGTGAAGACATCGGGCCGGTTGTCCACCCTCGGTGCCTCAAGGGCAGCGATGACCATGGTCGCGAGACCGTCAGCGTCAAGCACGAGGATGGTTGGCCGCTCCGATACGTGTGCCCGGTAGCCCGTCAGGTACGGAAGGTCAGATCCGATCGATACACAGAGGGCATCGACCCCGTGGTGTTTCATCGCCAACGTTGCCCGTTCGATGCGCTCGGCGAAATCCGTCATTCGACGGCTCCGAGGGATTCTTTCGCATGATATGAACTCCGAACGAGCGGTCCCGACTCAACGTGACCGATGCCATGGGACTCCCCTACGGACTTGTAGGTCGCAAACATATCCGGGTGCACATAGCGGTCCACCTTGCGGTGGTTCGCCGTCGGTCTGAGGTACTGACCGATTGTCACAATGTCTACACCAACGGCGTTCAAGTCAGCAAGGGCCCCAACAACCTCATCATCCGTCTCACCCATCCCGACGATGAGTCCGCTCTTGACGGTGCCAGCTGGGAGAAGCCATTTCGCCCTCGCCAGAAGCGCAAGAGATCGTGCATAGTTCGCTGCCGTCCTGATATCTCGCTGGAGACGCAGAACCGTCTCTGTGTTGTGATTCAAGACGGAAGGCTTGCCAGCCATCACGGTTTCGAGTGCGCCCCTGTCCCCTTTGAAGTCGGGGATCAACACCTCGACATCGCACTGTGGAAGCCGCGATCGAATCTCGTCGATGGTCGCTGCAAAGATCGAAGCACCACCGTCGGCAAGGTCATCGCGATTGACTGAGGTGAGCACAGCATGACTCAACCCCATCTGCTCGACGGCGACGGCTGCCCTTTGCGGCTCATCAAAATCGACGGCGCCAGGTTTGCCAGTATTCACATCGCAAAACGAGCACGCGCGGGTACAGGTGTCACCGAGCAGCATCAAGGTCGACGTGCCTGATGACCAGCATTCGTAGATATTGGGACACCCGGCCTCTTCGCACACCGTGTTGAGGGCGAGCTTGGCGTTGATTCGTTTCAGCTCGAGGAAGCGTTCGTCGGTCAAATCCAGTTTGACCTTCATCCACGAGGGCTTTTCGGGTTCCCCGGCAAGCAATCCTCGGATAGTGATCGGCGTGACACCGTGTTTCACCGGTGAGAACACTCCCTGCTCGACCATTCGATCAACCTCATACGAACGTCTGGACGAACCTCGCACGAAGGCTCCGAGCTGCACCTCGTTGGCGTCGAACCTCGAGAGCGACGTGAGATGGGGCAGGAGCGTGTCGACGACTTCCTCTATCGAGATAGGCCTGCCGAGTAACTCGGTAACTGATGTGACAGGCCGATCCGGTATCCCACACGGGACGATGTGATCGAAGTACGACATGTCGGGATCGATGTTCAATGCAAATCCATGCGTGGACACGCCTCTGGACGCTTTGATGCCGATAGCCGCGACTTTGCCGTTCGATGTCCACACACCTGTGAAGCCGTCCTCGGACCATGCTGTGATCCCAAGATCGGCGAGTGTCTCGATCAGAACGTGCTCAATTCGCCGGACATGACCAACCGCATCGAAACCATCGGTGAGCTTCGGGATTGACACGATTGGATAGCCGACGAGCTGGCCGGGGCCGTGGTAGGTGATGTCGCCGCCGCGATCGACGTTAAGGACCGTTGCACCGAGATTGGGAAGCTCGGCGGCCGAAACGGTGAGGTTGGAGCCGTCGCCATTCCTGCCAACGGTGTAGGTGTGAGGATGTTCAAGGAGAAGGACGTAGTCGTCGTCGGTCCGGCCAGTGGTCTTACCTTCCCAGATCGCCTTCTGGAGGTCCCACGCCTCGTCGTATGCGACCCGGCCGAGCCACCGAGTGCGAAGCGTCGCCTCAAAGGGGACGCTGGTCACGACAGTTCCTGCTCCCAATCCCAAGTCTCAAGATTGGTCTTGATACGGTTGAGGAATAGGACTGCCGTCGAACCGTCGAACACTCTGTGATCCCAGCTGAGGCCGAGATACCCGATGTGGTGGATCGCGATTGCATCGGAGCCATCGGGCATCTCCACAACCACGGGCCGCTTCACGACGGTGTCCGTGCTGAGAATTGCAGAGTTCGGGACGTTGATAATCGGAGCGGACATGAACGACCCAAAAGGCCCAGGGTTCGTGATTGAGAAGGTCGACCCGGCAAGATCATCCGGAAGTAATTGGTTCGATCGCGCTTTGTCTGCGATCGCCTTGATTGCTCTGGCCGAACCCTTCAGCGTCATCGAGTCGGAATCACGAACAGTCGCAACGACCAGTCCCTTCTGATCAAGATCGACTGCTATCCCGAGGTGCGCTGCCTTATTGAAAGTATGCGTGCCCGCATCGAGGTCAAACATCGAGTTGACCGCGGGGTACGCAGCCAAGGCATCGACCGTCGCCCTGACGATGAACGGCAAGTAGGTCAAGGAGAACCCTTCGGAGGCCTTGAAGGCAGCTTTGTGGGCAACCCGTGTTCGTGCGACCCGTTCGAAGTCGACTTCAACCGACGTCCATACGTGAGCTGCTGTCTGCTTGGCCCTGACCATGTTGGTTGCGATGCGACCGCGCAGTCTGGAGATTTCCTGCACATCACCTCCGCCGGTAACGGTGACCTGCGGCGCCGCAGGGGCAGGTGCCGGCGCAGGCGCAACTGCTTGCGGTGCTTCAACCGCCGGGGTGGGTTCGGGATCCGAGGGAACCGCTTGGATCGCTGGTTCGGCTGGAGCGGATTGCCTCGAGGCGATGAAAGTCTCGATGTCCTTC
>Ga0070726_10002944_pt1 | contig 14860 bp, 15 predicted proteins | sample tdAd471_FD_67275 | JGI IMG/M metagenome (GOLD analysis project Ga0070726, IMG submission 67275) | Marine sediment microbial communities from the Atlantic coast under amendment with organic carbon and nitrate - tdAd47.1 | ecosystem: Environmental > Aquatic > Marine > Coastal > Sediment | place...
TCGGTGTCGGTGTCGGTGTCGGCGTCGGTGTCACCGTCGGCATCGGCGTCGGTGTCGGCGTCGCTCGTGTCGACCGCAGGCCCGTCGGTGTCGGCGTCGTCTTTGTCGCCGCCACTGCAGGCGAGGGCCAGGAGGGCGAGGAACAGGGAGGGGTGCGGTCGCATGACTACTCCAGGATGCGGGCAGTATACGTGTGCGGGCCGCTCACTCGAACGAACAAGGGGCAACGCCGTCGATCGTCGACCAGTCGATGCCCTGGGCCTCGAACACCACGCAGTCGTACAGGTCGCCGTCGAGGTCGTCGATGGCCAGCAGCACGGAGGGGTCGGCTCCACACGACAGGGCGGTCGCGCTGCCTTCCTCGACCAGCCGGAAGTCGGGGGTGATCGACAGCGTGAGCAGGAAGTCTTGCCCGGTGCCGTCGGGGGCGAACGACTGCGACCCCACCAGGTGATCCTCGACGTAGGCGCCATCGGCCGTCCACCAGCTTCGCACGCGGCCGGCCCAGCCGGCCACCGACAGGGTGATCGTCCACGTCGCCTCCTCGAGGTCGCAGGCCAGGGTGGCGTCGACGACCTCGGGGGGCTGGATGTCGATCTCGCTGCCTTCGGGCGGCTGCTCGTCGGGGTCGACGGGCAGGGTGCACGCAGCCAGCAGCACCCAGATCACGACGCGTTGGCCCGGGCTCGCTGACGGAACAGGCGGCGCTCGATGGCGGTGAGCAGGTCGTCGAAGCCCTCACCGGTCAGGGCGCTGACCGAGTGCCCTCCGTGGTCGTCGACGAGCTGGCGCAGGAAGCCCGGGTCGGCCTGGTCGGCTTTGTTCCACACCAGCATCTGCTCGGTGTCTTGCAGGCCGAGGTCTGCGAGGACCTCGTCGACGGCCTGCTTGTGGTGGGGGACCGCAGGATCGCTGGCGTCGAGGACATGCAGCAGCAGGTCGGCCTCCTCGAGCTCCTCCAGGGTGGCCTTGAAGGCCGACACCAGGGTCTTGGGCAGGTCTTGGATGAAGCCCACCGTGTCGGTGAGGATGATCTCGCGCTGCTCGGGGAAGCGCAGCCGCCTGGTGGTCGGATCGAGGGTGGCGAACAGCTGGTCTTCGGCGAGGACCTCGCTGCGGGTCATCCGGTTGAGCAGGGTGGACTTCCCGGCGTTGGTGTAGCCGACGATGCTCACGATGGGGATGCCGGCCTTGCGGCGCCGGGAACGGCGGGTGTCGCGGCGCTTCCCCAGCTGCTTGAGCTGCCGCTCGAGGCGGGTGACGCGCTCCTGGGCACGGCGCTTGTTGATCTCGAGCTTCGTCTCGCCCGGCCCTCGGCCGCCGATGCCGCCGGTGAGGCGCGACATCGCGGTGGGCATGATGGCGAGCCTCGGCATGCGATAGCGCAGCTGTGCGAGCTCGACCTGCAGCTTGCCTTCGCGAGACTTCGCATGCTGGGCGAAGATGTCGAGGATGAGCTGAGTACGGTCCAACACCTTCAGGTCGGTCGCCGAGGCGATGTTGCGGAGCTGGCTGGGCGACAGCTCGCGGTCGAAGATCAGCGCCTCGGTCTGCAGGTGCATGGAGCGCACGATCAGCTCCTGCAGCTTGCCGCTGCCGATGCAGGTGCGGCCGTCGAGCTTGTCGCGCCGCTGCAGCACCCGGTCGAGGACCTGCAGCCCGGCGGTGTCGGCGAGTCGCTCCAGCTCGTCGAGGGAGCGCTCGGCCTTGCGCGCGTCGCCCAGGGTGATGCCGACGATGATGACCCCTGGCTTGCCATCGACCCGCTGCAGCTGGGGCGAGCGGGTGAACTGTGCCTCGAGGTCGGTGATGAAGGCGGTCCAGTCGTCGGACCATTCGTGCACGCTGGGAATGCGCTCGACGCGGTGCACGGCGTCGGTGGCGCCGTCGTCGCTGGGAGGCAGCAGGTAGGCGTACTGGACCTCGCCGGGAAGCCCGTCGTCGAGGACCCGGATGGTGACGACGGCATCGAGCTGCAGCAGGGCGAGGTCGGTGAGGTCGTCTTCGGTGAGACCCTCAGGGCCGAGGTTGGACAGGATCAGCCGCAGCCCACGGAAGCGGGCCGCACCGGCGCGGCGGGCGCCCAGGTCGGGGAGGAAGACGCGGCGGGCGTCGCCGACGATGACCTTGTCGATCTGACCGGAGCGGTCGATGAGCAGACCGATGCGCCGGCGGGTGACCCGTGACAGCTCGGTGAGGGCGCGCGCCAGAGGCGGCGACACGAACTGGTGCCGGTCGACACGGCGGTTGTAGAGCGCCCGCAGGCCACGGGACTGGTTGGGCTTGAGCCCGGCGGTGTTGCCGAAGAGTTGGTCCAGGGAGACCTCCGAACAGGCATCCTATGTCGGGCGGAGGCCGATGGCCGCTAGGATGGGGCAGGGGGCAGCGATGTGGTGGGTGTCGGTCGGCTGGGCTTGTAGCGTGCTGGCGCCCGCCCCCTGGGAGGTGGTCTCCGACACCGCCGACCTGCAGGCGCCCGAGCCCTTCGAGGTGGGGGGCGTCGACATCACCCGCGGCCACGGGCCGGTGGACGGCGCCATGTCGTCGTGCGACGACCTCGGCTTCATCCACGTGAGCTTGACGCACCCGGAGCCTGTCGGGGTGCGCATCGTGGCGGTCGAGGGGCTGCTCCCCGAGGGGATGTCCATCGAGGTGACAGAGGAGGCCACGGAGTCGCTGCAGCTGCTGTGGGTCGACGGGCGCACCGACGAGCAGGAGCCCTTCGACTTCGTCGTGGGGCTCGCCCCCGTGGACCGTGCAGGCAACGAGGGGCCGAGCGTCGACGTGGTGATCGCCCACGAGGGGTCGGGCACCGGCGGAACGGGCTCGGACGCAGCGGGCAGCAAGGGCTGTGCGGTGGCACCGAGCGGGGGGGCGTGGCTGCTGTGGTGCGGGCTGTGGATGAGGCGTCGGGAGCGGGGACGGTGCTGCGAGGGCGCCGTGACAGGCCCCTAGACCCCGCGGAGGCGCACCCGGCGCACCCGGTGGTCGCGGCCCTTCTCCAGCACGATGTCAGCGCGCTCGCGGGTCGGCAGGATGTTCTGCGCCAGGTTGGGCAGGTTGATGTCGCGCCAGATCCGGCGAGCGGTGGCCTCGGCCTCGGCGTCGTCGAGCTCGGCATAGCGGCGGAAGTGCGACTGCGGATCGGTGAACACCGTGCGCCGAAGCGACATGAACCGCTCGACGTACCACGACTCCAAGTCGTCGGTGTCGGCGTCGACGAACAGGGAGCGGTCGACGAAGTCGGTCACGTACACCGAGCTCGCCGGCCCCACCTGCAGCACGTTGAGCCCCTCGAGAATGAGCACGTCGGGCTGCTCGATCACCAGGGGCTCGCCGGGCACGACGTCGTAGACGACGTGGCTGTAGCGCGGCACCTCGAGGGGGCCTCGCCCGCCGCGCAGGTCGGCCAGGAAGCGTAGCAGCGCCGACACGTCGTACGACTCGGGCCAGCCTTTGCGGTCCATCAGGCCGTGGGCTTGCAGCCACGCGTTGGGCCGCAGGAAGCCGTCGGTGGTGACCAACGCCGTCTTCACCCGGCTGCCAAGCAGGGCCCGCAGCACCCGTGCGGTGGTGGACTTTCCGGCGGCTACCGAGCCGGCGATGGCCAGCACGTAGGTAGGCGCTGGCGCATCGAGGCCCAGCAGTCGGGCGAGGTCGGCGCGACGGGCCCGCACGGCCGCCATGTCGCGTCGCAGGAAGGCCAGCAGCGGCAGGTAGATCTCCCGCACCTCGGCAGGGTCGAAGGGCTCACCGGTCGCTGCCAGATCGGTGAGCTCGTCCATGTCGACGGGGGAGGTGACTCCCTCGCCGGCCCGGGCCCAGGCAGGCCGCTCCAGCGTGCGCCAGGGCAGCTCAGAGGTCCTTGTTGGGGAGCAAGCCTCCGGAGCGGCCCTTCGCGGCGGCCTCCAGCAGCTCGGGCAGGTCGACCCCGATGGCGCCCTTGAGCTCTTCTACCAGGCGCACGGCCTGGCGGGCCGTGCTGCCGCCGCCTTCGTCGGGGGGCAGCATGGTGATCCGGTCGATCTTGACCTCGCCCACCGTGGTGATCAGCGAGTCCATCACCTTCTGCAGCTTCTGCATCAGGAAGATGTCGCGGGCGGAGTCGCCAGAGTCTGCCCAGACCTGGATCATCTCCTCGAGCACCTGCACGGTGGCACGGCCTTCCTCGAGGATGCGGGCGGACCGCCCCTTGGCTTCGGCGATCCCCGCCTCCATGCCTGCCTTGGCGGGCTCGATGACGTCGGCTTCCAGCTGCCGGCGGACCTGCTCGACCCGTGCCTCCTCGGCCTCCATGGCCGACTCGGCCTTGGCGATCTGGGCCTTCACGATGCCTTCCTGCTCGGCGACCAGGGCAGTGGCGCGCGTCTTGGCGTCGGCGACGCGGCGCTCGGCCTGGGCCACCGCGATCTGCTCCTCGGCCTCGACCTGCTGCATGCGAGCGCGCCGGCGGTTCTCGGAGTCGCGGACGATGGCATCGGCCTTGGCGCGGGCCTCTGCGATGCGCGACTTCTTGATGATCTCGGCAGACTGCTTGCGGCCGAGGCTGTCGAGGTATCCGCGCTCGTCCCACACGTTCTGGATCTTCATGGTGTCGAGGGCGAGGCCGAGCTTGCCGAGGTCGTGCTCGGCTTCCTCGAGAAGCTTCTCCGCGAACGCGATCTTGTCTTCGTTGACCTCTTCGGGCGTGAGGCGCGACAGCACGCCGCGCAGGTTGCCCTCGAGCACGTCTTTTGCCATCTGAACCAGCTCGCCACGAGGCTTGCCGAGCAGCCGCTCGACGGCGTGACCGAGCATGGGCTCGTGCCCTGCGATCTTGAGGTTGGCGACCCCCTGCACGTTGAGCGGGATGCCCCCCTTGGAGTAGGCGCCGCGCACCTCGACATCGATGATCATGTTCGTAAGGTCGAGGCGGTCGACGCGCTCGATCAGGGGCACGCGCCACCCGCGGCCGCCCTTGATGATGCGGTAGCCCTTCGTCTGCCCGTTCACCTCGCGGCGACGGCCGCTGAAGATGAGCACCTCGTTGGGCTCACAGATGTACAGCAGGTTGCCGGCGACGCCGACGGCAGCGCCGGCCGCTGCAATGCCCACGACGCCGAACGCGCCCAGGATGGCCAAAATCCCACTCATCAGCGCACCTCCTTGCGAGCCGCGGCCCGTGCCTCGAGGGCACGCCGCCGCCTCCCTTCGCCGTCGTCGTCGTCGTCGCCCTTGCTGTCGATCCCGGCGAGGATGCCGGTGATGTCGACGCCGGTGGTCTCCGTGAACTCACGCAGCACCGCGCCGACCGTGGCCGGCATGGCGGCGATGTGCTGCGGCAGCGCGTGGCCGTTGCCTCCGTCGAGGAGGGTGACCTCGCCGATCTCCATGTTCCGCACCTTTTCGGTGACGGTCGACAGCACGTTCTCGAGCTGCTGGATGAGGAAGATGTCTTTCGCGTCGGGGCCGGCCTTGACCCAGGCGCCTCGCATCATCTCGAGGACCTCGGCCATGGCCTGACCGTCGGCGGCGATCTGGGCGGCGTCGGCCCGGGCCTTCATCTCAGATGCCTTTCGCTGCGCGTCGGCGGGGAGCACGAGGTCGGCAGACAGCCGCAGGTGCTCGAGCTTGGCGCGGATTTCCTGCAGAGCCTGCTCGGCGCGGGCTCGTGCGGCGAGGGCGCCCTGCTCGGCACGCTCCTCTTCGGACTTGGCGACGGCCTCGAGCTCGGCGACCCGCTGACGGAGGCCGTTCTCGCGCTGCTTGATGGCCGTCTCGGCCTTCTCGTTGGCCACCTGACCCTCGCGGGCGTAGCCAGCCTGTGCCTCCTCGGCGTCGGCCTTCGCGGTGGACTCCGCGATCTCTGCGTCGGCCAGCACGTTGGCGAGCTGCTCTCGCCCGATGCTGTCGAGGTAGGACACGTCGTCGCTGACCATCTGCACCTTGAGGGTGTCGAGGGTCAGGCCCAGCCGGTTGAAGTCTTCCCCGGCCTCGTCGACGAGCTCCTGGGCGAACTTGAGGCGGTCTTCGTTGACCTCCTCCGGCGTCATCTGGGCGATGATCCCGCGCAGATGGCCCTCGAGGGTCTCCTTGGCGACCTGACGGATCTCGTCGGGGTCGCGGCCGAGGAAGCGCTCGATGGCGTTGTCGTATTGGCCCGGCTTGCTGCTCACCTTGACCTGCGCGATGGCGTGCAGGGCCAACGGGATGCCACCCTTCGAGTAGGCGTTGTTGACGTGCAGCTCGATGGGGATCGTGGTGAGGTCCATCCGGTCCACCATCTCGAGCAGCGGAATCCGCCAGGCGAACCCGCCGTGAATGACGCGGTAGCCCCGTGTGTGACCGTCGGCGGTCGTGTATTCCCGACCACTGAAGATCAGCAGCTCGTTGGGCCGCCCCACGAACAGAAACTGCTTGGCGACGAACACGAGCGCCACGAAGGCGAGACCGAGGCCTCCTCCGGCGCAAAGGAACGCGAGCTCACCCACAATCACCCCCGAGAGAATCGGCACCATAGCAGAGCCGATGTGGATGGGGACTACGCGTTCGCTGCACCGTTTGTTTCGCGCCTCGACCCGCTCAGCCTTCGCGACCGGACGCCTTCGCCGCAGCCGCACGGCGGGCTCGTTCCAGCGCGACCTGGGCGTCGCTGATCTCGGGCGCGACCTCGGCGATGCCGTCGCGCACCGACACGATGACGACGGTGCTGCCACGCTCGATGGTGGTGCCGGTGCTGCTGTTGGCGAGCATCTCGACCCGGCCGTCGGGGCGCTCCACCACGATCTTGCCGTGGCCCCCAGGGCGGATGGGGAGCAGCACCCGCGCCTCCTCGCCACGGTAGTGGCGCAGGCTGGTCGGTGCCGACACCTGATCGGACTTCAGCTGGCGGAAGAAGTGGGCGGCGCCCCACCCGAGGCCGACGCCGACGGTGACCGCGAGGAGGAACACGAGCAGGTAGGGCAGCCCCGCCAGGGTGAGCATGGTGCCCATGAGGCCGAAGGTGCCCAGGCCGAACGTCCAGAAGCGCATCGACAGGAAGGGCAGCCACATCGCCTCGGAGGCGGTGTCCATGTCGACGTCTTTGTCGAGGTCGCCGTCGAACTCCACGTCGGCGTCGGCATCGACATCGGCATCGAAGTCGGCCTCTACGTCGGCATCGAAGTCGACCTCCGCGTCGGCATCGAAGTCGGCCTCGACATCGGCGTCGAAGTCGGCCTCGACATCGGCATCGAGGTCGGCGTCGTGGTCGAACTCAACGTCTTTGTCGAAGTCTTTGTCGCCGCCACCGAAGAACAGCGACACGAAGATCAGGCACGCGCCGAAGCCGAGGGAGGCGAGGTAGACCGACAGCATCTCAGGCCCCCCGGGCGGCGAAGGCGAGCACCAGCCAGCCGGCGATCAGCGCCAGGCCACCCAGCGGGGTGATGGCCCCCAGCCAGCGCTGCTCGGTGAGGACCAGCACATACAGCGAGCCCGAGAACAGCACGATCCCTGCCAGGAACAGAGCACCCGCGATGCGCGGCTCGCCCGGATGGGCGGCTACCAGGCCCAGCGCCAGCGCGTGCAGCAGGTGGTAGCGCGCAGCCGTCTCCCACGTCACCAGCAAGGCCGGGTCGCTCACGACGTTCTTGAGGCCGTGCGCTCCGAAGGCCCCGAGGGCCACGCCGAGCGCGCCGACGATGCCAGCGATCGTCCACCACATGGTGTCGTTCATAGCAGAACGCAGACTCCGTTACGACGATGGGGTGAGCGATTCCTCCGATGAGCGCCTCGAGCGCATGCTGGCGCTGGTGCGGGCCCACCGGCCCGGGCTTCGCCTCGTCGACAAGGCTGAGTCACCGCTGATGCGGGCCGTCGCGTGGTTCGTGCGCCCGTTCATGCCGCACTTCCTCACCCGGGTGACGACCGTGCTGGGCGACACCATCTACACGCCCGGGCCGCCGGAGTCGCTGCCTCCCGGGCTCCTGGCGCGGATCTTGGCCCACGAGCTGGTCCACCAGATCGACCAGCGGGCCTGGGGGCCGCTGTTCTACTTGAGCTACGCGCTGCTGCCGCTGCCGGTGTGGCGCACCAGCCGCGCCTGGTGGGAGCGCCGGGCCTTCGCAGTCGACCTGATGCTGGCGCTGCACGAAGACGGTCCGTCGGGGCTGGAGATGGCCCGGCGACGGCTGGCGGTGGTCTTCGGTGGGGCCACCTATGCGTGGATGTGGGGCGGCCGGCACGCCGCCGAGCGGTTCCTGCAGCCGGTGGTCGACGCGGTGACCGATGGCGAGCTGCAGGCGCAGTCCCCCTATGACGACATCCTGATGGCCTGGGCGGGTGGGGGGAAGGTCGAGGCCGACGGCGAGCGCTAGCTAGTCGTGGAACCAGCCCTTGAGCTCGGCCTGCCGCTCGGCGCGGTCGCCGATGAGGTTGCTGAGCAAGACCTCGGCGAGGCGCACGAAGTCGGCCTCGGTGAGGATGCCGACGAGGCGGTCGTCGTCGTCGACGACGGGCAGGCAGCCGTACTTCGTCTGGCGCATGCGCTCGGCCGCGGCCTGCAGGGGTGCGGTGGCCAGGATCGTCTCGACCTGCGTGTGCATCACCTCACGCACGGGGATGGAGGCCATGAGGACTCGATCCTCGCGGCGGTCTCCCCGTACGGAGGAGACGGCGGCGCGCGCGAGGTCGCGATGGGTGAGCAGGCCGACGAGGCGCCGCTCGGGGCCGTCGACCACGGGCAGGTGGCGGAAGCGCCGGAAGCCCATGATCTCTTCGGCATCGGTGAGCACCGAGTCGGCGTGCATGGTGATGACTTCGCTCGACATGAGGTCTTCGACGTTCATCGCATCCTCCGACCGCATCCTCCCTCAGGAGGTCGGCGTGGTCGACCGGGGCGCGACCCGGTAGGAGCGGGCTGCGGAGGAGCCCATGAGTGTGAAGGGTGTGATCGTCGCGGCGGGCTACGGCACCCGCTTCCTTCCGGTGACCCGGGTGGTAGCCAAGGAGCTGCTCCCGGTGGTCGACCGGCCGGCCCTCGATCTGGTCGTCGAGGAGCTGGTGTCGGCCGGCGTGACCGAGGTCCTCCTGATCAGCTCGCGGCGAAAGCGAGCCGTGGAGGACTGGTTCGACCACGACATGGAGCTCGAGGCGGTGTTCCGGCGCGAGGGGGCCGACGCGAAGCTGGCCAAGGCGCAGCCTCCCGCGGTGAACGTCACGGTGGTGCGGCAGCAGGAGATGCGGGGCACGGGCCATGCGCTGCTGCTGGCCCGGGAGTTCGCTGGTGACGATCCGGTGGTGGTGTGCTTCCCCGACGATCTGTTCGGAGCGCCCAACCTCACCGCGCAGCTGATCGCACGCCACGAGCAGACGGGGGGTAGTGTGCTGGCCGCGAAAGACCTCACCGGCCAGGATGTGTCTCGCTATGGCGTGATGGACGTCACCGGCGAGGCAGGCGCGCTGATGCTGAAGGGCATCGTCGAGAAGCCGCCGACCGGCACAGAGCCGAGCCACCTCGTGTCGCTGGGTCGCTACCTGTACACGCCCGACCTGTTCCCGCTGCTGGCCGAGGGCTGGGCCCGGTTCGAGGGCAAGGAGTTCTACCCGATGGATGCCTTGTGCACCCTCGCGGAGCGGGGGCGGGTGGCGGTGGAGGTGGTGAACAGCCCGCACTACGACACCGGCGCCCCCCTCGGCTACCTCAAGACGGTCATCGAGCACGGCCTGGCCCACGAGGCCATCGGGCCCGAGCTGGAGGCGTGGCTGCGGCAGCGGTTGCGCTGAGGCCCGTCGCTACGGGGTGACGGTCTGCTGCAGGCCGGACAGCTGGATGAGGATGAGGCCGCCGTTCTTGCGGCCGTCGTCTACCGAGAAGGTGTGGGGGTAGTTGGCGATGGGCAGCATCGGGAACACGGCGGTGAGGGCGTCGCTTGCCAGCGCGTTGCCGCTGGTATCGGTGATCGCGATGCGCATCTCTACCTCGGGTTGGACCACGCCATCGACGGTCATCTCCCGCGGCGTGGGGTCGGCGAACTGGGGACCGTCGGACAGGCGCCAGGTGTCGGGGTTGAGGTCTTCGACGTCGATCACCGCGCGGCCAGACCCGCCGACGATGGTGGGGACTGCGGCGAAGCTGAGGTCGAAGGCACTGCTGCCATCGTGGTCGTACTCGCCACGGTCGGCGCCCAGGTCGTCGTCGACGACGCAGATGTCGTAGGTGAACGAGCCGGTGACCTGGGTGTTCTGCAGCTGACCGGGAGCGTGGCCGAAGGGCGTGCCGGTCACCGTCGCGATGCTGCCCGAGAAGGCCACCGTCGCCAGGCACGACGGGGGCGGCGCGGTGTCGCCCGTGGGTGCGGTGTCGGTGTCGGTGTCGGTGTCTGTGTCTGTGTCGGTGTCGGTGTCCGAGTCGGTGTCCGAGTCGGTGTCGGTGTCGGTGTCGGTGTCTGCGTCGGTGTCTGCGTCCGTGTCGGCGTCGGTATCGGTGTCGGTGTCGGCCGCATCGACGACGACGTCGTCGACGACTGCGTCATCATCCTTGTTCGTCGAGCAAGCCAGACCCACGGCCAGCGGCAGGAGCATCCAGGAACGCACGGGCACCTCCGCGCGCATGGTAGCGCCTTCGTCGTCCACCGGGGAGATGCGGAGGTCGCGTCAGGCGCCCAGCGCCTCGTCGGCCCAGGCCACTACCTGCGACAGCGCGAGGCCTCTCGCCCGGTACTGCGTGCTGGGGTCGGACTCCTTGCCTCCGCCATAGACATGGTGCTCGCCGGTGAGGGCCCGCTGCAGGTGAAGGGGACCCAGCCACACCCACTTCACAGCGGCCGCGAGGAAGCCGAGGCGCACAGCGGCGGGTGGGCACCGGCTCGAGGACGCGACCCCTCGCTGGTAGGCCTCGAAGAGCTGGGCGCCGGTGTCGGCCATCGCCTCCGGTGGCAGCAGCCCGTCGAGCACGGCCTCGATCACCAGGTTGGACAGGTCTTCGCCCAGGGCGCCGTGCCCCAGGCAGGCCCAGTCCAGCAGCACCGGCCCGGTGTCGCTCACCACCAGGTTGTGCCCCCACAGGTCGAGGTGGCACAGGGTGCGAGGGGCGCCGTCGAGGGCCGCTAGCAGAGCTGGTTGGGCGTCGGCGAGTCGTCGCAGGCCGCCTCGCAGCGAGGCGGGCCACGTCGAGGCGATCAGAGGGTGGTCCCAACAACGATCGTCGTGAAGGGCGGACGTGTCGACGTGCTTCGATGCGATGTGGCCCCGCACGAAGCCCCGGGTGAGCCAGGGCTGCGGGCGAGGGAGGTGAGCCCAGCGACCTTGGGCCGCCCCCAGCCGCTCGGCGATGTCGGAGAGGCTGGCCACCGACAGCGCCCCGCTGACGCCGCGAACCAGCTCCAGGCGGAGCTCCACAGTGTCGCCGCGGTCGTCGAGCCCCAGCAGCTGCGGGCCTCGGAGGCCCTCGGGGGCAAAGGCGTGCTGCAGCCCTTCCTCGTAGACGTGGGCCTCGCGACGCCAGTAGCGCCAGTCGCTCGGCTCATGGCTCACCGACCAGTCGACGTGGGTGGCAGGCTGGGTGCAGGTGATGACCTTGCGCACGAAGGGCCCTTGCGACCCCTCCTCCCGACGGATGGCTGCGGTGATGGGGTTGGACTGGTTGTGCAGGAGATCCACGTCAGCTCTCGTAGCGCTTCAGCTGCCCCTCCAGCATCGCCGACACCGCCGCATCGGCCGACCACCGACCCCAGTGCATCAGGTGGTAGCGAAGCTGGCCCGCCGTTCCGGGCGCGAGCGGCTTGGTTCGCCACGTGGCGTCGGTGAGGCCGTCGAGGTGCATCGACAGCGACTCGGGCACCCCGCCGAGGGCGTAGCCCGACACCACCACGACAGGCACGTCTTGCAGCAGCACCACGGGCCATCGGGGCACGGCCGCGAGGTCGTCGGGCTGCGGCGGCGTGGGGGCGCCCAGGGCCGGAGGGCGCAGGTGACCTGGCTGCAGCACCCCGGGCCACTCGGTGGCGACCGCTGACGCCGGGGGCACCTCCAGCAGGGACCGCACGACCGCGAAGACCCCGTCGGGCACCTCGATCCGCGTCGAGGCGTAGCGTCGCAGCAGCTCCATTCTCTCCTCGGCGGGAATCGCCATCAGCGCCTGCATGGCCGTCAGGGCTCGCCCAGGGTGGAAGGCGCCGCCCGCCAGGGGGCCGACCGCGTCGAGGTGGCGGTACAGCTGAGAGGACGGGCTGTCGACGCCCGTAGCGTGGGCGGTGGCCGCCACGGCGAGGCCTCCCGCCAGGATGGTGCGTCGCGACAGCTGCATCGTGCCCCCGGGGTCTGGTTCAGCCTATCCGGCCTCCGGGCCGCGCGAGACGAGTGCCGTATATCCAGCAGTATAATGAACGAGATTATCCGCTATTCATGAATGGCCTGTGTAGGGGTAAGCGTAGGTTGGTCCGTGGCTCGAGGGCTGGCACGCTCTGTGCTTTGAAGGGCAGTGTCTGTCGGCTTCCACCGGCCGTCGCCCAGCCCCCCGGCCTCTGCCGACGGGTCGCAGGGGGTGGCGGTCCCGGGCATCGGGGTCGCTGGGCACGTCTTCGAGATGTCTCGGGTTCGATTCCCGGCCGTGCCCTCGGGCACGTGTAGTTCAGCTGGTAGAACACTCGACTTGGTCGAAAGACCAGTCCCTTTGTTTCCTATCGAGAGCGTCCGCCGCGGCCGAGTCTTCGGGCACCGCGAACCGATCGCACCGAGCCACTCCCCGCCCGAGCCAGGGCTCACGCTGCGGCGTGGGCCTCCGCGACGGCGGCGGCAGAGTCCTCCTACGCAGAGGCCGCGGCCGACCCTCTCTCCTCTCTATGGCTCCTGCTTTTCCCCTCTTGGAGGTCGACATGCTGTTTCGAACCCTGGTCGTGAGCGACACGCAGCGTGGCATCGAGCGTCGCAATGGGCGCCTGGTGCGCTGGCTCGAGCCGGGCGCCCACGTGGTGTGGTTTGCTGGTCGGCACCACACCATAGAGCTGCTCGACCTCACCCAGCCGGTCCTGCCGAGCTCTCCGGAGCTGGAGGCCATCGTGCCGGCGGAGGCCGCTGAGCGGCTCGCTGTGGGTGCCGACGAGCTGGCCATCGTGTGGGTCGACGGGGTGCCGGTCACCAGCTTGGCGCCGGGGCGCTGGCTGCTGTGGCAGCTTCGTGGGCAGGTGACCGCTCGGGTCTACAGCACCCGCGAGGTCCACACGAAGATTCCCGTAGAGGTCTGGCATCTCGTGCCCGACACGCACCTGCTGCAGGTGGTGGTGCACCCCTTCGAGCGCGTGGTGCTGCATGTCGACGGGCAGCTGCACGACGTGCTCGCCGAGGGGCGGTGGGGCATCCAGCAGTGGCACCGCAAGGTCGGGGCCGTGCGGCTGGACCTGCGGGAGACGGAGCTGCTCATCAGCGGGCAGGACGTGATGAGCAAGGACAAGGTGAGCCTGCGCGTCAACGTGCTGGTGCGCTGGCGAATCGTCGATGCCGGTCAGGTAGTCGCCGGGGTCACCAACGTCCGCGACGCCCTGTACGGGGCGGCGCAGATGGAGGTGCGCCAGCTCATCGCGGGCGCGCGGCTCGATCAGCTCCTGGAAGGGCGAAACGAGGCGGCGCAGGGCATGCTCGAGGCCATCGCTCCCAAGGCCGAGGCCTGGGGGATCGAGGTCACGGGCCTCGACCTGAAGGACCTCATCCTTCCCGGGGAGATGAAGACCATCCTCAACCAGGTCATCGAGGCAGAGAAGCGTGCCGCGGCCAACGTGATCACCCGTCGAGAGGAGACGGCCGCGACCCGCAGCCTGGCGAACACGGCCAAGCTGCTCGACGCCAACCCGACGCTGCTGCGCCTCAAGGAGCTGGAGGCGATGAAGGACCTCGCGGGGCACGTCGGCGAGCTCACCGTCGTGGCGGGGGCCGACGACCTCATCGGCAGGATGCGGTTGGGGTAGCGCCCGGTGGCGTATCCTCGGCCCCAGGGGGCACCATGGCGACGAACAAGCCGTTCAAGGACTACCTCGACGAGGGGGCCGTGCGGCGGCTGGCGGCGTCGCTGGCCTCCGCGTCTCCGGGGTGGGCGGCGGAGCCCTTCGTACGCGACGCGGTGGGCGGGCTCGACCAGCTCGAGCTCAAGGCTCGGGTCGGTCGCGTGGCCGAGGCCCTCGCTCGCCACCTCCCTGCCGACTTCGATGAGGCGGTCGAGCAGGTCCTCTCCGCCCGTCCCGACAGCCGCCCGTCGGCCGACGACGTGGCCTCGGGGTTCGCCTGGTGGCCCGTGCTGCGCTGGGTGCAGGAGGCCGGGCAGGCGCACTTCACGACCTCCATGCGCGCGCTGCATGCGCTGACGAGCCAGTTCAGCGCCGAGTTCGCCATCCGCCCGTTCCTCGTCGCGCAGCCCGAGCGCACTCTGGCGGTGCTCGCGTCGTGGGTCGACGACCCCGACCCGCACGTGCGCCGGCTCGTCAGCGAGGGCACGCGTCCGATGCTGCCGTGGGGCGGGCATCTCCGCCGCTTCCGTGACGACCCGTCCGAGACCCTGGCCTTGCTCGACCGGTTGGTCGGGGATTCGGAGCGGTACGTACAGCGCTCGGTGGCCAACCACCTCGGCGACATCGCGAAAGACCACCCACACCTCGCCGTCGAGGTCGCGGCACGCTGGAAAGCCGCTGGTCACGACTGGGTGGTCGCCCACGGTCTGCGGGCCCTGGTGAAGGCCGGTGACGCCGACGCGCTGGCGGTGCTCGGCTACGCGCCCCCCCAGATCGAGGTGCTGTCGTTTCGCGTGTCCGACCACGTCCGGGTGGGCGACGCTGCGACCCTGGAGCTCCTCGCGCGCTCCACGGGCGACGACGCCCAGCGGCTGATGATCGACTACGCGGTGCACCACGCGGGA
>Ga0070726_10002945_pt1 | contig 14859 bp, 9 predicted proteins | sample tdAd471_FD_67275 | JGI IMG/M metagenome (GOLD analysis project Ga0070726, IMG submission 67275) | Marine sediment microbial communities from the Atlantic coast under amendment with organic carbon and nitrate - tdAd47.1 | ecosystem: Environmental > Aquatic > Marine > Coastal > Sediment | place...
TGTATCTTGACAAAGAGGTCGCCGAAGGCACATTAAAAGAGTACCAACCCATATCCATTTTTGGAGAAGTAAATACTGATCAATTATCGGCCTATCGACCAACCCACTTCTGAAGTTTCCTACGGCGAGACCTGGAAAACTTCAGAAGTCTAAATCCGAGTTTATTTCACTTGCCCCAATAAAGCCTTCACCTCCTCCTCAATCTCCTCATGATACCCTTGATAAACCTGCTGAATCTTACCCTCTCTATCAATCAAAACATATTGGGGAATCGCTAGAATACGGAAGTAATCTTTCAGCTCTTGACCGCCAATATTCTGTGCAAAAGAGAAGCCTTTTTTATCCAAAAAAAGCTGCGCACTATCTATACTTTTTTTGTCGAGTAAGACGCCCATCACTTCTAACCCCTGATCTTGGTATTTTTCATGCATCGCTTGTACCTTAGGCATAGAGCTACGGCAAGGGCCACACCATACTTCCCAAAAATCAATCAACACCACTTTCCCTTTTTTCGACTGGATAGAAACGCTTGCTCCATCAAAAGCCTCCACGCTAAAGTCTCGGACAGTCGTTTGGAGTAAATCCTTGTGTAAGTCTTCATTACCTTCCTCCAGTATCGGCTGATAGGTGTTCAGGAAAAGATTATCAAACTGTGAAGAATGTGTAGGATCATTCAGAACCAGGTGGCGAAGGCTTCGACGAATCACTTGCTTTTTCCCCAGCGACAATTGTCGTTTTACTACTTTCGTGGGTAGGAAAGAAGCCTTATCCAAGTAAATTTCCTTGACCCGTTCGGTCACATCAAATTGAGTGAGGTCAGGATAGGCGTACTGAAGGATATAATGCGTAGGTGTCTCTGTGACAGAGGGTGCGATGGTGTCATCTTTATAATACATCAACTCCTCCACAATGAGCTGTCCGCCTGGCGAACCCAGTATATAAGTCCCTGGATTGGCATTCATCTCATATTCCTTCTTCTCGTGCTCGATCTGAAATTCAGCATTTCCATCATAGAAAGCTTCGCCGCCCACCGACTTGGAAGACTTGTATTTGAAGCCAAAAAGCGGATCATCTGTATTGCGTTGGAGCAAGGCTTGTCCCGTAAAGTGCCAAACGTGGCCAGTAACAAAAGTGTCTAGTTGTTCTACCTCGCAGGCAACCGTTTGGATGGTTGCTAATTTAGCTTTGTATTGTTGCACGATCAGGGCGGGATCTTGTCCAGCAGCTAATAAAGGGAGTAAAATGATTAAAATAAAAGCAAAAGATTTAAGCGATTTCATATGAGTATATTTTGTAGTTATTGCTAATTGATGATACAATATTAGCCCATTTGCTAAGGGCCTACAAGTACCATTGAACCCTTGGGAGCTTTGACTGAATATTCGGTAAAGATGAATGATCCTTCTGCATAGGCTTTCTTTTTTGCACGAGAGACCTTTAGCCGTAGAGATGTGAATTATATTAATATTTCCATGCTATTAAATGGAGAAATCATTGATATTTTGAGCGATACTTTGTATTATTGTAGTCACGTTTATTACGCGCTCTAAATACTTCCAAACAATAAGTTCCATTAATTGGTATTGGTGTATTCAGAGAATACTAAATCAGATATAAACAACTAATAGTCAAATAGTTACAAAACAAACTATCATTGACTCGTTCTTGTTTTGTCTGAAATATAAATGGGTATAAGTTACCCCCTATTTGGGGCCGACTCTCTTGTCATAAGGTCGGGTGGTTACTCCTATGCCCAATGTTCTGATTTTTTTAAAACGCAGCTCAACACATTCATTATTTCAATAAAAATTCTCTGATGAAAAAACTGTTTTTGTTTGTGCTTACGCTCACCGTAAGCTGTAACCTCATTGGCCAAAGTGAAACTGCTGATTGGAAAGTAGACTTTCCCGGTGCTATATCCTGGGTCAAATTAAGCCCGGTAGGAAATCTCATTGTAAAGTCGGGTAGTAAATTATGTGGTCTATCTCCGGAAGATAAATCAATCATTTGGACGATTGAACTCGGAGTAATGACGAGTGGGGTAAAGGAGGAAGATATTCAGATGGTTCCTGCTTCTCCCTTTATGATATTAGAAAAGCCAAGCGGCTTACTCAATACCAAACTACAAATCATCAATTACTTCGATGGTCAAATCTTATTTGACTCCAAAGAAATCGAACTGCCAAGAATCATTGATAATTATCCAATGTTTGATATCGGAGGATTGCTATTAAAAACGAAAGGAGATGGCAAACAAGTTGAATTAGTTTTTGTAGATCTAGCCGCCCAACAGATAGCCTGGCGAAAAGCAATCAATGAAAAGCCAGAAAAGCGTTTTAGCATGGGAGCAGCGATACGCAGCAGCATGGAAATTTATCGTCCTGAACCTATTCTTGACCAAGATGGCCAAATTCTGTATCCAACCAAAAAAGACCTATATCGCTTGGATGGAAAGACGGGTAATACTCTCTGGAATTTGGACCTTAAGAAGATAGAAGATCTCTATTTCTCTGCCGCTACTGGCCGACAACTTTATGTGGCTTTTGATAAGAACAAATTCTCGGCCCTCCAACTGGATGATGGAACTGAAGTATGGAAAAAACCGATCAAGCTGAAAGGAGACTTCAGTAATATGTTCCCCCACAAAGATGGATTTATTGTGGTACAAACTTCCTTGGTGAGTAAAATTGATGGTAATACGGGCAAGGACATGTGGAAAAAGGAACCCAAACTCAACAACTCCTACAACTTTCTACTAGACCGGGATGATCATCTCTATGTCGTTTCTGAAGATGGTGGAGGTAAGGCCTTAATTCACAATATAGATTTAAACACGGGACAGGAAGCTTGGAAAAAGCCCATCAAGGTCAAAGCGCCAGTCGAAGGGTTTGAGTTTACGCCCAAAGGCTTGTTGTACCTTTCAGCGGGTGGGTCCAATATCGTGGATTTAGCTTCAGGTGGGGAGCTTTGGAAAAAGGATTTAAAACTGAAAGGGCGACCTACCTTTTTAGGTGACCAAGAAAATAAGGCTTACCTCGTTTATGGCAATAAGAAACTATATCGAATCAATACCCAATCAGGAGATTTTGACCTGATGTTGGAAGACATCAAATTCGAAGGCAAAGAAGATGTGAATTTTATCGAAAAACGAGATGGAGGTTACCTACTCGGCTCGTCGCAAAACTTTATGCTTGTTGACCCAGAGGGCCAAGTAAAATACCAACAGTATTTCCCTCCGCATCAATTGAGTGGGTTGGCAAAAGTTGCGCTAGGTGCATTAGCCGTAGGAGCCAGAGCGTATGGTGTTTCAGAGTCGGTAAAAGGCTTAGAATCCTTGGGGCAAGGATTAGGGTATGGTCTGACGGGCGAGGCAGACCTGGCCAATGCTAAAGTAGCTCAATTTGAGAACAAAGTGGCGGTCGCCAATGCGAGTATAGGCATTAGCCAAGCGGCCATAGCCGCTATCGTTGCCCGTTACAAAGCCACCTTTGAAACCTATGATGATGCCTATATCTTGACCTCAGACAAAGGGGTGATGAACAAACCTATCTTTGTCAAATTGGATAAAGAGGCAGGGGTGGTTAGTACCACTTTTGACCTGAAGAGTGCCAAGCCCATTTATTCGATCGATGAGGTAGGAGGCGTGCTCTATATTGTACAAGGAAAAGCGATTGAATGCTATAAGTTATAACGGTAGAAGGTGAGTCATTCTGGGTCCTGTACAAGACGCTAGAGGATCTAGAATGACTTAACTTTATTATTTGAGCTTATACCTCTTTTTCACCCAATCTTTCCGCTGCTTTGGCGGACAAGTATCTTCTAGCCACTAAACCGCCAGCCACGAATAAGAAAAGGCCCAGCAAAATCATGGGCAGAAGAGAGTGAGCAGTTTGGGGCTGGGTGCCAAGAGGTAGGGCATCCCCCAAGATCATCAGATGTGCCCAGTAACTGGGAGAAGTAAAGGTAGGAGGAGCGGTCTCCAAATAAGCCAGCTTTGCTTCTTGTAATAAGACATCAATCGGTTGGCTCGGAGAGGCTTTAGCCGTCTTATAAAAAGCCAATAAAATATCTTTGGTAGAATGATCAGCTGCCTCCCAAAGGGTAGCCATCAATCTATTACAACCTGCATAGGTAAACGCACGAGCTAGGCTGCGGATTCCCTCTCCTTTTTCAAGGCTTCCAAAGCCCGTATTACAGGCACTCAACACCGCGAGGTCAGCTTCTATTCTCTGACTGTATAGGTCTGCTGCCCTCAACATAAAATCAGAAGAATCAGCGGTGCGGGAAAATATGAGCGCCGAATTTAACGGCTGTTCATTGTCTACTAATGCATGCATGGCTAAATGTAAGATTCCATAGCTATTGGCATTTTCCAGAAAGGCGGCTTTAGTGGCTTTTTGATTAACCCAGGTGCGTCCGCCCAATATCGCAGCAGCCTCCAAAACCTCATCATCCGAGTACTTGAGGCGCCCCATATTTCGCTTTTTCCCGCCCACTTGTTCCAAGTTACTTCCCGCTAAGCCTTGAAAGGTAAAATCATCATACTCTAAACCAAAACCCGCAAAGGGCGAATGAGCCTTTTCAAGCCGCTTTCGATCTCTTTTCCTCCCAAAGGCCAGCTGGTTAGAATAGCCATAGCTAATCGCATATTTTTTCAATAAATAGGGTGCGGTGCGAGCATGGAGGCCTTCTGTGGTGGAAGCTGTTAATAATACATCAAAAGGTAGTTGCAGCAATCGATCGTCGGGAATAATCTTCAACCTCTTTAGTGGACTAGCCCCTCCCCAATTGGCTAAAGGTTTTTCTAATAAATACTGGTACAGGCGATAAGCGGCAGCTGAGAATCGCGCCTCTTGCCCTGTTGGATCAGTCAGTTGCAGGATTTGACGAAACTTCTGGATAGTCTCTTCAAAGTCGGCTGCTTTCTCTTGTTGAAAAAACTGTAATCCTTCACGGCTAATGGCAAATATGAATAGATATTCATCCCCTACAAAATACTCAACGAATAGGGTTTTAGCATCCAATTCCGCTTGTGCTTCGTTGGCCGAAAGAGGTTCGACAAAGCTATATTTCAAATCATAGTAGGCAGGATAATCGGATTCGAGTTGAGCTACCAGTTTCTCATAGCGTCGCTTGAGCTGGAAGAGGCTATCCTGTTGCTTAGCCTTTTCTGCTGGACTGAATTGGGCTTCGATCAAGCTAGCTTCAAGGGTATAGTAATCTTGTTTTAGTTTATTCTCCTGTTTTATTAATTTTTGGGGAATATCGGCAAAGGTTCTAGCTTTTTCATCCTGTAGACCTTCCAATAAAATTAAAGCCTTGTTCTTGGCAGCAAATCGATAGGCGTTTGCCAAATCCTCTGCTGCTTGGCTTTCTTGATGCAGAGCTAAATGAGCCAATATCGCTCTTTCATAAATGGGCACAATCGCTTCTTGAAGCATATATTTGGATCCTCCTGCCTGAAAACCCTGCCGAACTTGATTGAGCAGGGTATCGATCTTATCATAGGCGTCCAAGGCGGCGCCTAAGATATGCGCCCCTCCTTCCCGCTGATAAACACTTAGGTAGGTCTGTGCTTTGAGATCAAGTACGCGCACCAGGTCGCTTCGACTTCGTATCAATCGGCCTTGAATCACGGGGTTTTCAAATAAACCGAGTCCTTCGGCCTGGTCAATCAGCTGTGCGATGGATTGTTGATACAAGGTAATAGCTTCAGTAGAGGCGTTGCGAAGCTGGGCCAGGTCTGCCAAGTTTTCATAGGAATTTGCGACATAAGCATCCAAATTGACATTCGAAGCCTCCTGCCGCAGTACTAAAGACTCCCGGTAAAATCGCTCTGCTAACTGGAAGTCCTGCTTTTTTTTATAAATGGTGGCGATCAGTTCTTTATTGAAGGCGATCCCCGCGATATAATTACTTTCCTCATGCATAGCTAAAGCGACATTGGCGATAGATAGTGCTTCCTCATATTGCTGAAGTCCGAGGTGTGCAGCGCCTATATTATGCCAAACAGCAGCCGGTGTGTTCTGCCCATATAAAGATGCAGCGATTTCACTATTTGCTAGTGCCTCTTCGAATTTCGAAGCCTTATAAGCAGCTAAGCCCCAAATTTCATATAAGCGGGCTTCTGTTCCCTGCATTAATTCAGGCGCTTGTCGGTAATAGTTTTGTGCCTGTTCTAAATACGCATAAGCTTCCTGGTAGTCACTTAATCGAATATATACCTCAGCAATATCTACCATCAGATCGCCTAAATCTCCAAAATTGAGTGTGCTTTGCTTTTCCTGAATGGCCAATGATTGCTCAAAATGAAATACTTGCTGCTCATTATCAGCTAATTCGCCATACACCAGGCCCGTAACGCGATGATATTTGGCGACCTTATCACTGTTTTCACCCCAACATTCCACTCCATTGGCTAGCGTACTATCTTTCCAATAAACCAGGGCTTCAACAGGCCTATTCAAATAATACAAATAGGCCCCCATATCATAGTAGAAATCTAAACGGGTTTCGCATTTTGCCGATTCAAAGGCTTCCGCTTGACGTGCCATGTTCAAGCGTAAAACCGCATCCTCATCCCTTGCAGAATCGCTTAGCCTTTCTGCTTCGACAAGTGCTATTTTTAGCAAACTATCGATTTGCTGTCCAGGCAAAACAAAAGAAAACCCAAGAAAACAGCAACAGAGGATAATGGATGTCTTTTTCATATGGAATACTTAGGTTAAAGACAAAAAGGAAAGATAATAATTTCCTTCCGACTTAAATCGAAAGTAAAATCTACCCGAATAGAACAAAAACTCCTTGCCTCTAATTGGATAGTAGCCTTACGCAATGCTCAGCAAATAGTACGAGAAAGACTTCAGCAATTTCCTAAGGTGTGACAAAGAAAATTGCTGAAGTCTAAAACCTGCTCTCACAGTAAAAGAACGCTAATGCGACTATTGCTTAATCAACTTCTTAGTATAGGAATTCTCCTGGTTAGAAATTTGTAAATAGTACACTCCAGCAGGTAATTTAGTGAATACCTTGAATTGGATATTATCTCTTTGACCCGTCAATTGATGTGAAAGCTGTTGGAGCACTCGCCCTTGTATATCTCGTAGGGTAATCGAGGTTTTTCCTGGAGCAGTCACTGGCCATTTTATCCCAATTTCGTCTACAAATGGATTAGGAAAAACTTGAATATTCTCCTCTTTTTCAGCAAAAGATATGGACGGTAGTGATCGCAGATAGTTGGATGGTTTACAATCATCGAAAACATGCATTGCCCCCTGTAGGTGCAATAGCCCCCGCGTCGCAACATAACCAGCCAATGCGTTATGACTGGTCACACCACTGAGTATGGCACATTTCACTTGTTCATAACTGAATGGCCCCTGAAAACTCAAGACGCCTGCCACATAAGTAACAAAAGCCGTGGCTTGCGAAGTTCCACTTTTTATTGCCCATTTTCCATCTTCGATTGGTCCTACAATTTCGACACCTGGAGCCACTAGGTCTACCGACTTTTCACCATAATTACTGAAGTATGCCAGTTCTCCTTCACAATCACCAGCCGCTACCGCAAGAATATTATCTACATCATAAGAAGCGGGAAAGGTAGGTTCTGCGCTATCATCATTATTATCACGCTCATTTCCTGCGGCAGCAATCACCAATACATTATTGGCCTCTGCTACCAGCATTAGCTCTTTAAAAGGAGAAGTTTCACCTGGTTCTAATTGCTCAGCCAGAAAACCAAAACTTGCATTGATCATATTTGCACCATCTAGAATGGCGCGATCGATGGCACGTACCATCAAACCTAAAGAACTCACACCATTTTGGTCGAAAGCTTTGTAGGCATAAAGACGCATCGGGTAATCAGCTCCTGCTTGATTCTCTAAAGCAATGATGCCAGCGATATGAGTGCCATGCCCATTTTCATCTTCTGGCAGCATATCATTACCGATAAAATCATAGCCGATATAGCTAGTGCTAAAATAGTCGTCAAAAATAGTGGGATGACTAAAGAAGCTACCTTCTTTTCTATTAATCGCAATCCCCGTATCTACAATCGCGATTTTCCGAATTAAATCCTCTGAAACGTAAGTTTTCGGCGGAGAGAAGTCATACTCATGTCCATTCTCACATTCCACCAAAGGATCCACCCATCCGCCCCCATAATCAGGGTTATTGACAAAATACTGTGCTGTGAATTCAGAATCAGGCCCCACCGTTTTGACCTTGGGTTTGGACGACATTCCATTTACTACTTCATGAATATTACTGAGTGTATCCGTCCCATTAATGATAACCGGAAAGGAAATATACCAGAGGCGAATCTCCGAAGGGTAAGATATGAAGGCCTCTGTTGCATTAAATTCTGCTTTTATACTATTAATATCAGCTGCACTCGCCGTAGCATCAAATTTAATGAGGATATGCTGGGCCGGATCATAGGGTAGTTGCGCATCCAGTGTTTTTACCCCCATGCAGAAAATAAATAGCAGTAGTGTTTTTACAGTTGTCTTGAACATAATGAAATGTTTTTTAAGAATATAATAGGGCATACGACTATTATAAAGCCTAGAAAAGTCAAACGTGACATTTCAAATATAAAAACATGTCTCCGCTTTAGGGAGACATGCTCAAAATTAAGACAACTGTAAAATAGTGGCCGCTATACCTCATGTAGAAATATAGCGCCACTCCTTACTTATAAGCCAATAATTCGCATTCGTGACAAAGAGCAATCGGAAACAAAAAATTACTTTTCATTCTTAGCCTCTTTTTGTCACGTTTCCCAATTCCGCCCCTTATAAAGGTATTAGAGTAGACAACTGTAACTTCATCTGAATACTATGAATCTGAAAATCCCCATCTCAGCTATCCCGATAGGTGAATTAGAAATCAGTATCTTGCAATTCATAGAATTGAATGAGACTGAAATCATTAATCATAGTTTAATTGGCCAGAAAACACCACCAATGGTGCAAGTTCAGGTGGTGAAACGCGTGATTGAACGATTGAAGCAACAATTCTCAGTGGAACAAACATACCATCTCAATGTCCTCTGGGAAGCCACTCACCAACTTATCCGAAAGGAAGTTAAGATGCAAAACCAAATAGTATTCAACAATTTCGACCTCAGTCAGGACGAATTTCAGCAGATGTTGAAAGCCCTGCAAAATGGTGATGAAACGCTTTTTGAAAAAGTGTTTTTAAGCCACTTCAAAGCCTGCAGCAGGTTTCTAGAGGATCGGTTCAATGCTTCGCCAACCGATGCTTACGACGCTAGTATGGAAGCCTTACTGAAATTTCATCAGCGCTTGAAGGATGGCAAAATCAGGTACGGGAATTTGCGCTACCTGTTCACGCAAATGGCGGGTCAAATTTACCTCAAGTCAAAACGATCCCCTCAACCTCAAAGGCTACCGGATAATTTTGACATTATAGATGAACCCAGCGCGAATTTCAGCAAAGAAACCCTCGCTATTTTTGCCCAAGCTTGGCAAAATCTCTGTGGAGATTGCCGGGGCCTTTTACAGGCCTTCTATTACGAAAAAACGCCTCTCATTGAAATAGCACGTAAAATCGACAAAACAGATGTCGCTCTTCGCAAACAAAAACAACGTTGCCTAGAAAAATTGCGAAAAGTTTTTCAAAAATTAGCTTAACTAGACCCGACCTGTCATGAATTTATTTGATCAATACAAAAAAGATACCTCGCTCAGTTCCGAGCAGCTTGAAAAAATCAGCGAACAACTGATCAAGGCTGGACTCGATCAAACCCAAAAAGAAGATTGGGCAAACAAACTCCATACGACCTACGGTGTAGCGCGACCCAATGCAAAGAAAAAGAGTCGATTACTTCCCCCCTTTTTGCAGATCGCTGCCGGATTAGCACTCTTGCTAGCCGTCTATCTACTCTTCCCGCATCCATCTTCTGCAGATGCTCTCCAAGCCCAGGTCAATCAGCAATTGACCAGCGCCATATTCCCACACAGTGCTATTAGAAAAGGAGCCAATGAACTAGATGAGTTGCGCTATCAATTTAGTCAGGCTTATGTGGGAGAGAATTTCACCTTGGCCAATACAATAGGTGAACAGATTAGGCAGCGCGGTGACAATAGTACGGATGACCTCTTCTTTCTGGGTTTAAGTTACTTATACAGCGAGCAGACCGAAAAGGCCATTCCTTTATTGGTAGATATCAGTCAACCATTAAATAAGGGTGGGCGCTTCCATAGAGAAGCGCAATGGTTTTTGGCTTTGGCTTATCTGAAGCTATCCAAAAATGAGTTGGCCATCCCGCTTTTACAAGATTTGGAAAAGACCAATAGCTGGAAAAGTAGGGAGGCTGCCAGCTTATTGCAGCAGATCAATAGCTAAGCCCTACAAAATCACAACTCATTGATCCCTCAACTTGTTAATACCATATTAATTGCGGTTATTTGACCGGATTTATTTTGATAAAAACAAGTTGTCATGTCCGTATCTGCTGAAGCCTATTCTTATGAAACGACTGAAAATGATCCTTTAAAGGTAAAACTGTACACTTTACCTAATGGACTCAAGGTTTTCATGAGTATCAATAAGGAGGAGCCTAGAATCTATACCAATATCAGTGTAAGGTCGGGTTCCAAACAAGATCCTGCTGAAACCACAGGGTTAGCGCACTATATGGAGCATATGCTCTTTAAAGGAACCAGCAAGATCGGAGCGATGGACTGGGAAAGAGAATCGCAATATCTACAGAAAATCGCCGATCTCTACGAAGCTCACCGCCACACCCAAGAGGAAGAAGAGCGCCAATCGATCTACGCTGAAATAGATCGCCTGTCGAATGAAGCAGCCCAATTGGTAGCCCCTAATGAATACGACAAGCTAGCGGGCTCAATCGGTGCTAAAGGAACAAATGCCTACACTTGGCTAGAACAAACCGTATACCTTAATGATATCCCTTCCAATGAATTGGAGCGCTGGTTCAAATTAGAGTCGGAGCGATTCCGAATGATGGCATTGCGTCTTTTTCATACCGAATTAGAGACGGTGTATGAGGAATTCAATATGATTCAGGATAAGGATTTCCGCAAGGTCAATAATGCGATTCGACAATCTCTTTTTCCTCGACATCCCTACGGTACACAAACTACAATTGGGACGGCCGATCATCTCAAAAATCCTTCGCACCACAAAATTCAGTGGTACTTTCAGACCTATTATGTACCCAATAATATGGCCCTGATTCTAGCTGGAGATTTTGACCCTGATGAAGTCGTTCGGCTAGCCAATAAGTACTTTGGAGACTATCAAGCCCAAACATTGCCTCCTTTTTCTTTTGAACCTCAACCTGAAATTACCAGTCCGATTCGTAAAGATATCTACGGCCAAGAGGCTGCTTTTGTAGATTTAGCGTGGCGATTAGGAAGTACGGAGACGACTGATCCATTCATGTTGACATTGATCAATGGTTTGCTCTATAATTCCCAAGCTGGTTTGATTGATATTAATCTCAATCAACAACAACAGTTGTTAGATGGGGAGGCTTGGACTTGGATTTATGCAGATTATAGCGCGCTGGGGCTCTTCGGGCGACCTCGGGCCGGACAAACACTGGAGGAGGCTGAAGCTTTGCTGCTTCAACAACTAGATCTACTTCGCAAAGGACAATTTGAGGAATCATTATTGGAAGCCGTTGTTCGGGATATCAAATTACAGGAAATAAAATCCTATCGACACAATAGCCACCGAGTAGGGGCCATCAATACGGCCTTTCTACTGGATGTTCCCTGGAAAACCGTCGTCGACCTCAACGAGTGGAACAAAACCATCACCAAGGCTGATATTGTTAATTTCGTACGCGAAAAAATTCGTCCAGACAATTATGTTGTCATCTATAAAAGGCAGGGCGATGATCCAAATGTGATTAAGGTAGAGAAACCTCTGATTACACCTTTGGAGCTTAACCGGGAAGCGCTATCTAGCTTTGGCAAAGCCTTCTTATCGGAACCTGCCCCACCTCTAGAACCTAAGTTTGCTGATTTTAAAACACAAATCAAGACCGACAGCCTCAGCAGCGGCTTACCCTTTTCCTATGTAGAAAATCCGAACAATGCACTTTTTCGTTTGGATTACATCTTTGAGATGGGGAAAGTAAATGATCCCCTGCTGGCGATTGCCTTGATTTATTTGCCCTATTTAGGTACCAATAAATATTCTGCGGCAGCGCTGCAATGGGAATTCTTCCGTTTGGGATTGTCTTTTGATGTGGTCAGCTACGATGAGCGATCCTTCGTCACTTTGAGTGGTTTGGAGGAATCCTTTTCCGAGGGTTTGCAGCTATTTGAGCATATCTTAAGTCAGGTGAAAGAAGATCAAGAAACCCTGCAAAATGTAGTCGCCGATATACTGTTGAAACGAGAAAATGCGAAGAAGGAGAAACAATTTATCCTACGTGATGCTTTAGGCAGCTATGCCCGGCATGGTGCTTTTTCTGCTTTTACCGATCGCTTAAGTGAAGCGCAATTGCAGGCCTTAAAAGCTGAAACCCTGGTGCAAAAGATCAAAAAATTATGCCATTATGAGCATCAGGTTTACTATTATGGCCAAAATCGTCCAGATAGTATTCTGCCTTTATTAGAAAAATACCACGAGGTACCCAAACCATTATTGAAAGTACCTCCTCCCAGAAAATACCCTCAATTACCTACGACCAAGAATGAGGTTCTATTTTTAGATTTCCCACAAATTCAGGCAGATGTGCTCTTGGTTTCTAGAGGAACTCCTCAGTTTAATTTGGAGGAAGCCTTAATGCGGGAATGGTTTAATGAGTACTTCGGTTATGGCCTTTCTTCCATCGTCTTTCAGGAGATCAGGGAGTCGCGTGCCCTGGCCTATAGCACCTATGCGCTTTTCACTGCACCTAAGAAGACAAAGCTGGCGCATTACCTGCAAGCTTATCTCGGCACACAACCGGATAAGTTGCCCGATGCGATTCCTTATTTGATGAATATTTTAGAGGATATGCCAGTGGTGGAAGCGGCTATCGAAAATGCCAGAATTTCTATCCTCAAACGCCTAGAGAGTAGCCGCACTCCTTCTACGCAGTTGTTCTGGGAAGCACAACGAATGAAGGACTTGGGGATGGACCAAGACCTGGGTAAGCTTCTGTATGATCGGCTGAAAAAGGCAACGATTCAAGACTTGATAGATTTTCAAGCCAAATATGTTAAAAATCGATACTATACCTTTATGGTGTTAGGAGACCAAAAACAGATAGACATGGCGTACCTAAAGACCTTTGGTGACTTGAGGGTACTCAGCATGCAAGACGTTTTTGGGTACTAAACATAAGCACAGAAAAATGGAAACCTATATTGCACTATTACGGGGTATCAATGTAGCCGGGCAGAAAAAAATGCCCATGGCCATTTTGCGAGATCATTTTGAGCACTGGGGCTTTTCGGCTGTTCAGACCTATATCCAGAGTGGTAATATTATATTTAAATATCCCGAAAAAGCACCCGCAGAAATTGCCGAAATCATCCGAGAACACATCCAAGTCACTTATGGATTTGAGGTACCTGTGATGGTCATTCGCCCAGCTAGATTGGCTAAAATACTGGCCAACAATCCTTTTATTGCGGACAAAGATCCTAAGCGAATTTATATCACATTCCTGTCCGAAGAGCCCGCAGCAGATCGGGTAGCGGCCTTGAAGGAACAGGATTATGCGCCAGAAGAGTACCAGATTGTAGCCCAACATATTTACTTCTATTCTCCACAAGCTTATGGCCGGGCAAAAATGAATAACAATTTCTTTGAAAAGAAACTTAAGGTAAATGCAACGACTCGAAATTGGCGGACCAGTAATAAACTGATGGAAATGGCACAATTAGCAGATCAATAAGAAATGAGTTGCGAAGTGTAGAAGAAGACTTGAAATTTAGACCAGAATATTTTAACTTGTAGGGGATATAGCTTAAAAAGCGGTGAACCTTTTTCAAAGGCGTCGTTCTTTTGGAAGGACATACAAATAGGATTTAGCTCATCTAATTACAACTTGGAAAGGGTCCGATAACACGTTACATTTTATAGCATTTGTTGATTTGATCTATCGCGGCATACAGTATGCGCTTTAGTAAGAAACCATAGCAGGGCAAATGGTCACATCTCTACAAAAAGGCTCACCTCTAGTATATTTTCGGTAAACCTAGTTTTAAAATGAGTATTGAAAAGATAAAATCCCACTTCAATGAAGAGTGGAAAGATGTTGATTTTGGTAAAGAAACCAAAACTTGCACCTACAAAATTTCCAACTTTGGCCGGATAAAAAGCATCCAGAAAACCACTGGCGCTGAACGCCTAGTCAAAGGGTCAGCGGTACGGGGTGGGCTAAAAACCCTGAACCAAAAACTAAAGGATAATAGCGTAGGTGTGATCATGATTCACAAATTTGTGGCAGAAAACTTTGTGCCAGGACGTTCCGAAGAAAATGTCCATATCATTCACAAAGATTACAACAAGGGCAACAACTACTCTGGCAACCTAAAGTGGGTAACAAAGGAGGAATGGAACGCGCACAATATGGCTAGCCCCTACCGCAAAAAAGAAAGGACACGGACCAGTCAGGATATTCTAACCGAATCAAAGGTAAAAATAATCAAGAAGGCCTTGAAGGAAGGCAAGACCAAACGCAAGGTGTTGGCCAAGCTTTTTGGTGTGAAGGAGAATACCATTTACCAGATACAGACCGGAAGGCGGTGGGGTCGTGTCAAATTGGATGAAGATGGCGGACTAAAATCTGAATAACTCCTCGCACTAGGACCAAATAATCAGGCTTCGATCATCGCTACCACTTATCAGCCGACC
>Ga0070726_10002946_pt1 | contig 14852 bp, 10 predicted proteins | sample tdAd471_FD_67275 | JGI IMG/M metagenome (GOLD analysis project Ga0070726, IMG submission 67275) | Marine sediment microbial communities from the Atlantic coast under amendment with organic carbon and nitrate - tdAd47.1 | ecosystem: Environmental > Aquatic > Marine > Coastal > Sediment | place...
TTGGCTCAGGTGTCGGTTCTGGCGTTGGCTCAGGTGTCGGTTCTGGCGTTGGCTCAGGTGTCGGTTCTGGCGTTGGCTCAGGTGTCGGTTCTGGCGTTGGCTCAGGTGTCGGTTCTGGCGTTGGTGGTGAGCCAAGGTCCGGTGTTCCGTCGTTGGGTTCAGGAACTGGTGCTCCAGGCGTCTCGTTTGGGTCTTCCGACGGCGTCGGTTCTGGCGCTGGATCAGGTTCCGGTGTTGCCTCTGGTGAACTCCCGGGGTTGGACGTGGAGGGCTGTGGTGTAGCGGCAGCGGCTTCCTGGGTTGGCAAGCCAGCCGAGGCGTCGGCAAAGGCAGCGCCTGGGTCGATGATTGGTGTGTCGATTTCAAGTACGCTTTCGACAGTGATATTCTGGCCGGCTGCTGGTGCGATCCGCTCAATGAAATCGGCTACTTCTTCTGCCAGTTCTTCTTCAATTTCGTCGGAAGGCTCAGGATAAATGATCACTGCAGTGATATAGGTGTCCTGACCGCCCAGCTGACGGAAGTTGATCCTCAACGTACCGTCAACCACCTCTACGCGGGTTACAAGCATGTGGCCCGTGGCAGAACCAGTACCGCCAGAGCCTTCAAACTGCATGAATGGCTGTGTTGCATCAAGCGACAGGCCGGAAAGACCGCTGATCCCTGCGAGGCTAATCGGTCCACCGCCCAGCTGTAGGTCTTTGCCACCAACATCAAAGTTGGACAAAACAAGTGATCCGGATGCGCTTGCCTGAAGGCTATAGCTTTCAGCGTTAAAGTCAGTGCTGTCACTGGTGGTGGCATCACTGTCGCCGCCGGATCCTGCAGACAGGCGATCTGGGCCGTTGGTGCCCAGCTTCATTACGGGAACGAGATCATCAGTCGCCCGCGTATCGACCATATTGACTTTGCCGCCATTACGCTTGACGTCCACGCCGAATGGATAAAGTGGTGATTGTCCGTTCGGGCGAGGGGCAGTCAAAATCACAACCCGGTATCGTCCGTTCGGTACGTTGTTCGCAACGAATTGTTCAACATTGCGGACACCATTAGATAGGATGGATGGTCCATTTTCGGCTGCTTCATCGCTCATGTGGTCGCCGACCAACATTTTGCTTTCAGAACTGACACGTACGAATTTTTCATACGGAGTACTGCCGGAAGGGCCCAGGTCCCAACCCATCGCACCTTCTGTCAGCTTGAAGTTGTCGTCTAGCACGAATGGCGCCATGAAGGCTGTCCAGTGTGTCCGTGCGCCGGCCTCAATGATCAGGTTTGCAGCATCGGAAATGGTTGCCAAGTCATAGTCGCCGGCGGCTTCCTCGATTTTTGAAAGAAGGGCATCCATTCGGGCTTTAAGCGCGTCAGAATCGCCCATCGCCTGGTTTAGATAGGATTGAACGACCTGAAAGCCCCATTCGTCAACGGCAAGCGCGCCTTCCACGGCTTCATCAAGCGTAACAGTAGGGAAGGTCTCGATCCGGGCTTCAACCGGTGAGCGGATCAGGTCCGCGCTTCTGGTGCCCGTCAAGTAAAAGTCCGCTGCTTCTTGGTCAGTGTCCTGCAGGGGGGGCGCGTCCTGTGCGTCGGAAACGGCGCTTCTCAGGGCGGGGCGCACTACCCTCAAACGCCTGATCCCAGGTATTTCAACGGGAGGCGGCGTAGTCATGACATATGTTGCTGGAGGAGGCAGCAGGCGGTCACCGATTACCGGTGGCAGCGTGTCGTCAAGAATGCTGAGCTCTTCCTCCTGCTGCCAAGCACCGTAGATCAGCGTACCTGTAGCGACCGCGGTGCCGGTTAGCAGGGTAGAGATAATGAGCGATTTGTTGCTTTTCAGCATCTCTGTTTCCTCAACAACGAAAAACTTGTCTCAAATTTAACTAATACAACAAAATCACGTTTAACAAACGCATTTTTGTTGGTTTCCCTTGCTTTATTCGTGGGTTGCGCGCTAATCACTGGCCCATCACCGCAAGCCTCTTGACCCCAGATTATAGTATGGATCGTAAAAACATGTTAACAGGTCGCCCCTTTGATGATCTTCGGGCCATTCTCACTCAATTGCCTGATGCGGACGATTGTGCTGCAAAAAAGGTTCGAGAAGCCCTAGCTAGCAAGCCGGTTGACAGCACTAGCGGTCTGGCCGACCTGGCTACCTGGGCGGCAAGCTGGCAAGGTTCATCTAAACCTAGCATAGCAGAAAGTCATATCTGCGTCCTGGCCTCCAGTTATGAAGGGCAGGATATAGCAAGTGTGACCGACTATATCGAGGCGACGTCCAAAGGGGCTGCAGCCGTAAACCTTTTGTGCGTTGAAAAGGGGATCGGCTTACGCGCTATCCAGCTTGCACCTGAGATGCCACACTGTGTTTCCGGCGACTGGTCGGAACAGGACTGCATGGCCGCTGTGGCGTTTGGTATGGAGGCCACGGCAGCCGGTGGAGATGTTTTGGGGCTAACGGATATCGCGCCGGGTAATGCGGAGCGTGCGGTCGCAATCATCCTTGCAGTTAAGGGCCTTCGAGGCGATGATCCTGTTCTGGCTGCGGCAAGCAACGAATTCGCCGACAACGTCAGGGCATTGATGGTGGATGTAGAGGGCGCAAAAGACGATCCTCTTGAAGTCATGCGCAGGCTCGGTGGTCGGGAAGTAGCGGCGGCTTTAGGGGCGCTTGTTGCGGCGCGTAGTCGTCGGTTGCCTGTCTTGACTGATGGTTGGGCATCCATGGCAGCCGTAGCAGTTCTTGAGGCTTTGACCAAAGGCGGATCAGGACATATCCTGCCTGCAGCGAGTGATAATGCCATACAGGCTGCGGTGTGGCGTCTGCTCGACAAGGCGCCTATCGTTGGAGTGTTGGTCGGTGGCGGGCCAGGGTGCGGTATTGCCATTGCTGTCTCTGTGCTTGGTGCCTCCTGCGCTATGCTGGGCCTGAGGGACGACCGAAACTAGATTGCTCTCCTGACAACGTGTCTGAAGCCGACAAAGGAAACATAAATACGCTGACAGTGTGAAGTTGTTGAAAAAGAACAATAACTTGCATTTTTATGTGTTATGCCTAGGCTTCTCTTTGGGGGTATCGTAAACTGGTAGGGCGTTTCCAGGATGGTTCGTATCTTTCGGCATTATGTATCGCCAATAAAACTGGGATTGGCGGCCATTGATTTTCTCCTGGTTTTTGCCGCGTCGATTGGGGCTGAATGGCTGCGCTACCAGTTTCTTGACTTGCCGCTCGACGTTGATTTCAGTTTGGCCGGTTGGGTGGCCAAGGCTTTGCTGCCTGTTGTCAGCTTGCCGGTTCTGCTCGGCGTTGGTGCTTATCAGACAGAGTCTCTATCCGATTTTCGCATTTTTTGGGTTCGGCTGGCAGTGGGGCTGCTGTTGGCTGCCATGATCGTCGCTGCCGTGCTCTATCTTGTTCCGGTTCTGCCGCTCTGGCGGTCCATCATGGTTTTGGCGATTATGACATCCAGCGTAGCTTTGATGACCTCGCGTGGCATTTTCATGAAATTCGGAAGTCCGCATTTCCTGGGGAAAAGGGTCTTGTTGCTGGGGGGCGGGAAAACCGCAGAAAACTTACTTCAATATGCCGAAAAGGCCCGAGAGTCCGGGATCAATATTGTCCAGACCGTTGCGTTGCCGGGTGAACGCGTGCAAGTCAAGGGAGCCGTGGAGCTGGAAGACCTTTCCAAGCTTGATCAGTTCGTCCACGATAATCATATCGAAATGATCATCGTAACCCGTGATGATGTGCAGACGGCCTTGCCCCTTGAAGCGCTTATCGCCAGTAAACTTTCGGGTGTAGAAGTGAAAGACAGGTTGGCCTGTTATGAACAGATCCGGGGATATGTCGATGTCGGCTCGGTCAGTGCGGAATGGATCATTTTTTCCGATGGTTTTCGTGGCGCGACCGGCTTGGAGGGTGTGGCGAAGCGAGCCCTCGACCTTGCTGTCAGTTTGATATTTGGTCTGCTAGTCAGCCCGCTTTTGTTGGCGGCAGCTATTGCCATTAAGGTTACTAGTCGTGGCCCCGTGTTCTATTTGCAGGAACGAGTAGGCTTGAACGGTAAGAGATTTCGGCTTGTTAAGCTTCGCAGTATGCGTGTAGATGCGGAGCAGGCCAGTGGCCCGCAGTGGGCGGAGGAAAAAGACCCTCGCATTACGCCAATCGGCAATTTTCTAAGACGCTCGAGACTTGATGAAATGCCCCAACTCTGGAACGTGTTCAAGGGCGATATGAGCTTTGTTGGCCCTCGCCCGGAGCGCCCCTTCTTTGTTGAGCAGTTAGACAAGGAGATACCGTTTTTCCGAGAAAGGCATTGTGTAAAGCCAGGCATGACCGGATGGGCGCAGATACGATACCCATATGGGGCATCAGTTGAGGATGCTCGCCGAAAGCTGGAATATGACCTGTATTATATTAAAAACTATTCTTTGTTTCTCGACTTGTTGATTATCATCCAGACCGTAAGGGTTATTCTTTTTCCGATTGGGGTAAGGTAAGAAGTATGCAGGCAGGCAGTGCATTTCCCATCCAGATCCATGCAGCGAAAAGGGCGCTACAGACAGGTGTTGCCGCCTTAGCCCTAATAGCATTAGCAGGGGCCGGCGGCGCTTTGGCCCAATCAGGCGAGGAAGATGTTCGCGCCTTGATGGAGGCTGGCGATTATGAAGCCGCGATCCAGCGCATAGAAAGCCTACAGCAAGCTGGCAAGGCAGACAGCGACCTCTATATGCTGCTTGCTCGGGCCTATATTCAGACCGGGGCTGGCATTGCTGCCGAGGCGGCCATCGAAAGGGCTCGACGCCTAGGCGCCGACTATGCCCTGACGGCTGTTCCTTTTGCTAAAACCAAGCTTTTGCAAGGCAAGTTCGCTGATGCGATCGGGGCTTTGCGCGGTGTTAATATCCCTGCCGATCAACGTGCTGAGGCCTATATTGTTCTGGGCGACGCAAATTTTGCCTTGAAGAAATATGACGAGGCACACAAGAATTATGAACTCGGGCGGGCAGCGGATGATAGTAATTTTCAGGCATACCTTGGCCTTGCGCGGTTGGGCCTTCAAAATGGCAGGCTGGACCAAGCTAAGGATTATGCCAATAAGGCTGCTGCGCTTGCACCAGGCAATACCATGGTGCGCTATACTGAAGGCCTGATTGCCAGATATCAAGGCGATGCAGAAGCCGCAGAGAATTTCTTTTTGGAATCGCAAAAGCTCTTTCCTGGAAATATCCTGGCAAACATCGAGCTTGCCGCGATCCGGATCGACCAAGGGCGCATTGAAGATGCTCAGGTGTATCTGGATGCGATTTATGCGGCAGCTCCCAAACATCCGATGGCCATGTATTTGTCAGGTACTATTCTGGCCAGGCAGGGGCGGTACGAAGAAGCAAATACGCTGTTAAATTCTGCCCGTGTAGTCACGGAAAACTATCTGCCCGCGATCTATATTCGCGGACTCGTGGCCTACGAGTTAGACAATTTCCCTCAGGCTGAGGAGCTGCTTACAAAGGTGGTCAGTGCTCGACCAGCCAACTTGCCAGCTCGAATGACACTGGCGTCAGCATACCTTAAACACGAACGGCCACAGGCGGCCTTGAATATCTTGCGTCCGGCGCTTGAGGCTCGGCCTAATGATCCGAACATTCTGGCCATAGCTGCTGCCGCGACAATGCGTTTGGGTGATATTGATAATGGTAAGATCCTTTATGAAGCATTGGCAGCACAAACTGGCGGACAGGCGGGGCTGAATGATATTGATCTGGCAGCAAAACTTGCGCTCGCACGGTTTGTTGCTGGTGAGACAGAAGATGCACTTTCAAGCTTGTCCCGGGCCGTCCAGAACCAGCAGGCAAATTTACGCAGCCTGGCCATTTTGGCAGGGATGCAAATTCGGGAAAATGACCTGGACGGTGCCGAGCAGACTATTGGGAGGATGCTTGCATATGCCCCTGATCGTGGGCTTGGCTATAACCTCAAGGGATCTCTTGAGTTCAAACGAGGGCAGTATGCGGCGGCGACGCGGTCTTTCGAATCTGCGTTCTCCCGCAATCCGGAATATTACACGGCTCTCAGAAACAAGGCCCTGTCGCAAATTCAGCTAGGTCAATATGCGGACGCAGAAGATGACTTGAAGCGACTGCTAGAAATTACGCCCAACGATGCACGGGCCAAGGCTATGCTAGGCAGGGCGCTGCTCCGTCAGGACAAGGCAGATGAAGCCACAGACTATTTCAGTGCGGCAGTAAGGGCTATCCCGAATTCTGTCGATGTCTGGGCTGACTATTCTGAGGCGCTTGGGGGCGCAGGGAAGACTGCCGAAGCGATTTCGCAGGCAAAAGATACGGCTGTGATGGCCGCCGACAGACCTGACCTGCTGCGCAGAATGGGTGAACTACTTCTTAGACTGGGCGAGGCCCGATTGGCTGTGCGTCCTCTTTCACGCTATGTGGCCTATAATCCTGACAGCGGTGCAGCACACTTGCTCCAGGGGCGGGCAATGCTAGCAATGAAGCTTTATACGGGCTCTAAAACGGCATTCCGGCGTGCGATGCAAGCGGAAAATGATCGACCCGATGCCGACGTGCTTGATTGGTATCTCTTTGCGGCAGACGCCCTGGCAGAAAGGTTCGACGAGGCTATGGCCAGACGGGGTGGTTTGCTGCCAGGCAAACGCCCTGCAGACGTGTCTGCAGGTGTGGTTGGGGATTTCCTGCTAAGGGCAGGACGCCCAGAGGAGGCTGTTAAAGCCTACCAGGCGGCCATGACCACGGCATCCAGTAGCGACCTTTTTGTCGGCCTGGCAAAGGCGCAGGAGAAGCTTGGTGATGAAGCCGCTGCGATTGCGACGTTGGAGAACTTTGTGGAAGACAAGCCTGTCAGCCGCGATGCGCGCCTCAAGCTTGGGGAACTTTATGCCGGCCAGGGCCGGATAGGTGCCGCAATCAAGCAATATGAAACGATACTGCGGAATGGTGTAGCGGATGCACATGTCGCAGCTATATTGGCTATTGCCTATATGGAGGATGGAAACCGTAAAAGCGTGCCCCTCATTGAGCGAGCCTATCTGATCCGTCCAGAAGATCCTTTCATTCTGGACGCCTACGGTTGGATATTGCTACAGGCGAACCGTGATACTTCGGCCTCTATTCCGGCGCTTGAACAAGCCACCCGCCGTGCACCATCCGAAGCGCTATATCGCTATCACTTGGGCATGGCATACCTTGCTCGAGGGCGTAGGGATGACGCGCAACAGGCATTCGAGGCAGCCTTGCAGTTGAACTCGGATTTCAGTCAGGCTGCTGATGCACGCCGCCAACTTGACCTTTTGCGTTAAACATTAGGTTTTGGATGTAGTGAATTGAAAATATTAACTTTTTCAAGCCTATTTCCAAACTGCGAGCAGCCAAGTTTCGGGGTGTTTGTAGAAAATCGTTTGCGACATTTGTTGGCTGATACGGACATAGAGGCGCAGGTCATGGCCCCCGTACCATGGTTTCCTTTTGGGCATTCTGCCTTCGGTCGGTATGGGGAGTACGCCAAGGTACCAGCGCGGGAAGTACGGCATGGCATTGTTGTGCATCACCCACGCTTCCTGGTGGTGCCAAAGATCGGAATGCGGTTAACTCCCTGGTTTCTGGCCCGCGCCGCAGCCAGGCAGCTGCGGGCTTTGCAGCAAAGTGGTTTTGACCCCGACTTGATTGATGCCCATTATCTGTATCCTGATGGTGTCGCTGCAGCAAAGCTCGGTCGGGCGTTCAACAAACCTGTTGTAATGACCGCAAGAGGCAGCGATGTTACGGAAATTGGCAGATTGCCGGTATTCAGGGAGAAAATCCTTCAGGCCGCTGAGAGCAGCAGCCATGTCATCACTGTCAGTAATAGCCTTCGTCAGGAACTTGTGGAAATCGGCGTCAAGACACCGATAACCACGCTAAGAAATGGTGTGGATACTACACTTTTTCAGGTTCTGCCTGACATGCCCGATAAGCCTCATGGCATTGACGATTTTCATCTTGTGTTCGCTGGGTGGCTTATTCCGCGTAAGCGGCCTGCCCTTGTTTTGAAAGCAGCCGCTCAGTTGCCTGGCGCCCGGGTAACCATAGTTGGGGATGGTCCAGAGCGTCCGAAGCTAGAGGTGTTGGCGCAGTCTTTGGGTATTGCGTCGAGGGTTGCTTTTCTTGGTCAGCAACCCCCGGAAGCGATGCCAGGTCTCTTGGGACGAGCTGATGTGTTGATGCTGCCGTCCGAACGCGAAGGCTGGGCAAACGTACTTCTTGAAGCCATGGCTTGTGGTACGCCGGTAGTATCGAATGCGGTAGCCGGGGCGCTTGATCTTGTTACCGTGTCAGAGGCGGGGCGATTGGTTTATGACCAGACAGCAGAAGCATATGCGGCTGCAATAAAGGATATCGTTGGCAGTTATCCGGGGCGTGCGGCTGTGCGCAGGTATGCGTTGCAGTTTGGGTGGCGTGAGGTCTCATTGGGGCAGCAGGCCATTTTTGAAAAGGCAGTAGAGAATTTCAAGAAAGGGCAGGCCGTTGGCTAAGAGTAGGGGCAGCATACTTGTGACCGGTGGTGCTGGGTATATTGGCGGCCAGACTGTCCTGTCACTTCTTGACTGCGGCTATGATGTCAGTGTTCTCGATGACCTGTCGACAGGCTCGCACCATGAATTTCATAACCGGACCCATTTTTATGAAGGCCGTATTCATGATCAGGCGCTGGTGAAAGAGATCATCACACAGCATGGGATACGCAGTGTGCTGCATTTTGCAGGCTCCATCAAGGTGGATGAATCTGTGTCTAACCCTTTGAAATATTATGAAAATAATACCGAAGGCAGCCGGGCATTAATAGAGGCTTGTGTGGCTGGCGGGGTTGCTCATTTCATCTTTTCATCAACTGCGGCCGTATATGGCAGGACGCCAAGCCAGCCTGTATCAGAGGATGATGAAACGGTTCCATTGAACCCCTATGGATGGTCCAAGTTGTTCACTGAGCGGTTGCTTGAAGATGTGGCGGCAACCGGGGCGTTGAAGTATGGTATTTTTCGGTATTTCAATGTAGCCGGGGCTGATCCGGCCATGCGTCATGGCCAGTATCAGGAGCAACCGGTCCATCTGATCGGCCGTTCTATCGATGCGCTTCTGGGGGGAGGGCCGCCGCTGACTATCTTTGGCGGCAACCTGCCAACAGCTGACGGTACGGGGGTCAGGGATTATATACACGTTGCGGACGTGGCTGACGCACATGTTAGCCTTCTCGAATATTTGCAGAACGGCGGCCTGAATCAGCGACTGAATTTGGGGTACGGGCGGGGATACAGTGTCCTGGAAGTCATCAATGCGCTGCAAATTGTAACCAATCGGGATGTTCCCTTTAGCTTTGGTGAAGCGCGTTCGGGCGAAGCGCCCTCCGTTGTAGCCAATACAGCACGCTTGCAAGCGTTGCTGAACTGGCAGCCAAAGCATGATAGTCTGTCGGAGATACTGCAAACATCATTTAGCTGGCAAGCAGCGCTGTCGGGCGGGGGAAGGGAGTAAGTCATTGGAAACGATATACTTTATTGGTTTCTGTTGTTTGGCGGCCTGGTTGATCTACTGGATGGTAAAGAGCGACGATTATGCTGAGTTTTCGGGTGATGATGAGGGCGAAAAGTTCAGCGTTGACCCAAGTGCGAAGGAAAGAGACCAGTGAAAAGACCGAAATGGCTGGTTTTGTACAACCTAAGTCATTAATAAAGCGCTTGATTTATATGGAATCTGCTTGGCATATTGCTCTTAGACGTAATAGTAACGCAAATAATATGTGACGTGAGGAAAGAAGGGCTAGTGACAGCGGCATTGAAATTATGGGGCAGGCTTTTTGTGCTTATTGCTGGCGCCGGTCTGTTAAGTGGTTGTTATTTCTTCAATTGGCCCGATAGATTGCCTCCAGCACCTTTCGTGCCGCCTAATGAGGGGCCTGGCCCCAATTATCTCATTGGCCCAGGGGATGGGCTTAGTGTCCATGTTTGGCGAAGCCCGGAACTTTCTGTGATTGTAACAGTGCGCCCGGACGGTCGTCTTACCATGCCGCTGGTTGAAGACCTGCCAGCCACGGGCAAGACGCCAAGCCAACTCGCGCGGGACATTGAAGAGCAGCTGGGTGTTTACATCACTCAGCCTATTGTGACGGTCGTGGTTCAGAACTTTTTTGGTCCCTTTTCCCAGCAGGTGCGCGTGGTAGGCGAGGCGGCAAGCCCGCAGGCTATTCCTTACCGGGCGAATATGACGCTGCTGGATGTGATGATCCAGGTTGGCGGTCTGACAGAGTTCGCTGCAGGGGACCGTGCAACACTGGTTCGTTTTGAAAATGGCGAACAAAAAGAATACGGAGTGAAGATTGAGTCTTTGCTCAAGGACGGTGAAATTGATGCAAATGTTAAGATTTTGCCAGGTGATGTACTGATTATACCAGAGAGCATTCTGTAGTATACTGTAAGCTGCAGAACGTAAATTGTCGGTGTTGGAGTAAAGCCCATGGCTGTGCAGCAGTCCAGTTTACATGATATATATCAACAGGTTAAGTCAATTGCTTATGGGATTTGGCGAAAGCGTTGGTATATGCTTGGAACAACCTGGTTGGTGAGCCTTCTAGGTTGGGCACTGGTTGCGACAATGCCGTACAAATATGAGGCGACGGCCCAAATATTCGTTGATACTGAGACAATCTTGCCGACAATTGCGCGCGAAATGGGCATCAATGTGGATCTCATGCGCCAGGTGGATATCGTCCGCCGGACAGTCGTTACGCGCGCCAACCTTGAGAAAATTATTCGCCGATCTGACTATCTTGATCAACTAGCCCGGACCGACAAGGATTTGGATGCGCTTGTGGCTCAATTGACTAGAGACATTCGTATTTTTCCTCTGGATGAAGGGATGTTTCGAATTCAATATTCGATTGATGATGACAGATTGAGTGACCGTCAGCGAGCTGAAGTGGCAAAGCGAGTGGTGGCTAGTTTGTTGGCGTTCTTCCTGGAACGAAACACAGAAGACGGACGGCAGAAATCAGACAGTGCGATTGAGTTTATCGACCAGAAAATTCAGGAATATGCGCAGCGGTTGTCTGACGCTGAGACGAGTGTAGCGAAATTCCAACAGGACAATATTGAATATTTGGGTTCAGCTGGCAGCTTTATTCAGCGCTTGGACTCCGCCAAGGCCGAATTGCGCAAGACGACCAGTCTGATTGCAGAGGCGCAGGTAACCCACGATACCCTCGAGCAGCAGATCAAAAATGTGCCTGCTACCATTCGAGAGGCTCGCTCCAGCCGCACTGGCACCCGCAGTGGAGATGCCGATCCACTGGAAGAGCGTATAGGCGACCTCGAGAAGAAACTGGATCAGTTGAGGGTGCTTGGCCTGAAGGATCGCCACCCAGATGTGGTGAATGTCACTCGTCAGATCGACGCCTTGAAGAAAGAGCTTCAGGATAAGCAGGATGCGTTGTCGGCTGAACTAGAAGGATCTGCCCAAGCAGGGCGTAATTCCAACCTGACGACAGAAACACCAAACCGACTTTACGAACAATTGATGCTCCAGATCATCCAGACGCGGACAGAACTACAGACGTTGAAACAGCGGGAGAGTGACCAGCGCAGAACGGTTGCCGAGATGGAAGAAAAAGCCAAAAGGGTGCCGGAAATTGAGGCGCAGGAGAGCAAGCTCAAGCGGGACTATGTTTCGATCCGTCAGCAATATAACGAATTTGTTCAGCAGAAACAGGACCTGGACCTCCGGGCAGATGTGGAAGCAACAGATGAAGCCCTGTCGCTTCGTGTTGTCGAGGAACCAATGACACCACAAAGGCCGAGCGGACCTCCTCGCCTGATCTATTTTGCAGGGGTCTTTGTCGGTTCACTCATTGCTGGGATTGGCGTGGCGCTGGTGCTGTCGCAGCTTCGTCCAGTTGTGATCACGGTTGATCAGCTTCGGTCGCATTTCGATTTGCCGATTTTGGGCAATGTTACTAAATCCATGTCCGAGGAGGAGAACCGCCGCCGCAGTATCGACCTGCTGTCATTTGCAGGTGGCGTGTTGTTGTTATTGATCATTTTTGTATCCCTGCTTGCGTTCGATATATTCGGCGCTCCGACAGTAGGTTAAGGGTGAGTGTAGTTTAATGGACCTGATCGAGCGGGCAGCGCAGAAGGAAAAGAAAAAGAAAGAGGGCGGTGGCTCTCTTGTCGAGCGCGCGGCTGAGCTTGGTAGTTCTGGTCAGTCCAAAGCCCGTGGTATCGGAATTGGTAACCCAGGTGTGTCGGAAAAAAAGTCCGACCCGTCTTCCCTCAACCCCGTTTCCCCGCAGGAGCAGCCTAAGCAGTTCCGCGGCATTGGCCAACCTGGAGCCCCGCGAACCGGCGCAAACGAAGGTGACGCGCCGAAGAAAGAATCGGGTGGTATTGGGGCGCCAGAGGCAAGGCGCAGCACCGCCGACCGGCTGGCTGACAAGGTGGTAGATCAACCCCTGCCTGTTCAGCCTCCCGAAACAGGCGTGCAGTCTGAGCCACTGGAGATAAAAGCGCCACCGAAGCCAGAAAGGGTAGGTAAAGCCAGCAAGGCAGGAAGCGGCAAGCGCAAAGAACAGGAAATTGACCTGATGGCGCTTAGGGAAGCTGGCTATATCACACCTGATATGCCGCCAAACCTGATGTCGGAAGAGTTTCGAATTATCAAACGGTCCATCCTGCTGAATGCCTTCGGCAAAGAGCGCCGGGTCGATAATGGCAATGTAGTTCTTGTGACCAGTTCTAATCCGGGCGAAGGCAAGTCATTCTGCGCCATCAATCTGGCGCTGTCCGTTGCGACGGAACAAGACACGACCGTCCTATTGATTGATGCTGATTTCTCAAAGCCCGAGGTGCTGAACCGGCTTGGCGTAAGTGGTGGTCGCGGTTTGATGGATGTCGTTGCGGACGAAGAGATCGAGATTGGCGATTGCCTGATCCGCACCAATATTCCGAATCTTGTGCTACTGCCTGCGGGCCGTCAGCACAATCTGACCACAGAGTTGCTCGCCAGTGAGCGGATGGAAAAAATTGTGAGTGAAATCGGCTCTCGCTACCCTGACCGATTGGTGGTTTTTGACTCTCCGCCCGTGCTCGCGAGTTCGGCGGCTTCTGTTCTGGCGCTTTATATGGGGCAGACAATCTTTGTCATTGAAGCGGAAAAAACGACCGAGCCTCAGATCAAGGAAAGTTTGAGCATGATAAGTGCCTGCGAGCATATCAATCTGCTTCTGAACAAGACTCGTTACAGTGGTAGCAACAAGAAATTTGCGTCTTACTACGGGTACGGCGGTCGATAGGGGAAATGCTAGGTGGGGGCTTTCTCCGGCAATATCCGATTATTCCGGCTTTTCTCCCTTGGTGCCTTGGCTTTTGGTCTGGGGGCCGGGTCAAATGCGGTATTGGCTCAGCATATCTGGTTTGATCCCAGGGTGGAGGCGAAGCTGGCTTATTCCGACAATTCGCTGCTGAGTGAAGGAAACAGGCAGGCAGATACAGTACTTAACTTCGCGCCAGGGCTGAATACACGTATCGAAGGCCGAAAACTTCGGGGCGCGCTCGATTATTCATACGACTATCTCCGTTTTATGTCTGATGGGTCATCTGAAAGCAGGCACAATCTTTTCGGTACTTTTGATATGGACGTCTGGGAAGATCACCTGACGGTAAACAGTCGTGCCAGCCTGCGCCAAGTGTTCCTGGATCGGGGGGGGAGCCTTTCCAAAAGCATTGCCAACAAAAGTAGCAACCGGCGGCTGGTGCAGAGTTATACGGGCAGCGCGATACTGAAAGGCGCGATCCGGAACTACGCTGACTGGCGGGTAAGCTATCGTTATGGTCTGATCCTAAGTCCCGCAGACAACCTGCAAGATGAGACGATCACAACGAACTTTTCGGATACGCAGACCCACGAGGTTCGCGCGTCCATTGGTTCAGGGCAGCGGTTCAATAATCTCGAATGGAGGCTTTTTGCCAGCAGCCAGCGCAGTCAGCGCAGCCTCGAGGTCAACGATTTCCGTACAGAAAATGCCGGCGCAGAACTTAAGTTGAAATTTAATCGGCATTTTTCACTTACCGGGTCTGTCGGTTATGCCCGGAATGGTTTGCAATCTGAAGCCCTTGCTGTTGATGGCATGTCTTGGGATGCAGGCTTTCGGCTAACTCCGGGCAGCAAGCTTGACTTCTCCATGAAGGTGGGGAAGGAAGACAATCGCACCACATGGTATGGTCGTTTGCATCATTTCTTTTCTGTTCGTTTGGATCTGGTCGCCACCTATACCGATACGATCACATCGAATGCCATTGTTCTCAACGATACGTTGCAGTCGCTGCAGTTTGATCCGTCGCGTGGTATTATCGACACACAGGGCTTGCCGGTCGATGAAACCGATCCAAGTTTTTCCCTGTCGGACGTGGATTTCCGTCGCCGCAATGCTACCGCGGTGCTGACTTGGCGGCACAAGCGTTGGCAGCTTTATATGAATGGTAATATGGAGTGGCGAACCTTCGATGATAATTCAGGTACGGCTTCATCCTGGGGTGTTTCCACTGGCTTTAAAAGGCAGGTGAATAAAAACACTGATTTATCAGGAACAATAAGTTATCGTCGCAGTAGATTTGAGGACGGAGTTCGGGTAGATAATTATTTTGTGGGCAGCTTGGATTGGTCAAAGCGCGTATCTAAGTATTTTACCTTCTCGGTGAATGCGAGTCATAGCCAGAGGCAATCGAATGAGCAGGGCTCGGACTTAATGGAAAATGCTTTGACCCTGTATCTAAGAGGGACGTTTTAAG
>Ga0070726_10002950_pt1 | contig 14835 bp, 14 predicted proteins | sample tdAd471_FD_67275 | JGI IMG/M metagenome (GOLD analysis project Ga0070726, IMG submission 67275) | Marine sediment microbial communities from the Atlantic coast under amendment with organic carbon and nitrate - tdAd47.1 | ecosystem: Environmental > Aquatic > Marine > Coastal > Sediment | place...
CCCAAAACGGGAAATGAACCTGCCGCCACTGGAGACTTGTATGACCAGCTCATGACTAAGGTGAAAACGGCCATAAATGGGCAAAGGATTAAAACGGTGACTTTCATCTGGATGCAAGGGGAACGAGATGCCAGGGAAGAGCACGGGGAAGTCTATGCGGCGAGCTTACGTGGCTTGCTCAACCAATTAAAAGAAGACCTAGATCGATCAGATATCAATTTTGTGATTGGTCGATTGAGTGATTTTGACATGGATAATCAACGGTACCCGCATTGGACGATGGTTCGGGATATACAAGTCAAGATGGCGGCAGAGAATCCTGGTATGGCTTGGGTCAACTGTGATGATTTGAATGATGGATTAAATGCCAAAGGCAATGAAATAAAGAATGATCTGCATATGACAGCTGCTGGTTATGTTACATTGGGTCAGCGATTTGCTGAAAAGGCGATTGAGCTGATTCGGCGATAAAAAATGAAATCCAAAATGCCGAGTTATTTTGTCCACATCCGGTAAAAGTCCTACTTTAACGGGAAATTACTTGAGCGATTAAAGTTTTGATATGAAAAGAAGAGAAGCCCTTCAAAATATAGCATTCATTTCAGCAGGTGCGGCCTTATTGCCAGCCTGTGATTTTGCGACCGTACCGGTATATAGCAATATTCCGATGGAACGGAAACAGTGGCGGATGGTCGAATGGTTGAGCGATATCGTCCTACCTAAAGGCGAATTGGAAATTACTACGCCAGAGACGACCGCTGAGTTTGTATTGCGGATGGTTAATGATTGTTATGAGCCAGAAGATATTGAAAAATATGTGGCTGGAATTCAAGGCTTTGAGCAGTATTTACTAGAAACATTTGATACCAATTTTAAGCGATTGGATGAGGAGCAAACGACAAAATTGTTAAGTGAATTAGATGAGTCGACTGCGGTTCCTGAGAACATTAAGTACTTGTATTCGACTACTCGTGGCTTAGCGCAACAACATTTTACTAGCTCAGAATTCTTTCTCACTAAATACCTCGACTTCGAATTTGTACCGGGAAGGTATTTGGGGTGTGTGCCAGTAGCTGGATAAGCTATTGATGAAGTGAACTATTCAAATCAAACAAAAGAAAAACGAAAAATAGCATGTCGACAGATACATCTCATCAATTTGATGCCATTGTAATTGGGGCAGGAATGACTGGAGGTTGGGCCGCCAAGGAGCTTTGTGAGAAGGGCTTGAAAACGCTACTTTTAGAACGAGGCCGCAATGTAGAACACCTGAAAGATTATCCCACCACCAATATGCAGCCTTGGGAGTTTCCACATCGAGGACAGGTACCTTATGCTATCCGGAAGGAAAATCCCGTGATCAGTAAATGCTATGCTTATAAAGAGGATGCGATGCACTTTTTTGTAAAAGATACCGAGCATCCTTACCAACAGGATAAACCCTTTGATTGGATTCGGGGCTATCAAGTAGGCGGGAAATCGATCATGTGGGCGCGACAGGTGCAACGTTGGAGTGATTATGACTTTGAAGGTCCCATGCGAGATGGTTTTGCCGTGGATTGGCCGATTCGGTATAAAGATTTAGCAGACTGGTACACCTATGTGGAGAAATTTGTTGGGGTAAGTGGCAACAAAGATGGCTTAGATTCGCTACCGGATGGCGACTTCTTGAAGGCTTGGGACTTGAACTGTGTAGAAGAACATTTTCAAGCGAAAGTCAAAGAGAGTTTTGATGATCGACATGTAATTTATGGTCGCACTGCACATATTACGGAGGATCGGCCTATATTCAGAGAGCAGGGTAGGGGGCTTTGTCAGAATAGGCGCCTTTGCCAGCGTGGCTGTCCCTATGGTGGCTATTTTAATGCCAATTCAACTTTGATTCCTTGGGCCACCAAAACGGGGAATTTGACTTTACGCCCTCATTCCGTAGTGCACTCTATTATTTTTGATGAGAAAGAAAATAAAGCGACAGGCGTACGTATCGTAGATGCCGAGACAAAAGAGACGACCGAGTACTTCGCGAATATCATTTTTGTCAATGCAGCCACCTTAAATACTAACCTAGTTTTACTCAATTCAACCTCTTCTCGTTTCCCCAATGGCTTGGGTAATGATAATGGCCTATTGGGCAAATATGTAGGTTTCCATAATTATAGAGGTAAAATTAACGCCATTCACGAAGGACATAAAGGCTTCAAAACGGAAGGGATTAGACCTACAGGAGGGTATATCCCGCGTTTTAGAAATGTATATAGCCAAGAAACAGATTTCTTAAGAGGTTACGCAGCGGGTTTCTCCGCTAATCGTGGTAAGAGTGTGAACCGAGACGGTGCAGGAAGTACCATGCGGGAAAACTTGTTGGCTACTAATGACTATGGTCCATGGCGAGTCGGTTCTCACATGATGGGAGAGACGATTCCGAAGGAAAGCAATTTTGTGAGCTTAGATGCCAATCAACGTGATGAGTGGGGCATTCCTTTGCTCAAGACCAATATTGATTACGACGATAATGATGAGAAGATGTTGCAAGACTTTTTTGAGCAGTTTACTTATATGTTTGAAAAAGCGGGATTCACGAATATCAGAACCCGAGACACCAAGCAAGCGCCTGGATTGGATATCCATGAAATGGGGGGCGTGCGGATGGGTAAAGACCCGGAAACGTCTATGCTCAATGAGTGGAATCAACTACACGCCTGCCCCAATGTATTCGTTACCGATGGTGCCTGTATGACTTCGATGTCTACGCAGAACCCCTCTTTGACTTTTATGGCCCTCACGGCTAGAGCGGCCAACTATGCGGTGGAACAGTTGAAGAAGGATGCGATTTGATGCATAAGTTTTACCTTCAGAAGAGATCTATTTGAAGCTATTAGTCGCTAAATCTATATAAAAATAGCAGCTTTAAGCGAGGTTTTTTATTTATTAGTCGCTAAATCTCATGTTTTAAGGCCACATTTAGCGACTAATAGCAAAGCAAGTCCTAAATAATCCGATCCCTAACCTCATATTTTTGAGCCAATTCTTTCATTTTTCGATGGAAAGCATTCCGATAATAAGCAGGTAGCTCTGCACTGTCCTTGAAGAGCTTCTGGTATTTGGGCAGGAGATGTGGATAGTGCTTTTCAATAGCACGGAAAACTAAGGTTCTACTATCTGAAGGCTGGTGGCCAAATAAAGTGATAGTGGCGGGTAGAATATAATCTGCGCCTAGCTTAGTGAAGGTCGAAAAGAGTTCTTCCAAAAGAGTACCAATATCAGACACATAAGGAATCATTGGCATCATACTGATACCGCTTAGAAAGCCTTTTTCCTTGACGGCTTTGAGCGCTTCGAGGCGTAGACTAGGGCTAGTGGCGCCCGGTTCGAAGATGGCGGCTATTTTTTCATCGATGGTAGAAAAGGAAAAAGTGATAATGGTACCTCTCCCGAGTTTTTCTTGCAAATCGACTGGTAATATAGCAGTCTGATCTATTTCTTCGAGTAAGTCCAAATCGCGGACCACTAAGTCGGACTTGGTAATAATGTGTACAGGGAAACGATACTTGGCGATCAAGGCTAACGCTTGGCGGGTCAATTTGTACTCCTCTTCAAATTGTAAGTACGGATCGGTGGCAGAGGAAACGACGATAATTCCATACTGTTGTTTTTTCGCCTTGGTCGCTAGCTGCTTCTCTAGTCGTTCAATGGCATTCACTTTTATGCCCAGGTTACGTTCCATATGTGTGCCATATTTACTCCCTCGGATATAGCAGTACAGACAATTGAAGGAGCATCCACTATACATATTGATTGTATAATCGCAAAGGAACCAACTGTCTCGTTTTTTGGTCTTATTGAGTATTGATTTTATTTCAATTTCCTTGGGCATGGCGATGTCTTTCTAATCCGATTTTGACTTTTCTTTTGAACCACGATCCTATTTCCTCTCCTTGTAATCGTTCTTCGTTTTCTTTGATGATGTTAGGATGGAACTTAGCCATCGTTTTAGCGGCCCATCCAATACCTCGCCTGATTTGGTAGTCTTTATGATCACCCAAATGAAGCAGGAGTTGAAAAAGCGGACGAGCAATTGCTTCCTCCAAGCCTCTTTTGGTGGCCAAGTGACTACCCGCACCGATAGCACGAACGGGCCAGTTGATAGGGTGTTTGGATAAATGCCAAAGCGCTGGCAAGGCTTTTTCTGGAAATTGCAGGATAGCATTACCAAGAACCCTTTCGCCGATAATATCACTTACATACCATTCTTTTCCGGCTACAATATACTCTGTCGCCTTGGCCAATGATTCTTCGAAGTGCTCAGGTAAACGCTGTTTGAGTAGAATCCCCAAAATGACATTGCCGCCGATAGTTTTATGGTGAGAAATGGCATCGCAAATTGGAATATGAACGCTTTGATCAAAGAAGGAAAAGATTTCCATTGCGGCATATTCCAAGAGCGGAAATTTGACCTTTTTTTCTAATAGTTGCTGATGAAGTTCAAAGGTGAAAGCTGATAAGTCAGTTGCTTCATAAGCTTGGAAGCAATGTGTCAATGCATCCCTTATTTCACCTTTTTTCGTGATTTTATCCATAAATTTGCGATCCAATACATTAAAGAAATAACTCTTTTAAAAAGCTACCGTATAGAAAAGATAATTAAGTAGCTGAACCTATATACTCGACACTTTATGGCGGGTTCTTTTTGCGTTATACTGCCTTAGATTTTCTTCAAGTAGCTAGGGCTATTATCATCAAATCTGCCTAGTCTAACACAAAAACAACCTCCGCCAAAATTGACGATTATATACATCCAGCTACTTACGTTTCTAAATCAAAACTCTTCATGGAAATCACTTGAGCGCAGATCGGATTAATGTGCTCTGAGAACAAATATAAAGGTACCACAAAAAATACACAACTAAGTCATCCCTATGATACCACCAAGTTTACGAAAAGAAGTGACCAAATTCATTATAGAGGGAAATACAAAAGAAGCACTGGCTAAATTATCAAGAGCAAGAAGTATTAAAAATAACCCAGAATTGAGTCGCTATTATGCACTCATTGTGGCGCGTTATAAAAAGTATAAAACAGATGATTTGACAGATGTCCAAATGGCCGAGTATCAGCGAAAAACACTGAACCGGATCAATGGATCAATCCTGGATTTTGTCAATGGTGATTTTGATGCCTTGGATGCCGGCTCTCTCTCGGAGGGAGCTGCTTCATCTCCTGTCATTATCGACCATACTCCTCGTTATATTTTATTCGGACTATTATTGGCCGGACTATTAGCGGTCGGCTATTTCTTTGGTATAGGTTCCTCCTCAAATCCTACGAATCCTTCGGAGACACTAAAGATTAGCTACGAGATGGAATTCTATGACAATCAGGGCGGAAAAGAACGAACTTTCTTGGTTCGAATATACGACGACCTATCGGGTGTCTTTATCAATAACGGAAACTCAACTAAAATCTCCAGGATCACAGCAGCTGATAATATGTCTTTAGATTTTACGCTTTTCTTTAACGATGATGAATTTCGTTATCAATCCATGCTGCCAGCACTAGATAGAACCATACAGGGCAACCTGACTTATATTGATGGTGTACTCTATGTCAATGGCCAGTACAATAGAAAGTGGCGGGCCTATGTGAAGTAGTCCGTGTAGGTTTGCCCTAATGACCTGCTATTTTGTATCTTGTTCTGGTATCAGCAAACAATACCATCAAGATGAAACCCATCCAACTACTTCTTTGCTTAGTACTGTCCAGCACATGGGCTTATTCACAAAGTACTCCTGCCGAAACAAAAGCGGCTCCTGTACCTCCTGGCCAAGTCTTTAGCTCTCAACAAAAGGTAACGATTGAGGGCAAAACGATTCAGTTGACGACCACGGCTGGGACGGTTCAATTGCGAGATGAAACGAACGAGCCGATTGCACTTTTTGGTTTTACTAGTTACATTAAGAACAATGAACCAGATGCTAAAAAACGCCCCATCGTATTTGCTTTTAATGGCGGCCCACTTTCTGCTTCCTTCTGGTTACATATGGGAATTCTTGGCCCCAAGCGAGTGGTGGTCACCGACCCGGGAATTACACCTGGAGCGCCCTATGAGGTAGTCAATAATGAGTATGCCTTATTGGATATTGCGGACTTGGTGATGATTGATCCAGTTGGGGTAGGCCTCAGTGTCCCCATTGGCAAAGCTAAGTTTGAAGACTTCTGGGGGGTAGATCAAGACATCCGAAGTATCGGCTTGTTTATTGAGCAATATTTGATAGCGCATGGCCGACTCAATTCTCCCAAATATCTGCTGGGTGAAAGCTACGGTACCTTCCGGAATGCCGGACTAATGGCTTATCTGCAAGATCGAGGAACGGCTATGAATGGCGTGATTATGGTTTCCGCTGTATTTGAGTTAGCGCATTTACTTTTTCCTCCCGGAGATGATATTGCTTACTTGATCCATTATCCTACCTATGCAGCGACAGCCTGGTACCATAATCAGGTCAACAAAAAAGCAAGCTTGGAAACCTTCCTGGAGGAGGTAAGGCAATTTACCGAAGACGAATATGCGCCGGCCTTATTAAAAGGGGATCAACTTAGCTCAGCTGAAAAAAAGGCCATAGCGGAAAAGCTGGCGACCTACAGTGGCATGAGTACTGATTTTTGGATGCGTGCAGATTTGCGGGTGACGAATCAGGAGTTTTTTCAGGAATTCATGCGGAGCAGTGGGCAAACAGTCGGTCGCCTCGATTCTCGCTTCACCGGAATCAATCAAGACCTTATTTCTCAAACGGCGACGCATGATCCACAAAGTACAGCTATCTCCCCCGCTTATATCGCGGCTTTCCGTGATTACTTCTACAATGATTTAGGGGTAGATAAAAAGCTGAATTACGTGACGAGTGCTTCTCAACGACAGGGTTTCAAATGGGATTGGAGTCATCGTGGTAATCAGGCCTGGAATGCCCAAGTAGCAATCAATACGGCGATTGATATGGCGCGAACCATGTCCCAAAACCCAAATGTAAAAGTGTTAATCCTCAATGGTTATTATGATGTAGCTACTGTCTTTTATGGGGTTGAATATACGATTGACCATATGGGGTTAACGCCAGATATCAAAAAGAATATTATCATGAAGTACTACGAGGCAGGACATATGATGTATACGCATCAAGCTTCTTTGGTGAAATTCCGACAAGATGTTTCGACCTTTATTTTGGACACCTCAAAGTAAGTAAGAACATATCAAAATTCTTATTCGCCTTATTGATCAGCTCCTTCATTTCTATCAGCAGTTTATCATGTGAAGGCGGAAGCCTGCTTGGCAGATGCCAGAACAGACAGGTCGGAATAGGCATTTTCATGGCCTGCGTTTTCATTTCCGACTTCCCATTTCCCATTTTCGGGGTTTTTTGAGTTATAAAACAAGGCTTCGAAATACAGAAACTGTTTACATGAACCGCTGCATTTCTATGGTTTCTCTCTTCTTTTCAGGTCATTTTCATCGTGAAAGATGTTTTTTTACGATATTCATGTGCGTGTATTTATTGTTTTATTTATTATGTTAATTATCTGTTAAGTATTTAGTTAATAGGTAGTTATGGTTTTTTTATATTTGTTTTTTCTTGAACAAGGTTGTTTTTTTGTCTCTACAAACGTTTGAAACTCCCTTTATCTTGCCATTGTATTCATCGGAAAATTCATTGCCCTCTATTTTTCCCAAAAAGTAATCATAGCTGAATAGTAAGAAGGAAGGCCATTGGGTACTAAAGGTACCCTGAGTTTTGGGGCGGAGCTATGTCTATACGGTACTAATCATGTAGCCGTAAAAGAGGACCACAGCAAGAAATATCTATTATTCACTAATTAAATTTTCATAAACATGCAGACACGAAGTGTTATTGTAAAACTAACCTCCAAAACATTATTCGCCTTTATTTGTGGACTAACACTCTTTCTCTCTAGTTGTCAGAAAGATTCTTTCGGAGAAATGGAAAAAGAAGAATCATTTGAGGCACTCAGTACAGAAGATACTGACTTTCAAAAGATAGCCTTGAAACAGGTATATGATATACCCACAGCAAACATGACGGATGCGCAAATACAGCGAACTTACGCCAAATCGATGAGCAAAGTACCCGCTGACCAGCTGGAACGCCTCAAGGAGTTCGCTTATGAAATGGAGACAGAAATGCCAACTAGACCTGATGTGTCAAGAATCAATACTAGAAGTGCAGAAACGATCCTATCGCCAGGTGGTGCCACTGAATATTTTGGTCAATCCGTCACTAGTAATCGAAGTCATTTCATGGTAGGTGATGCCGGTAAGGTAAGTATCTACACGGATAGAATGGGGCGCTATGATCTCACACAATCTTTTTCCGATAACACGCCTGGTTTTGGAGGCTCTGTTTCTTCAGGAGGAGATTGGTTAGCTGTAGGCGCAGACGGTAGTCCTGAAAGAGATTGGTTGGATGGTAAAGTGGTATTGTATAAAAATGAAAGAGGAGTTTGGACAGAAAACCAAACCATTCCAGCAGAAGCCGCCTTTTTTGGGGATCAAGTTGTAGTAGATGGCAATACACTTGCTGTAAAAGCGCGTGATGCTAGCCTTTCCCTATCTGTGATTTATGTCTATAAATACAATGGTAGTGACTGGGTTAAAGTAGATAAAATAGAAAGAGGTTATTTCTATTGGAGTATTGATATGCACCGCGGACGAATTGTAGCTAATGGTTTCGAAGGGAGCAATTTTTTCAGCTCAACCGTATCTATTTTCACGAAAAACTTTTTTGGTGACGATAGCTATCGACTGGAAGCCGAGCAGTCTATCCCCGGTGCCTTAAGTCGAGAGGTAGCCATTTTTGATAATACGATCGTTGCTAACACTGCCTTTACTCCTTTCTTTAGCAAAAGCAATACGAGTTATGTCTATAGCTTCTATAGAAGAGCCTGGGGATTGTCGGCAGAGCTAAGGCTTCCTGTTCCTGTAAGTACAGCTGCACAAGGATTAGGCTTGGACGTAAGAGGAAGTAAGATTGTTGTTTCTCTGCCTGTCTATCAGTATTGTTGTGGTGCTGAAGATGGTGATGCAGTGTATATCTATGAGGGATCAAGAAGTTCTTGGAGCCTTACCGAGACATTCACACCTAGTGACGATGCTGGCTTGACTTCTATCTACGGTACAGAACGTGGCGTAGCCATCCACGGTACTAACGTCTTGGTGGGCGCGCCAGCCTGGAATGGAGGAACAAGGGGTAAAGTATATGTTCACTAAGCGGAAGATATAGTTTATGATATGCATTTAAAGTGGGTCTGATGGCTTAAGGTCAGGCCCACCCCCGCAATCGCCGCTAACTTGAACAAATAGACTAGCACAGACAAAGTTTAACCTACCTTTTTCTTCAGAAACCCTAATAATCTATCACTATTATGAAGACCAAATCATTCATCCAATCACTGACTTTTCTTATCCTGTTCACTTTTTCTCTTACAGCGAATGCACAAGATTATACGATACTTTTAGCCACTAGTAGCCCTATTCTACCAGCAGCTACTGAAGTGGCGGCGGCTTCTAGCAATGAGAAAGAAGTATTAGCTCAGGTTCATAGCTATTTAAAAGAAAATCTATCGATTGTACCTGAAATATTGCAATACTACAATGCAGATGTATCCTTGATGGTTTCCTTTACGATTGATGAAAAGGGGCGCTTAGCAGATATTGATTCCATGAATAAGCGCAAAGGTTCCATCACTAAATCTGTGATCAAGAAATTAAAGCGACTAAAGTCGGTAGATCCAGTGATTGAAAATGGAGCGGTTATAGCTAAGCCTTACCACCTTAATATTGTATTTCGAAAAGCTTAGAGCATGTTTGGTAAGAGCAATGGGAATCGGAACACTTTCAGGAGACCTTAGCTGGACTATGGATACTTGGTGTGTGGGGACTGGTAAAGTCTAACGAAAACTAATACAACAGCTGCTATCATTACTTACAATCCGAGAGAAATGGCTGCTTCATAGATAGTGAAGTGGCCTATTTTTGTTAATTGCTTTCTTTTTCGAAAGTATATCTAGCAAGCCTATTAATTAGCTAGGTTAGACTTCAGGAGTTTTCCTCAGCCTCGCCGTATAGAAACTTCAGAAGTCTGCGTCTAGGCTTCTAGTTCGGAGCTGACTTCTGTCCTCATCCTTCTTAATTTGTCCAGGAGTATGTACCTTAGCATGATGATCACCAAGCTATTTCCCAATGGGAAAATAAGAACGAATCAATGGCAAATAGAGGGCGTGCTACTCGCACATAGCCAGGTTGAGTACAAGGGAGAGACCACTTACCTAGGAGGTAATGATAGGGATACTATACGCCTACATTTTGGTTTAGGTGGTGATTATGATTTTCACTATCGAGAACTAGGACAATCCTATTCCCTTCGTGGCGATCACCATAACATGATGTACTCAGATGGGATTGGGCTCGAAATCTTGAATAAAAGTGCAACAATCGAAACCTTCGGTGTGGAATTCTCCAAAGCAACTTTCCTAGAAATTGCCCAGCATGGAAATGATTCACTCAAACAATTGGCGGATCGTGTCGCCAAGAATGAAAGTACCATCTTATCCCCCCATTGGCGGCCTAATACTTTCCGGATTAAACAATTGATTCAATCGATCATTGACTGTCCTTTTTCGGGGGCACTCAAGCATCTATTCCTACTATCCAAAAGTATAGAACTGCTGGTGCTACAAGCAGATTGTTATGAGCGAAACCCCACTCAGCCTTTCATCAAACATACGGCAGATAAAGAAAAACTCTTCGCTGCCAAAGCTATTCTGGAAGCTAACTTGGAATCTCCACCTACGATCCGCCAGTTGTCTCAGCAAATTGGAATGAACGATTACAAATTGAAAAAAGGCTTCAAAGAACTATTTGATACCACTGTCTTTGGCTTTATTCATCAAAACCGGATGCAACTCGCTAAACAATTACTGCTAGGTACCGATAAGACGGCCAAAGAGATCGCCTATGAAACCGGCTATTCTTCTCCACAACACTTTTCCCGAGCGTTCAAAAAGGAATTCAGCACGACTCCCAATCGTATGAGAAAAACTCCCGATAATGTCACTCCTTAAGTTGAGTAAGCCTGATCTTTAGGGCTTATTCAGAAGCCTTTTTACCAAAAAAACAACTATGATTTTACAAAAAACATTGATTACTACTGCTTCAATCCCTAAACTATGGGCTTATTTAACGGAAGCGGATAAAACAAAACAGTACATGTTTGGCTGTGAAGTCCTGTCCTCATGGGAAGTAGGAACGCCCGTGATTTGGCAAGGCCAAACAGAAGACGGAAAAGAAATTATTTACGTTAAAGGTGAGCTTATAAAAATTGAACCCCTCAAAGTGTTGCAGTTTACGATGTTTGACCCTAATATGGGGCTTGAAGACCTGCCTCATAATTACATTTTGCTGACCTATACCTTGTCGGAAAAAGAGGGACAGACCATACTGCAGGTAGAACAAGGGGATTATTCCAAGGTTGATAATGGACAATCACGATTGGAGGAAAGTGAAAAAGGTTGGGATTACGTTTTACCTCTTTTGAAAGAATTAGTGGAAAGAGAAACGACTTAGGGACGAGGTATAAATGTTGGATTTATCTTTAGCTTATCCCTTAAATAAGTCTCTGCTTTGTACTTTCGTGGCAAAAAAGAATTATTGCCGATGAAATCTCTTCCGATTGTTGACTTACATTGTGATTTGTTGTTGTACTTGGCGCGCGACTCCGCCGCCACGGTTCATGATACCAAAGATATCGGTGTCACCTTACCCTATTTGAAAGCGGGCCATGTTCGCCATCAGGTCATGGCTATTTTTGCCTTAACCCGTTCTGATAGTGTCGATTGGGGGCAAAAGGAGTTAAAAGCCTACCAGTCATTGTTGCAGATGGAGGAGTTTTATCCGGTTACTACTGTTGCTGCTGCGGAGGGAATTGCTACTAGTGAGCAAATTGGCGTTACCGTTGCCATTGAAAACGCCAGTGTATTGGCCACTGAAGATGAGCCCCTACAACATGCTTTTCAACGTTTCGACACTTTCCTTGAAGCTTGTGAACATATTATCTATATCGGATTTACACATCACACGGAGAATCGCTTTGGTGGAGGAAATTACAGCGATAATATAGGTCTAAAGGCAGATGGTAAAAGCCTTTTAGATTATATGCATGGCAGGCGCATTGCTATTGACTTGGCCCATGCGAGTGATAATTTGGCCCATGATATCATTAATTATATCGATGCCAAGTCCCTAGATATTCCAGTCATTGCTAGTCACTCCAATTTCCGCCGCCACTGTGATCACGTTCGTAATTTACCGGATGAATTGGTGCGAGAAGTCGTAGCCCGAAAGGGATTGATTGGTATGAACTTCCTCCGCGCCTACATTCACCCCAGTGATCCAGATTATTTGCTCCAACATATCTTATACGGTCTAGAGGAGGACGTAGCACGAGATCAGCTTTGTTTTGGCGCTGACTTCTTCTACCGCCCCGCCATAGGTGATCCCACTCGGGTTCCTTTATTCTTTGAAGCGCATGAGGATGCTGGGAAGTATCCAGCGATTTTGGAAGCACTTCGGCAAAATGGGAAGACTGAAGAGGTGCTCGTACAATTGGCTTATAAGAATGCAGTAGACTTTATGCGTAGGACTTGGTAGGTTTGGAGAAAACTTCTGAAGTCTTGACTCAGCCCGGTCTACCCATTCCCAATCCTACTCCAAAATTCCTCTTTATAAGTAGCGCCAATCGGTAAGCGTTGTTCATTGATCACAATGCGGTTTCTTTCAATAAAATCGATTTTATCAATAGCAACCAGATAAGACTTATGAACCTGGATGAAATTACTATCAGGCAGGGTCGTCGCCAAATGTTTCATGCTTCCAAAGTAAAACTTCGCTTCTTTTGTAGGGTAGGGAACTATTGTCTATCCGCTTAGCTTTTATAAAAGAAATAAGGGATACCTTATATTGCCAAGGCTTATCAAAAAAAAGTAGCTGTGGAATTATATAACCAACAACACATCCAAGATTTCTACAACGAGTATGCGGAGCAAGAAACGCTTCGCTGGGAGAAGTCGATTGTCGAACAAGTGAAGCAAGGGGTACATTTGCACCATCTTCACCAAAACCTAAACCCAGGGGATACCATTCTTGAACTGGGTGCCGGAACTGGAATCTTCACGCGAGTACTCGCTACTTATACTGCGGATCTTACCGTCACAGACCTTTCTCCGGTACAATTGAAATTGAATAAAGAACGTGCCGCTCAAGAAAACTATGTAGGGAAAGTAAAAGACTGGAAAATCACCGATATCTGCGACCTGAGCGCTTGGTCAGATAATACCTTTGATAAAGTCATCTGTTATGGAGGGCCATTGAGTTATGTTTTTGACCAAAAAATAATAGCCTTAAAAGAGATGAAACGTGTACTCAAACCAGGTGGTTTACTGCTCTTTAGTGTCATGAATTTGTGGGGTACAGGTCGGGAATACTTGACCAAAATTATGATGTCGATCTCCCAGGTCGATAATGAAAAAATTATGGCAAGCGGCAATTTGCATCCTAGTTCCTTTGCACCTTCGGAGCATTATTGCCATATGTTTCGATTGGAGGAGTTGCAGCAAGATATTGCCCAAGCAGGCTTTGAAGTGGTTACCTTATCCGCTTCTAATTGCTTATCTGTCTTGCGAGCGGATGAACTACTCGAATTGAAAAAAGACGAGCGAGAATGGAAGTATTTTATGGATTTGGAAATTAGGGCTTGCCAATCTGCTGGCATGCTAGAATCGGGTACCCACCTGATTGCTGTGGTAAAAAAAGTATAGTTGATTCAACCGAATAAATCATAATAGTGAGTACAATTCTGTCCCGAACAAGAACACTGAAAAATGGAGAAACCCTTCATCTCCGCAATGTGAAGCTAGAAGATGCCGCACGGATTATTAGCTTCGCCAAAGCAGTCGGTGGAGAAACAGATTTCCTGACCTTTGGACCCGGCGAATTCAATAAGACCCTAGCTGAAGAAGAGGCTATTATCAGCGCCCACCTCGCGGCGCCCAATCGTATTTTTATTGCGGCTACTATTGGCGATGAAATAGTTGGTATTTTGAATGTGAATGCCAGTGCGAAACCCCGATTGAAACACAATGGTGAATTTGGAATCAGTGTGTTGAAAAAACATTGGAGTAAAGGTATCGGCCGCCACCTCATGGAAGCTATGCTAGACTGGGCAGAGCGAACACCCATCATACGCAAGCTGAGCTTAAAAGTATTGGCTAATAATAAAACCGCCTTTCAGTTATATCAGCGTATGGGCTTCGTGCAGGAGGGCCATCTCAAAGAAGATACTTTTGTGAAGGGCGTGTACCAGGATGCCTATGTCATGGCCTACTTCCTGGAAGACTAAGCTATCCACTTTACGTCTGCTTTTCCGCTAGATTGTAAGTCGGAAATGGGAAACCGGAAGTTCGAATTTTCAACTTCTCCCTTCCCATTTCCGCCTTCCCATTTCCGCCTTTCCACCTTTCCAATCTCGGTTTGCTCATTCCTGGTACATTTTCAGCGGTAAACACTTGACTCCTTTCCCATCCTCGTTTTTTACCTCCCCGCAAGTTTTTGAGAAGAAAGATCATCAAAAGGGTATTAAGTAGCTGAACCTATCTACTCGACACTTTATGGCGGGCTCTTTTTGCGTTATGCTGCGTTAGATTTTCTTCAAGTAGCTTGGGCTATTATCATCAAATCTGCCTAGTCTAACACAAAAACAACCTCCTCCAAAA
>Ga0070726_10002951_pt1 | contig 14834 bp, 7 predicted proteins | sample tdAd471_FD_67275 | JGI IMG/M metagenome (GOLD analysis project Ga0070726, IMG submission 67275) | Marine sediment microbial communities from the Atlantic coast under amendment with organic carbon and nitrate - tdAd47.1 | ecosystem: Environmental > Aquatic > Marine > Coastal > Sediment | place...
CCTGCGGCTGGCACCCGCGTGGAGACACCCGGTCAGGGACGCCTGGCGGTGAGTGGCCTGCAGATTCTCACCGGGCTGTTTCTGCTCGCGGAAGGCGGGCATCTGTTTGTTGAGGCGGCGCGATCGCTGGCGGTCCGGCTCGGGTTCTCGGAGCTGACCATCGGACTGACCGTCGTCGCGTTCGGAACATCGCTGCCGGAAATCGTGACGTGCGTCATAGCTGCTGTGCGAGGACACCGTGACATCGCCGTAGGAAACGCGATCGGCAGCAACCTGTTCAACATTCTGTGCGTGCTGGGAATCTCGTCGGTTGCCGCAGCGGGAGGCCTGCCATTGTCTGCAACGGCGATCGACCTCGACATACCAATGATGCTGGCCGTTACGGTGCTCGTTTACGCCGTCTGTCTTTCCGGTAGTCGGATCGTACGCGGTGAAGGCCTGCTGCTGTTGTTGATCTTCTCGTCGTACACTGGCTGGCTGGTTGCCAACAACAGTCCCGGTTCGGGTTTTTCTACACCATTTGCCGTCCTTGGAACCGGACTCGCCCTTGTGTTGATTGCGTTCCAGATTCACGCGTTGTCACGGCAGAGCTGGATCGCTGTTCCCGAGCAGTCGTAGCGGCGCGATTTGCCCGTCGTGTCGCGGCAGGCGGTGGAGTCCTCGGGACTCCACTGCCTGTTTTTCTGCGCCGGACACGCCGGCAGAACACATCGACAAAAGCGATACCTCGCATCGAGTCATCCAACACGCCAATTGTCGATAAGACAGCTATAACAACTGTCAAGCGGGCAGACAGGCCGCCCGGCTCGGCACTCAACACCGGGCGGCTTCGCGTTCGCCAGCCTGTCAAGGCCCGCTGCAACCCGCTCTTGCGAGGTTGCCGGTCCTAGCGCAGCTCGGCCTTCAATGATCCCGGCTGCGAAAATCGATTCCTCGCGGTTTGATCCCTCTGTGAACGGAGCGTTTCGATGTTGCGACCACTGCGAAGAAAGCACTCATCGGGATCCAGCAGTTCCGATACCTCCATGAGGTGCAATCAGCGTCGGAGTGTTCTCAACCGGTTCATTCGACCGACTGCCGGAGACGGAGTCACGGCTTCAGTACGTCAGGCCTTGAATGCCGGTGCCGGGAAAGCTGCTGACACTTCAGAAGCTGGTCAGGCGAAACACCTTCCGGGTGATCGTATTTCGTATGTGATGCACCCGTCTTTTCACGCGTCCGGAGCTGCAGGACGGTATCGCGACTTCAACCCCGGTCAGATTTCTGAAGCTACTCCAGTCAACACCTTCTCACTGGATGAGTGCGACCCCGCCGTTTCCGCGGGCTCACACCGCAAATTGTCGCTGCGGGAAGCGTTCCTTCATTTGAACTACCGGCGCTGGATGACGTCTCGAGTTGTTGCGGAGACGACTGCACCGTCCACAGCGGCACCGCAGCGTCGCCTGCACAGACTCGAACGCGAGGCGGACGAAATCCGCAACTGGATCATCGAGCAGAACAGCTCGCTTGTCACAATTGTTGCCAGTCGCTTTCTCCAACGCGGTGTGACACTCGATGAGTTACGCAGCGAGGCGAACATGATTCTGCTGCGAGCGATTGACCGGTTCGACGTGCAGAGAGGCGTCCTGTTCAGCACGTATGCCAGCGCTGCGATCAACAGGCACCTTCAGCGCTGGCTGGGCAATCAGGCGCGTTCGAAGCCTCAGCAGGAATCGCTGCAGGTCGTCGAAGCCGAACCAGCCAGTCCGCAGCCGCCTTCAGCGACGCACGACCTGGCGAGGGAAGCGACGATTCGTGACGCGATTCAGTCCCTGCCACGCTTGTTGCAGCAGATCGTGAAACTGAGATTCGGCCTGGACAATCTCAGAAAACCGCTGTCGTTCCGAGCGACGGCGGAGCGGCTCGGAATCAGTCGCGAGCGGTGCCGGCGACTCTGCGCGAAAGCATTGGAGCGGCTGAAGGCACATACTGCCTTACGCCACTTCGAGCCCTCAAACTAAGGATTTCGCATTTCACGTGAGTTCCTGCAGTCACTCGTCCACTGAAGACGAATTCCGGGCTCAGCAATACCGGATGCCCGTCAGACTCGCAAAGGTCGGTGACGGATGGTGCTCTCTGAGAACTGCAGGGCACACGGCCAGAAAACTATCGAAAAGTTGGATACGTCGCATCTGAGAATCCAATTATGCAATCGCTGCTGCCTGACAATAATACCACTTGGACAGTCAGGGCCGAGGGGCCGTGTGAAGCGAGTTTTAGAACTATCAGGGAGGGTTTCGAGATGCTGGTACTCAGCCGCCGACAGAACGAAGAAATCCTGATTGGAGACGACATCCGGATCCGTGTTCAGCGCATCCGGGGAAAAACGGTTTCACTGGCGATTGTGGCTCCCACCGATGTACCGGTCCTGCGATCAGAACTCGCGGATCGATCGTCGCCTGCAGCTGAGGGTGCAGCCACTTTTTGCCGAGAGAGCGTAAAACCAGTAGTCAGTGGCCTGCTGTGAGAACGAAGATGGAATTAGCTGGGCGGAATCTGCTCCGAATCTGCTCCTGACTTTGTGTGAGGACGGCATGCAGAATCTGGTAAGCGAACTCCTCATCATTCTCGCCGCTGGTCTGGTTGCGGCTCTAATCTGCCGCCGGCTGCAGGTGCCGTCACTGGTCGGTTACCTGCTCGCCGGGACGATTGTTGGCCAGGGCGTCCTCGGCTGGGTTGCGGACGATGAACATGAGATCGCTCACCTGGCTGAGGCCGGCGTCTTTCTTCTGCTGTTTTCGATCGGGCTGGAATTTTCACTGGGAGAACTCTGGCGACTCGGCCGCCACCTTGTGATAGGCGGCGGCACGCAGATGCTGCTCGTGGCCATCCCGGTAGCGACATATCTGAGCCATTCCGGCATGGCGTGGCAGCCCGCCTTGCTTGTTGCAGCGGCCGTTTCGTTCAGCTCGACAGTCCTGGTTTTCAAAACACTGTCCGAATGGGGGCAGTCGAGCAAACCTCATGGCCAGCGAGCAATCGGGGTGCTGCTGTTTCAGGATGCCGCTCTGGTCCCGCTGCTCCTGGTTGTCCCCCTCCTCACCGCTTCCGGAGCAGATGTTGGATTCCCCCAGTACGCGACGCTGACCGCCGTCTCGCTCGTCTTCATCGCCGGGGTGATCCTGCTTCAACGAGCCCTTGCCACCTGGCTGATTCCCCGTTTCGCGAGTTACCGCAGTCCGGAACTTGTCGTCCTGTTTACGCTCAGCGTCCTGGGCGGAGTCACCTACGCCGCCTGGAAAGCAGGACTGCCACCGGCCATCGGTGCGTTTGCAGCGGGACTGGTCTTCAGTGGTAACCGCTGGTCGCATCAGATCGACTCACTGATTCTGCCGTTCCGCGAAGCATTTTCAGCCGTCTTTTTCGTGAGCCTCGGCCTGCTGTTTGACCCACAACTCGTAATAAGCGAGCCACTCACGATGGCCGGCGCCTGTGTCACGCTGATTATCCTGAAGAGCCTGACAGCTGCGCTGGCACTTCGACTGACCGGACTCACATGGACCTCCGCCCTCGGAATGGGAACCGGCCTGGCTCATGTCGGCGAATTCGCCTTTGTCCTCATCCTGCTTGGAACCGAGTCAGGAGTCCTGAGCACCGTGGATGCTCAGCGAGTCAGCACGCTCGCCATCGCATCGCTGATCGTGACTCCGCTGCTGCTGAGAACGGGCCTGAGCTGGATTCGCGAGACCGAACGCACAGACGCCGTCGCCGAGGCAGTCCATCGCCGAACGGGTGCCCCGAAGTCCGCCGTCGTGATCGGCGCGGGGCCGGTCGGACGTCGCATCTCAGCGCACCTGGAAACGACCGGGCACGATGTCTGCGTCCTTGATCTCAGTCCAATCAATCTTCAGCCATTCGCCCAGCAGGGCATCGACACCGTTGCGGGAGACGCGACAAATCCGTCTGTGCTGGACCTGGCGAAAGTTGGAGAAGCCGATTGCGTCGTGATCTGCCTGCCGGATGATCAGGCGGCCCGACGCGTCGTGACGGCAGTTCGGAGCCTGAACTCGCGATGCTTCCTGCTGGTGCGCTGTCGTTTCGAATCCAACGTCGAACCGATCAAGAAACAGGGAGCGAGCGCCGCGGTCAGCGAAGAAGTCGAAGTCTGCCAGAGCCTCCTCGACGCTCTTCCGGATGGAACTTCGTATGCCTCTGCTCCCAGTCGCCGACTTACTGTCCGTTCACAGCCTCTTGCTGGACCTGCGGCGGCGACTGACGCCAGGCAGAATGGCGACACCTCGTTGAAGCACAGTGGCCGGATGCCATGACGCGGGATGTTCATCAGAGAGCCCGGGCCTCGCCAACCCGGCTGCAGAAATCATGAAGACAGTTTGAGCGAATCCGGACGTCACAACTCGCAATGAAAAACCACCGTAGTCCACATTGCCCCCCCCTGGAAAAAGGAAACCGGAATGCGGCACCTGATACTTCTTCTGCTGCCCTTTCTGATGGCATCTTCGCTGCGGGCTCAGACCCGCGAAGAGATCGTGCGTGGCGACAAGGCCCGTGTCGAAGCCGAGGGCTTCTGGATCTACAACGACCTGCCGAAGGCGTTTGCGGAAGCTCATCGCACAGGAAAGCCAATCATCGTCGTGCTTCGCTGTCTGCCCTGCCACGAGTGCGTCAAGCTGGATGACGAACTGGTCGAGCAGGACCCCGTCATCCGCCCGTTGCTCGATCGGTTCGTCTGTGTCCGACAGGTCTCGACGAACGGCCTGGATCTGAGTCTGTTTCAATACGACACCGATCAGTCCTTCGCCGTCTTTTTTCTGAATGCTGACAAGACGATTTATGGGCGGTTCGGCACACGCTCGCACAGAACAGAATGGATTGGCGACGTGTCGCTGGAAGGACTGGCCAAGGCCATGCAGGGTGCTCTGAATCTGCACGCTCGATATGGCGAGGTCCAGGATTCGCTGGCCGGCAAACGCGGAGCTCCGATGGAAGTCGCCTCGCCCGAACTCTATCCGTCGCTGAAAGGTAAGTACTCGGCGACGCTGAATTACAAAGGCGATGTGGTGAAGAGCTGCATCCACTGCCATCAGATCGGTGACGCACAGCGAGAATTCTACTGGCACGCCCGGAAGCCGATTCCCGACAAAGTCCTGTGGCCATATCCACATCCGAAGGTCGTCGGGCTCGTCATGAATCCGGACGAGATGGCAACCATCAGTGACGTTCTGCCAGACTCGCCCGCCGCAGCGGCAGGGCTCCGCGCCGGCGATTCGATCGCGCAGTTCAACGGGCAGCCGATGCTGTCGACGGCCGATGTGCAGTGGGTCCTGCACAACGCCGACCCCAATGGCGCGAGCCTCCCGATTACTGTGCGACGCAACGGCCGAATGATGAAGGCGACACTTTCGCTGGACACGGACTGGCGTCGTGCTGGCGACCTTTCGTGGAGAGTGACCACATGGGGTCTGCGACGAATCGCGGCTGGCGGGCTTGTTCTCAACTCGCTTTCCGACGACGAGAAAGCGGACCGTCGCCTTCCTCGCAACTCGATGGCTCTCCGCGTTCATCGGGCCGGAAAGTATGGACCTCACGGTGCAGCTCGCCGCGTGGGTTTTCGTGAGAACGACCTGCTGATTGCATTCGATGGACGCGAGGACCTGATGACCGAGCAGGACCTGCTGACCTACGTCGTGACGTCGAAGAAGCCCGGCGACCGTGTCAGCGTCGACATCCTGAGAGGCAACCAGCGAATGAATTTCACTCTGCCAATCCAGAGGTAACTCACTACAAAAGCAATTGAATGCCGAGCATCTGAAGAATGCCCCGCAAGGCCATTCACAACGAACCTTCCGCTTGGGTGCTCGCCGAGTGTCAGCGTCAGGCTTCTGAACAGGAACAAGCTTCGCCCAATGCCCCCCCACCAGCGGAGAGAAGCACCGCGATTATCATGGCACGGACTCAAGACAAAGCAGTCTCAGTCTCCATTCCAGAAAGAATTTGAGCAGGCAGGATGAGCGACCTGACACACCTCAGGAGCGAGCTGCAACCGCTTCGTGAGCAACTGATTGAGCATCGCGTCTATCGGCAGCTGTGTTCGCCGGAAGCGATGCACGTCTTTATGGAGCATCATGTGTTTGCCGTCTGGGACTTCATGAGCCTTCTGAAGTCACTGCAGCAGCGACTGACATGCGTTGAGACTCCCTGGCGACCTGGCGGCAGTTCACCTGGATGCCGCCTCGTCAACGAGATCGTTCTGGGTGAAGAGTCAGACGAGGATGGCCTGGGCGGCTACGCAAGCCACTTTGCACTCTACGTTGCGTCCATGCGTGAGGCAGGTGCGGACACGACGGCGATCTCCACATTCATCGACGAGATCTGCAGTGGAAACTCCTGGGGCAGCGCCATGCAGACTGCCAGCGTGCCACCGGCCGTCCGCCGCTTCGTCAGCAGCACGTTCGAGATCATCGAGTCGAATGACCTGTGCGCAGTCGCGTCGGCTTTCACGTTCGGGCGTGAAGACCTTCTGCCCGACGTCTTCGATCAGATCGTGGCCGAGCTGAACTCTCAAACGTCAGGCAGCTTCGATCGCTTTCTCTATTACCTGCAGCGTCACATTGAACTCGATGGAGATCAGCATGGAGGCATGGCACATCAACTGATGGAAGAACTTTGTCGGGATGACGCGGGTTCATGGCAACGCGCACTACAGGCGGCACGCGAGTCACTGCATGCCAGACTGCAGTTATGGGATGCCGTCGCAGCCCACATTGATGCTCGACAGCTCATCGACAGATGATCCGGCTCGGACATTCCAGTAACCGTCCCGGAGCACGGTGTCCTTCGGACGCAAAGCAGACACATGCAGGTGCTGCCTGATTGAAGGGTGCGGACGTGCCCTGTTTTCGTTGAGGATGTTTTCTGACAGGAAAGCGACGACGCGAGAACCGCCGGTCAGATCCCTGTCAGGCCTGCAAGACGCGGCGGTGGCCGTCGGCTTCTGTGGGGCTAAAGGTGATGCGTATGTGACGGAAGTCCTCGCCTGGGGTCTCTGCAGTGCTCGGCCAGCGGATTCAAAGCAGCCGCCGTCAGTCCGGCTTCCGCCGACTTCCGAATCATGAAAGCCGGCAGCCGCGTGACAGCGGCGAAACAGTAGCTCGACGCTCTTCACCGGCCGACCGAGCAACCGCCCCATATCTCTGGGCAAAATCGCGTCGTCCGGGTACTTTCAAGAGAGTTGGAATCAGCGTCGCGTCTCGCAGTCTGTTTCCGGTCCATTTTTCTCATTTTTTCGCGCGCATTTCGTCGCGGAATCTCGCAGATCGCTTCAGAGTCGGTGCCAACACCATGCCGGGAAGTGAACAGGGATTGTCAGACCTCATCGCGCAGGCACGGGCCGGTGACGATGAATCGCTCGGTCAGTTGCTGGACAAGTACCGCGACTATTTGCGGCTGCTGGCCCAGCGAGCGATGGACGGGCGACTGGCCGGGCGGATCGATGCGTCAGACATTGTTCAGCAAACCTGCCTGTCAGCCATTAAGCGTTTCAGCGAGTTCGACGGTGTCACTGCTGACGATCTCGCTGGCTGGCTGTACCGAATTCACGAGCGGAACCTGGTCGACGCAGCACGCCATCATCTGGATGCTCAGAAACGAACTGTCACAAAGGAATCAGGGGGCGAGGAAGCAAGCAGCGAGGAAGCGATCGAAGTCACCAGCCCCAGCCAGCGCATCATGCGGGGAGAACGCGCCGCTCGGCTGTCGCGGGCGCTTGCGGAACTTTCCACCGATCAGGCCGAAGCAATCCGCCTCAAACATCTGGATGGGAGGTCGCTTGCGGAGGTCGCCGGTCAGATGAAGAAAACCGAACGATCCGTCGCCGGTCTGCTGCAGCGCGGACTCGAGAACCTGAGAAATCGATTGACCGACGACTTCGGGGAATGAAGCCATGACCGACCCTTCGACCGGCCAACCAGACCAGGGTGCTGAACCGCTTCACGATCTGATCGCTGAGTTTCATCGACGTCGTGACAAGGGGGAGACCATTGAGCCGGCTCAGTTCATGTCTGAACATCCCGAGGTACAGGCCGAGCTGAGCCGGTATTTTGAAAACGTCGCCACACTGGAAAGTATGGCCGGCCCAACAGCCGAGACGGCTCAGCCGGGCATTGTCGAAACGATTATCACAGCCGACACGCAGAACGGCGCACACACGGAGACCGTGCTGCAGGACAGCCAGTCCGGAACGCCCAGAGTTCGAAGTGTGAGTGACGCTCCACTGTCACAATTCGGTCGCTATCGAATTCTCAAGGAACTCGGCCGCGGTGCGATGGGCGCTGTGTACCTCGCCCACGACCAGCAACTCGACCGGGAAATCGCTTTGAAGATTCCGCAGTTTGGCCAGGACATGGATCCCGGACTGCTGGAACGTTTCTATCGCGAGGCTCGTGCCGCCGCCGCACTTCGTCACCCGGGAATCTGCCCGGTGTTCGACGTCGGTGAGATTGACGGACAGCACTACATCACGATGGCCTTTATCAAAGGCCGCCCGCTGCGGGACTTTACGAAAACATCGAAGACGCAGGGCATTCGCCAGATTGTGCGAGTCATCCGCAAGCTGGCCATGGCTCTGGCGGAAGCGCATCGGCACAAGGTCGTGCATCGCGATCTGAAGCCGGCCAACATCATGATCGACGAGCGGAAAGAGCCCGTCGTCATGGACTTCGGCCTGGCGCGACGGTCGGCTGAAGGCGAGGAAAAGCTGACGCACTCAGGCACAGTCATCGGCACTCCGGCCTACATGTCACCCGAGCAGGTCGACGGCGACAACGACCGAGTTGGGCCGACGGCGGACATCTACAGCCTGGGCGTGATCTTTTACGAACTGGCCACCGGACAGTTGCCGTTTCAGGGCAACCTGATGTCGATCCTCAAGCAGATCGCCACCGTCGACCCGCCGCCCGCCTCCGAGCTGCGTCCTGACCTGCCGGGCGAGCTGCAGGCTGTCATCCAGAAAATGATGGCCAAGGAGATTGAAGACCGGTTTCAGTCGATGGACGAAGTCGCCGCCGTCCTGACGGACTTCCTCAAGGATCAGCAGGCCGCCACTGACGAGAGCGGCATGATGGAGACGTCCAAAGCTCCGTCCGCCAGACAGCAGCCACAGGTGCCGCTGGAGGAAACAGAACCATTCACGGCACCAGACGCTGATGAAGCTCGAAAGTCGCTGCCACAGTTCGACACATCGGACTCAATGTCCGCAACAGCAGCGAAAACCAGTGGCGGCCCTCCCAGGAACCGAAAGCTCATCGGAGCCGCACTGGGCGGGATCGCCATCCTGCTGGCGGGGATCGTGTTCTTCGTCCAGCTCGGCAAAGTGACGGTCGAAATCACGCTCGACGATGAGAACCTGTCTCTGAGCGTCGACGACGGAGCGATTGTGATTTCGGGCTCCGGCGAACCAATCCGCCTCAGCGCCGGCCCGCACAAACTGCTCGTTGAACGGGACGGTCTGGAAGTCGTGACGGACGAATTTGTCGTCAAGAAGGACGGAAAGAACGCGATCCGAGTCGCAATCGTCGGCGACGACGTCGTGATCCTCAAAAACGGCGAGGATGTTCCTGAGAAGTCCGTTCGTCCTCGCGAGCCAAAACGCGAGATCTGGTCGAAGGCCCTACAGCTGGCAGGTCACGACGACTTTGTGCAGGAGCTCGCATTTGACGCGGATGGCTATCAGGTTGCGTCAGTCTCCGGCGATAAGACCGCTAAAGTCTGGAGACTTAGTGATGGCACAAAACTACAGACGATTGATCTGCCAATTACCTGCAACTCCATCTCGTTGAGTGCAGACGGAGAGACATTGGTCACCGGCGGCAGTGAGAAAGGTGATGTCTTAGTCTGGAACGTCGAAGATGGTCACTCAGTACACACCAGTCGTATACCCCGTGGCAATGGTTACGTCCGAGCGATAAGCCCAGACCATCGTCTCGCGGCGAGAGTCAAACTCAACACAATTACTGTTCTTGATATCTCGTCGTCGTCTACGCAATCCGTTCTCGTCGAACAGGCCGAACACGTCCGCGACGTTTCATTTCATCCCAATGGGCGGATTCTTGCAGTCGCCAGTAGTGATGCAGCCGTCAGGCTATGGGACATTGACAAAGGTGAGGTCTTGCATGTCCTGAAGGGGCATCAAAAAGAAGGCCGACACTTGGATTTCAGCGCCGACGGCAAGACCCTTGCCTCTGCAGCAGACTACGCTGAAATAAAGCTCTGGGATATCAAGGCGGCCGCCGAGAAGACGTCGATCCATCCGCATAGCCTGGTCAGCGATATTGCGCTAAGTCCTGACGGAGCGCTCGTTGCAGCAGCGCGCGAAGAAATGTCGTTCGCTGTCTGGGACTCACAAACCGGCGATCTGGTATTCGAAGCACAAGACACAGCCGTTGCAGAACGAGTCGCTTTCTGCCCTGATGGAAAACTGCTCCTTGTGGGGCACAAAGGCGGCGGCATCGATGCCTGGAAGGTCCCGTCATCTCTGCACCCGAGAGGTCCCAGTAGCCTGAGAGCATCCGACTCTGCGGGAATGACGCGAAACGCTCCACCACCCGCGGTCGCTCCCTTCGACGCCAATCAGGCGAAAGCTCATCAGCAGGCCTGGGCGGACCACCTCGGCCTGCCCATCGAATACGAAAACTCGCTCGGGATGAAGTTTCGCCTGATTCCGCCCGGAGAGTTTCTCATGGGCAGTACGCCAAAGGAAATCGCGTCGGAACTCGAACTGGCAAAGAACGACCAGCCGTTGCGAGAGCGGATTCAGAGTGAAGGAATTCAGCACAAAGTCACCCTGGACAGGCCCTTCTACGCCGGGATCACTGAGGTGACCCAGTCGCAGTACGAGCAGATCATGGGGGATAACCCTTCGCACTTCTCCCTGACCGGTAAAGGAAAGGATTCGGTCGCCGGTCTGGACACCAGCGACCTACCGGTGGAAATGGTGAGTTGGAACGACGCAGCTGAGTTCTGCGCGAAACTGAGCCAGCACGAGCAACTGGAGCCTCGCTACTTCCGGGCCGGTGACACGGTGACTCAGCTGGATGGCACAGGCTACCGGCTGCCAACAGAAGCCGAATGGGAGTTCGCCTGCCGGGCGGGCACGACGACTCGGTTCTGGAGCGGCAACAGGGATGAAGATCTGCTTAAGGCGGGCTGGTTTTATGGTAACGCCGGTCCGCGAACGCGCGCCGTGGGCGAACTGAAAGCAAATCCGTTCGGTCTGCACGACGTGCACGGAAATGTGTGGGAGTGGACGCAGGACAGCTGGAATCGTGAGTTCTACAACCAGTTCGCCGACGACACTGCCGTCTCACCCGTAAGTGAGCCCTTCACCGAATTCGAACACGTGGTCCGTGGCGGCTTCTGGCTCTACGGCGCATCCTTCTGCCGTTCATCACACCGTCATGCGCGCCCTCCAACAGCCCGCTACGACGCGATCGGCCTGCGGGCGATGCTGGACGTCGAAGCCGTCAGACGGGCGATCCAGCGACAGGCCAAGGTGGCGACAGCGATCGAGCGACACGAATGGCCCGCTGATGCCCCGCCGCCCGCCATTGCACCATTCGGCTCCGATCAGGCCAAAGCACATCAGCAGGCCTGGGCGGATCATCTTGGCGTGCCGGTGGAGTGCACGAACAGCATCGGCATGAAGTTCCGCCTAATACCCCCAGGCGAGTTCACGATGGGCAGCACACCGGAGGAAATTGAAGCGACACTGAAGATAACGGGCGGAGACGAGGATTGGCGCGAACGAGTCAAGAGCGAAGGCCCTCAACATAAGGTCGTGCTCACCCAGCCTGTATATGTCGGCATCACCGAAGTAACGCAGACGCAGTATGAGCAGGTCATGGGCAATAACCCGTCGCACTTCTCGTCCGCGGGTGAAGGCAAGGAAGCAATCGCCAATCTGGAGACCGGTAACCATCCGGTGGAGATGGTAAGCGGCCACGACGCGGTGAAGTTCTGCGCGAAACTGAGTTTGCAGGAGAAGCTGGAGCCGTTCTCCCTCCGATCGCGCGAGAGAATCACACCGCTGGACGGGACTGGCTACCGACTTCCGACGGAGGCCGAATGGGAGGCAGCCTGCCGTGCAGGAGCCTCAACACGGTTCTGGAGTGGCGATGCGGAACTGGATCTGAATTTGGCTGGCTGGTTTGCGAGTAACTCTGGAGACCGCACGCATGCAACGTGCGAACTGAAAGCGAATCCTTTTGGCCTATTCGACGTACATGGCAACGTGCGGGAATGGGTGCTGGACAGCTGGGATCCGGCGTTCTATGGAAAGCCTGAAGGAGCTACCGCAATCGACCCATTAAGCCCCTACGCCCAGGGCTCCCTGCGGGGGATCCGCGGTGGCAGTTGGCACTACGGTTCGCCCCATTGTCGTTCATCGAATCGTTACGCCGCACTTGCAATATCCCGTACCAGCACCATCGGTTTTCGGGTGGTGTTGCCAGTGGACGCCGTTCGGTCGGCAATCGCGTCCGGTCCCACGGCTGAGTCGCCCAGCAGTGCGAATGCACCGCCCGCCGCCGTCGCACCGTTTGATTCAACGCAGGCGAAAGCGCATCAGAAAGCCTGGGCGGACTACCTTGGCGTGCCGGTCGACACCACCAATTCGATCGGCATGAAGCTGGTCGTTATCCCGCCTGGGGAATTCAAGATGGGTACGGGCGAGAACACTGTGAACGTCACGCTTACAAAAGCGTTCCACTTCGGCACCCATGAAGTGACGCAGGGGCAATGGAAAGCAGTCATGGGGGCCGAACCGTGGAAGCGTGAGCCAGGCGTCCTCTTAGGGGAAAATGTCGCGGCCACGTATGTAGGCTGGACGGACGCAACCGAGTTCGCAGGGAAGCTGACCCGCCAGGAACAAGCGGCGGGCCGACTGCGTGAGGGCTGGGAGTACCGATTGCCGACAGAGGCGCAGTGGGAATGGGCCTGCCGGGCCGGAACGAAGACCTTGTATTTATTCGGGGACGACGACAGCCATTTGAGTGAGTTCGCCTGGTACGAAGCGAACGCAACAAACGCGGGCGAGGCATACGCCCACGAGGTCGGCCTGAAGAAACCCAACGCATGGGGGCTCTACGACATCCACGGTAATGTCCGGGAGTGGTGCCAGGACCGGAATAACGCACGCTCGCTCGACGAAGACTGGTGGCGGGATCTGTCGCCAGGCGGCACAGACCCCACCGGCCCATCCGAGGGTAGATATCGGATCCATCGAGGAGGCGGCATTGAAGACTCCGCTGAGCGCTGTCAGTCGGCGTTTCGCAGTCGACATTTCCCGGACTACCAGCGCAAATTCCTGGGCTTCCGGTTGGCCTTGAGTCCGACCGCCAATGCTCTCGGCGCCCCATTCGACGCCAATCAGGCGAAAGCCCATCAGCAGCGTGCGGTCAACGAAACTGAAGCCAGTCAGTTCGCCTGGAAGGTGCCAGAGCAAGTCTCACCGTTACGAAAGGATCCAAGAGGGCCTGCCGGACTGGTTGGGACGATGTCTGGTCATTCGCGATTCATTCAGGGCGTTGCATTCTCACCCGATGGCAGGCAGGTTCTGTCCTCATCCTGGAATGCAAAACTTCGCCTCCACGACGTCGAGTCAGGGAAGGAGATCAAATACAAAAACACGCAGGCTCCCCCGGGGGCCATTGCAGTGGATGCAGCGTTTCAAAGTGTCCTGACCGCTGGAGGTAGAGACGGAGCAGCGATCCTCTGGGACCTTGAATCCGGGCTTGAGAAGGGACGTTTTCCAGGCACGGTACGCGTCAACTGGCTCGCACTGTCCCCGGACGGACAGCTCGCGCTCATTGCCAGACCATCAGGAATCTCTGTCTGGGACACCGAGACAGGAAATCCCGTCCACGAGCAGTTGGGCACACATTCAGCCCCACCTCGCTTCGTCGATTTCTCCACCGACGGGCAACGGATCGTCGCTTCTGCCGGTGAGACTTTGAGCGTGTTCAACACGACGACAGGCGAGAGATTGGCGACAACTAATGCGGGTGTGCTGTTCGCTGTCAGATTCGCGGCAGACGACACCCTTCTGATCGGCGGCGGGAACGATGGCAATCTGCTCGTCTGGAACTCATCGACGTTGGATGAGGTCGCTCGTTTGTCTGGCCACAGCGTCCGAATCTGCTCAGTCGCCGTGACTCAGACAGGCCATACGGCAGTCACAGGAAGCGCGGACCGATCGATCCGCGTCTGGGATCTGGACCAGCAGAAACAAATCCACGAGTTCGATGCTCGGACGTACAACTCGGTGAACGTCGCTGTCTCGCCAGACGGCCGATACGTCATCAGCGGCGGCGGAGCAGTCCCTCCTCAGGGGAACCCGGCAGACAGCGACTACAAGCTGCATCTCTGGAAGCTGCCTTCCCGCGTTAGTCCTCGCTGAACTCCACTATCATGCCCAGTGGTGCCGCTCAATCATCTGCCGGACGACTTCCGCAGGGTCGTTTGTCGCTTCGAAGATTTCGAGCTGCTGTTTCGCTCCGGTGTTTGCAGGGATGTCGTCCAGCGATTCCAGTTCGGCCGCGCACCGCAGTTCTTCGGCCGTTGGCATGAGGCGTTCTGTCAGACGCCGAACCCGTTCGTGGACGGAATGCTGCTGATAGTTGTCACTGCTGACGAGTTGAGCTTCAGCCCCGAAACGCATCGCGCGCCACTTGTTCTGCTGAACCATCATCGGGTGGTAGTCGCGCTGGTAAGTGCCCTCGTCAACGTCGCGGGAGATCTCTGTAACGAGACACTGGACAAGTGAAGTTATCGCCAAGACGTGA
>Ga0070726_10002953_pt1 | contig 14830 bp, 11 predicted proteins | sample tdAd471_FD_67275 | JGI IMG/M metagenome (GOLD analysis project Ga0070726, IMG submission 67275) | Marine sediment microbial communities from the Atlantic coast under amendment with organic carbon and nitrate - tdAd47.1 | ecosystem: Environmental > Aquatic > Marine > Coastal > Sediment | place...
CCTGGCGACTGAGCACTCGACACGTAGGAATCCGCGTGCGACGCTGACGTGATCCACGACTTCTGAGCACTCGTGACAAAGTCGCCCTCGGTTTCTTCGAGTTGCGAGACCGGAGCCCAGAACTGCGACCGGGCTCCGCGTTCCGAAAACGCAAGCGTGGTGAGATGTCGGCCCGCGGCGATTTCGCGGAGCAGATCGTCCCTGTCGGCGAACGTCGTCGACGCTGCGATGACCTGCGACGCCGTGACGTGCATCACATAAATCATGGCCGTCGACGAGCAGGCCTGGGCGAGTTCCTCGACGACCGCCGCGAACGTGCTCGGGGTCTGCCACTGCCCGCCGGACTTCGCGGGCAGCACCAGTCCGAAGAATCCGTTCTCGCCCAGCGCATCGACCGCTTCCCGAGGAAACCGGGCTTCGCTGTCGACGATCCCTGCAGCAGGAGCCAGCGACTCACGAGCCAGACGCCGAGCCTTTTCGACAATCGGTTTCGCCGCGTCGTTGAGCCTGTACATGTCGGTCTTCCCGCTCTCGAAGATACTCCGGCTGTCAATCTCTGCTGATACGTCACTCAACTGAACCCGACGACCGACCGCAAGCACAAAAATCTGTCGTCGTCAAAATGAGCGACCGACGGAGCACCACTCGAAACCGACGGCAGCGTCGAAAACCGCTGCGGTCGAAACTCACCGGTTCAGCTGAACCGGGTCCCCGAACGCATCGACGACGACCTTTGCGGCGGGCGACACCGGCGGCCGCATTGTCTGCTCGATCGCGCGCTGCAGCTTCGTTCGAGCAGCACCGGCTTCGGCTGTCAGGTTCTGCGGATCGAGGGCGACTTCCCGAACGCCTTCGCCGCGAATGTCGAAAAACCGGCCATCGGAGAACAGCTTGTAGTTGTGATCGAGCGCGAAGATGTGGCGCGAGTAACGCTCCTTATCCCAGCCGGGACGCGGGTCGTACCAGAAAAACGCCCACTCGCGTTTCGTGGCTGCTTCGCCCTGCAACTGCCCGGCGAATAACTGCGCGGCGAAGCTGATGCCGTCGTGCTGCCAGTCATCGGGGATGCGCGTCCCGGCCAGCTCGGCGAGTGTCGGCAGAAAGTCGGAAGCGTCAATCAGGTCCGACGTCGTGCGTCCTCCTTTGATCGCCGCCGGCCAGCGAGCAATCAGCGGAACCCGGATGCCGGTCTGAGCCGGAGTCGCCTTGCCGCCCTGGACGTCCTTCCCGCCAAGTGTCGACGTGATCCGACGGTCCGTGCCGTTGTCCCCATAAAACAGAACGAGTGTGTTGTCCTTCAGGCCGAGCTTGTCGATGCCGTCGACAAACCGCCCGACGACCTTGTCCATATAAGCGACCATGTCGGCGAAGTACTCAGTGCTCTCATCGAGTCGCCGGACGGGATCGCTCCAGACCTTCGAGTCGGGCGTCGGAACCATCGGCCAGTGCGGGAGAGCCATCGGGTAGTAGACGAACATCGGCTCGTCACGGTGCCGCTGCATGAAGTCGAGCGCGAAGTCGACGGAAATGTCCGGACCGTACTCGCCATCCGCGTGCTCCAGCTTTCCGTTCCTGAAGTACGTCGGGTTGGCATAGCGCGAGCCCTTGTCCTCGGTGTGCCACGAGTGGAACAGGCAGTGCTCCTCGAACCCGGCGTCCGTCACTTTCATGCCGATGCCACGCCGCCGGGCCGCATTCGGAAAGTCCGGCGGATCGTACGATTGAAGTTGCCATTTGCCCGTGATGCAGGTCCGGTAGCCGGCGTCGCGCAGCAGATGCCCGAACGTCTTCGCCTGCGGATCGAGGATCCCGAAGCTGATCCAGTTCCGATGGTTGTACCGCCCGGTCATCAGCTGCACGCGAGTCGGTGTGCACAGCGGCTGCGAATAGGCGTGCGTAAATCGGAGGCCTTCGGCGGCCAGCTTGTCGAGCCGCGGCGTTTCGTACGAAGTCCCGCCGTAACACTGCAGACATTCGAGTCCGAGATCGTCGGCCATGATCAGCACGATGTTCGGGCGGTCGGACTCGGCAGCAAGTCCCGGTGACGATCGAAAAGCCGGAAACAGAAGTGCGAAGGCACACAGCCAGACAGAACGCGGCATTCAAATTGCTCCTGGTCGGATGGGCATACAGCGATGGAATCGATTCTGAGCTGAGAAGCATTCTGGACCGAGCGATCCCACAGGCGTTTTCCCGATCGGGGACTCGTGACCTCGTCCACTATTCACAGAATCCGTCATCGTCTGGTCCGTTAATCTCTGGGGAATGATGGGCGCTGAACTGGCAGGGCGAAAGCCGCAGGCGGTAACTTCCGCGACGGGTCGGAATTTCCGAAACTCTGCCCGCGACTCACACAGCAGACGCAGACCGCTTAAGAAACACAATGAGTACTGGCACCCAGGAATCGAGTCTTTTCGGGACCGACAGCGATGTCGCTCAGAATCCGCCGCGACAGGTTGCTGTGATCGATATTGGCGCCACCGCGATCCGGCTCGCGATCGGCGAAATACGCAGTAATGGTTCGATTCGCACACTCGACACGCTCACCCAGCCCGTCGCGCTGGGCAAAGATACGTTTACGATCAGTCGCCTGAGCCGCGCCACGATCGAGAACGCGGTCCGTGTTCTGCGCAGCTACCGCGAGGTGCTCGATTCGTACGGAATTGCCGATCAGGACATTCGCTGCGTCGCCACCAGCTCTGTCCGCGAAGCGCAGAACCGGCTGGCGTTCCGCGACCGCATCTACATCGCAACGGGGTTCCAGGTCGAAGCGCTCGACACGGCCGAGGTCAGTCGCGTCACATTTCTCGGCGTTCAGCCGACACTGCAGGCCGACCCGGAACTCGACCTCGCGCGGGCCGTCGTCGTTGAGGTCGGCGGCGGGAGCACCGAAGTGCTGGTCGTCGAGAACGGGCACGTTGCATTTTCGCACACGTACAATCTCGGATCACTGCGGCTGCGGCAGACGCTGGAATCTCTGCGGACTCCGGTCCACAAAGAGCGCGAGATCATGCTCAGCCAGATCGACCGCTTTCTCGATCCGGCACTGCAGCACATTGACACCGGTGACAGCGTCGCCGCAAAGCTGATTGCTCTGGGAGCAGACTTTCGCTTTGTCGCCCGCCAGCTCACCGAGGAACTCGAAGAAGACGGCGGCGAATCGCTGGTCGGCGTCCCCTTGGAACGTTACCGCCTGTTTGTCGAAGAAGTTCTGTCGCTCTCGACGGACGAACTTGTGCAGCGTTTCCGCATCTCCTATCCCGATGCCGAAACGCTCGGCCCCGCACTGCTGACGATGCTCCGGTTTGCCGACCGGCTCGGCGTGGCGCGAATCCGCGTTTCGCCCGTCAACCTGCGCGACGGGCTGATGCAGGAAATGGCCAGCCAGGGCGTCTGGAGCGACAATTTCCGCCAGCAGGTCATGAATTCGGCCATCGAACTCGGTCGCAAGTACGGCTGCGACGAAGATCACGCCAAGCACGTCGCGCACCTGAGCCGCCTGCTGTTCGACTCGCTGCAGTCACAGCACCGCCTCGACGCGCGACACCGAACCACTCTCGAACTTGCCGCGCTGCTGCACGAAGTGGGACTGTTCGTCGGACTTTCGAGCTACCACAAACATTCGCAGTACCTGATTCTTCACAGTGAGCTGTTTGGCCTCAGCCGGCATGAGCTGATGCTGGTCGCGCTGGTCGCCCGGTACCATCGCCGGGCATCGCCCAAACCCACTCACGCGCTGTTTTCCAACCTTGACCGCGAGGAACGCGTGCTGGTCAGCAAGCTGGCCTCGATCCTCCGCGTCGCAATCGCACTCGACCGGTCCTACAGCCAGCGAATCCGCGAGTTCACCTGCACGGTCGAGAAAGGCCGTCTGATCGTCGAAATCCCCGGTGTCGAGGACCTGTCGCTCGAACAGATCATGCTGCGTCAGACCGGCCAGATGTTCGAGGAGACGTTCGGCGTGTCGGTCCTCCTGCGACGCTCGCGACTATGAATTCCGACGGTTCCGAGTTCAGAGTGAGTCCGTAACCGCACGCGAAACGGCGACTGCACCGCCCCAATTAACTATCAACAATCGACTATCAACTCATCATGGCCGATCAGGAACCTCGCTTCTTCAACCGTGAACTCAGCTGGCTCGAATTCAATCAGCGAGTGCTCGAAGAAGCCCGCAACCCCGACATCCCGATTCTGGAACGCATCCGCTTTCTGGCGATCACTGCGTCGAATCTCGACGAGTTCTTCATGGTCCGCGTCGGCGGCCTGCAGACGATCGTGGGCAGCCACAGCCAGAAGCTCGACCCCGCCGGCATGACCCCGGCTCAACAGCTGCAGGCGATCCGCGAACGCACGCAGCAACTGACCCGCGACCAGTACGCCTGCTACGTCGAGGAACTTGAACCCCGGTTTCCCGACGCCGGACTGCAGCGTCTGCGGCCCACCGAACTCGACGCCCAGCAGTCGCAGGTCATGCAGCAGGTCTTTCAGGACGAGATTGTCTCGCTGCTGGCACCGCTCGCCGTGCCGACCCCGGGCGACTTCCCGCTGCTGATTAACCGCACGCTCAGCATGTGCGTCCGCCTGGAGCGTCCATCACAGGACGCCCCCGAAGAAATCGAAACGCGCTACGTGGTCATTCCCTTCGGTCGGATTCCGCTGCGGTTTGTGACTCTGCCGTCAGAGGGCGCGTACTCGTTCGTCCTGCTGGAAGAAGTCGTGCAGCATTTCGCCACGCACTTCTTTCCGGAGGAAACCGTCTGCGAGTGCGTCGCGTTTCGGATCACCCGCAACGCCGACATGGCGATTCGCGAGGACCTGGCGTCGGACCTGCTGTCCGAAATGGAAGACCTGCTCGTCGCGCGGCGCGAGAGCGACTGCGTGCGGCTCGAACTGTCCGACGATGCGTCCGACGAGCTGACCGGATTTCTGCAGGAGTGTCTGGAGATCAGCAGCGACGAGGTCTACCGCGTGCCGGGGCCGCTCGACCTGACTCCGTTTTTCCAGCTGGCCGATGCCGGCAGCGGCGAGGAAAACCGCTACGAATCCTGGCCGCCGAAACCTTCGCCACTGGTCGACCCGCAGGAGAGCATGTTCGACACGATCGCGCGGCAGGACATCCTGCTGTACCACCCGTACGAAAGCTTCGACCCGGTCGTCCGCTTCGTCGAAGAAGCTGCCGACGACCCGGACGTCCTGGCCATCAAACAGACGCTGTATCGAACCAGCCGGAACAGCCCGATCGTTGCCGCGCTTGCCCGTGCTGCTGAAAAAGGCAAGCACGTCACCGCGATCGTCGAACTCAAGGCCCGCTTCGACGAAGAACGCAACATCGAGTGGGCTCGGGCGCTCGAACATGCCGGCGTGCAGGTCTTCTATGGGGTCAAAGGCCTGAAAACGCACGCCAAGATCTGCATCGTCATCCGCCGCGAACCGCAGGGCATTCAGCGCTACGTCCACTTCGGAACCGGCAACTACAACGACGCGACCGCCCGCATTTACAGCGATGCGAGCCTGCTGACGTGCGACGAGCAACTCGGCGCCGACGCGGTTTCGTTCTTCAACTCGGTGACCGGCTTCTCGCTGCCGCAGCCTCTGGCCCGCATCGCTCCCGCCCCGCTGACACTTCGGGAAACCATCGAGGAAATGATCGAGGCGGAGATCGAATTCAAGCGGCAGAAACAACCGGCCATGATCACCGCCAAAGTGAACTCGCTGGTCTGCCCGCGCATGATCGAACTGCTGTACCGAGCTTCGCAGGCCGGCGTGAAAGTGCGGCTCAACATCCGCGGCATCTGCTGCCTGCGGCCCGGCGTCAAGGGACTCAGCGAAAACATCGAAGTCATCAGCGTCGTCGACCGGTTTCTCGAACACGCCCGCATCATGCACTTCCGGCACGGCGGCGATCATCGCGTCCTGATATCGAGTGCCGACTGGATGCAGCGCAATCTCGACCGCCGCGTCGAACTGCTGGTCCCGGTCGACGATGCCGCTGCGAAGAAAAGGCTGATCACAACGCTGGAAAGCTACTTCCGCGACAGCATCAAGGGCCGCCGACTCCGCTCAGACGGGCGATACGTCAAGCTGAAACCAAACTTAAAGTCCGACGCCGTTTCCTCTCAGCAGTGGCTGTACGAGCAAACGTGCCACGAAGTCGAACAGGCCGACCGCTCCCGCCAGGCCATGCTCGAAGCCATCCGCGCCCCCGGCAGCGAGTAGCAGGCCAGTTGGAAATCAACACTCGAACCACCTCCGATGAGGATCCTGAGGTAGCGAAACTCGCGCAGAGTTTCGGCTGTTCTGGAACCGCCCGGCGTCTGAGGCTGCCGAAAGTCTGCGCGACTTTCGCTACGCGTCGTGTTCGACGAACCTGCCCTGCAACCCACCGACGTTACGCTCCCCATGAAAACATTGATCGTCCTCCGTCATGCAAAGTCCGAACATCCTCCCGGCGTGGCCGACTTCGACCGCAGTCTCAACGATCGCGGCAAACGCGATGCTCTGCGCGTCGGCGAGGTGCTGCTTGAACGTGGCCTGACACCGGACGTCATTGTCAGTTCGTCGGCCCGCCGAGCCCGCAAGACGGTCGCGCGCGTGGCTCAAACCTGCGGCTTTGAACGCGATGTTGTCGAGACCGAGGACCTGTACGAAGCCGGGCCGTGGGACATCATCACGGTCATCCAGCAGATCCCCGAAGACGCGTCGACAGCCCTGATCGTCGGTCATAATCCCGGATTCTGGAGCCTGGTGCAGACGCTTGGTGGTGCGATCGACCAGTTTCCAACCGCTGCCTGGGCACAGCTCAGTCTGCGGGTCGAGTTCTGGGGCGAGGTCTCGGAGATGACACGCAGCGAACTCGTCGAACTCTGGTATCCAAAACTCGAACAATAGGCCGCGAGAGTCTCCCACTGTGCCCACTGTGAATTCTCTGCGAGCCCCCCCGAAGGCGACTTCTGACGCTTGCGTGCCGCGCGGCGAGCTTCAATCATACCGCCCGTTCCGGTCGCGGTTCAGGGAGGTGGTCTCCTGCCGTGTTCTCACAACCGGGATAGACACCGAAGTCAACTTTCAGTCAACAGGCAGGAGAATTGCATGTCCATGTTCATCGGTGAAGCTCTCGTCGGCGAAGGTAATGAAGTCGCTCATATCGATCTTACGATTGGCGACAAAGACGGACCTGTCGGACAGTCTTTTGCTCACGCACTCGCAAACCAGAAAGCCGGTCACAGCAATCTGCTGGCAGTGTTGGAACCGAATCTCGCCGTGAAGCCGGCGACTGTGATGATCACGAAAGTCACGATCAAAGGCGCGAAGCAGGCCGTTCAGATGTTTGGCCCGGCTCAGAAGGCCGTCGCCGATGCTGTTGCCGATTCGGTTGAATCTGGTGTAATCCCGAAGGATCAGGCGGAGAATCTCGTCATCGTGTGCGGCGTCTTCATTCACTGGGAAGCTTCCGACGATTCGAAAATTTATCAGTACAACTATGAAGCCACGAAGCTGTCGATCGAACGTGCGATGAAGGGTGAGCCGACTGCAGACGAAATGCTCGCGAAGAAGGGCGACGCGAAACACCCGTTCTATGCCGGCTAATTGAGCTGCAATATCTCCAGTTAGCAGCCCGGCCTTCGCAGGAGCCGGGCTTTTTTTGTGGACAGGAGCAGGTCAATGGATGTTTTCCTGAGTTGGTCTGGGCACGCCAGCCGGCATGTGGCCAGTGTCTTGCGCGAGTGGCTACCAAGCTTCGTTCACTCCGTGAAGCCGTGGATGTCGCAGGAAGACCTTCGCGTTGGTGCAAAATGGGCAGAAGAACTTTCCAGCAAGTTGGAAGCAACCGAGGCTTTGATCATCTGCATGACTCCGGAATCCATGGAATCTGCCTGGGTGCATTTTGAGGCGGGTGCGGCAGCACGCACTCAAGAGCGGATTTTCATTTGTCCATTTCTATTCGGGCTCTCGCCGCACGATGTTGTCGGACCACTGTCACATTTTCAAAGCTGCTCGGCGACCAAGGAAGGTACACATCGCCTATTGCAGGAACTCAACCGACATGCGAACGACAATGCCGTCGACCCGACAGTCATTGAAAAGTCATTCGCCAAGTTCTGGCCAGACTTCTCGGCAGCGTTGTCGGCTGTGACTCCGGGAAAAGCACCGGTCCGATCCGAACGAGATGTCCTCAATGAAATCCTCGACCTGACGCGTTCACTGGCCCAGGCGGCTCCCAATGACCCAGCGATCCGTAAACTTGTTAAATGGGTAAATGGAGACCGGTCGCTTGATCCAGCTGACGGCTCTCTTGCCCTGCTTCGCTATCTTCCAGACGACGCCGTTGATGATTTCCTTGGGAGATTAATTCGGAGCAGACGAGCAGACTCCAAACTCCCGTCGGATGATTAGAGATGGCAATACCAAGCAGGACTATGATGAGAACGATCCTCATTCAGCTCGACACCGACACTCAGCCCAGCACGTTTGACCGCGTCGTGGCCGTCGATTCCAGCGTCGACGAACTCTTCAGCTACGGCGGTATCTCGCCCGACAATGTGACGCCGCTGGTTCACGGAGCGATGTTCACTCGCGGACCGGCTGACCTGAAGAACACGGCGATCTTCGTCGGCGGCAGCGACGTCGCCGCGGGCGAGGCGTTGTTCGAGCAGGTGCAGAAGACGTTCTTCGGGCCGGTGCGTGTGTCCGTGATGATGGACTCGAACGGCTCAAACACGACGGCAGCCGCCGCCGTGCTTGCCGCCGGGAAGCATCTCGATCTGAGCACCTCGACGGCGCTGATTCTTGGTGGGACCGGCCCGGTTGGTCAGCGAGCGGGACAGATTCTCGCGCGGCTTGGTACGACGGTCCGCCTCGCCTCGCGCAGCATCGAGAAGGCGGCTGGCGTGTGTGACGCAGTGAAAGCGAAAGTCGCCGACGCCGACGTGTCTCCCGCCGAAACCGCTTCAGATGCCGGCTTCGCGGCCGCGACGGACGGCGTCGACCTGATCATCGCCTGCGGTGCCGCTGGCGTGCAGCTTCTCTCAACAGAACAGCGACAGCAGATCGCGTCGCTGAAAGTCGCCATCGACCTCAACGCCGTCCCGCCGGCAGGCATCGAAGGCATCGGCGTTATGGACAAGGCCGTCGACCAGGATGGCGTGGTTTGCTACGGAGCGATCGGGGTCGGCGGCACGAAGATGAAGATCCATCGCGCCGCTGTGCAGAAGCTGTTCACGGCCAACGATCTGGTTCTCGACACCGACGCCATCTACGAAATCGGGTTAACCCTGTGAGTGACGCGCCTGCTGAACCCGGCGGAAACAACGGCTCCGCCGACGATCAGAACAACGGTCCGTGGTATCGCGACGGCCTGAGCTTCCGCTGCACCGGCTGCGGCAACTGCTGCACCGGCGGCCCAGGTTTCGTCTGGGTCGACGATGCCGAGATCGCCGCCATCGCCGAGTACCTCGACAAACCCGTCGGCGAGATCCGCCTGATGTACTGCCGCCCGGTCCGCAACCGCGTCTCGCTGAACGAGTACGCCAACGGCGACTGCGTGTTCTTCGACTCGGAAAACCGCAACTGCACGATCTACCCCGTGCGTCCCATCCAGTGCCGCACCTGGCCCTTCTGGCGATCAAATCTCGCCACAGAAGCCGACTGGAAGTCCGTCGCCCGCGACTGCCCAGGAGCCGGAGTCGGTGACTTCTTCCCGCTCGAAGAAATTGAGGTTCGAGCCGCCGAACGCGAAATGTAAGCTCTCGTCGTTACACACACGCGGAGACGCGACGATGAACGACGAGCGACGCGAGTACTTCCGGATTCGATATCCGTCTGTCGAACAGCCTGAACTTGAGTTGGGCGACGACCGGTTTGACGTGGCCGAACTCTCAGAAGGCGGCCTGCGCGTCCTCGGCGACTTTGGCGAAATCGAATCCGGTCATCCGGTCGAAGCGGTCCTGCGACTGCTCTGCGGCAGCAACCTGCAGGTCACGGCGTCGTTCTCACGGATTGAGGACGGCGAAGCAGTCTTCGAGAAGCTGCAGGGAGTTTCGTTTGCCGAGATGATGAACGAGCAACGCTACCTGATCCGCAAGTATCCCTCGGTGAAAGACGAGTAACGGACGACGCGGCACTGCTGTCGTAGCTGGATTCGCAAGAATTCAGATCGTTGCCTGGCTGGTCGGAATTCCTGCGAATCCAGCTACAAATTCTGCTGGTCTGAATTCTTGCGAATCCAGCTACCATTTCTGATCGAACGCCGCTCAGAACTGCAGCTTGAGCAGCCGGTCCCGCACTGACGTCATTGGCCAGTCGTCCGCTTCGATCGCCTTTGACGAGCACACAAAGACTGGAGCGTCGGATTCTTCTCGTCCGGGATCCGGCAATCGTCCGTGGCTGCCTCTGACGATGCTCGCGTCGAGACCGATGACGTCCATGTAGTAGCGGAAGCCCAGCAGCTTGCTGGCGAGACGGCTCGCGATCTTGAGCTTCGGAAATTTCAACAGCGGATCAACGAAGAGTTCGACGGGGTCGTAGCCTGGCTTGCGATGGATATCGACCGTGCGGGCGTAGTCCGGAGCCAGCGCGTCGTCGAGCCAGAAGTAGTACGTGAACCACGAACGCCGGTCGCTGACAACGACCAGTTCGCCCGAGCGTTCGTGATCGATGCCGAACTCGGCCTGCGCTTCGCGGTCAAGCACTCGTTCAACGCCGTCGACTTTGGACAGTAACTCGGCAACCGGCTTCACGTCTTCGGGACGCTGCACATAAACGTGAGCGATCTGATGGTCGGCGACGGCGAACGCCCGGGACGCTCCAAAGTCGAGTGTTTCCCAACCAGTCATTTCGCGGCGGACGGTCAGGTAACCGTGCTCGCGAAGAATCCGGTTGATGTGAACCGGTCGGTCGACGTCCGTGATCGCGTACTCGGACAGGATGACGATTTCGGCTCCCTGCTTACGCGCTGCCGCGATGACCTTGCCGGCTTCGGCGTCGACTTCGCGAATATCCTGCCGGCAGCGCGGATCACTCGGACCGAAACGCTGGAGGTTGTAGTCAAGATGCGGCAGGTACACCAAACTCAGCGACGGCGACTCGCGTTCGATCATCAGGGCCGACGCGTCCGCGATCCAGGCAGAACTGCTGATGTCCGTCCCCGGTCCCCAGAACTTCAGCAGCGGAAACACGCCCAGACGCTCCTGCAGTTCGTCCTTCAGCTCGGCCGGCTGGCTGTACGAGTCGAACAGCTTGCGACCGTCGGCGGGATAGCTCGGACGAGGCGTCACCGACCAGTTGACGTCGGCGTACATGTTGTACCACCAGAACATCTTCGCGACGGTGTAGTCCGGATCGCGCTGCCGAGCAACATCGTAAATCCGCTCGCCATGAACCAGCCGGTTCGACTGCCGCCACAGCCAGACTTCGGAAAGGTCACGGAAGTACCACCCGTTGCCGACGATGCCGTGATCGCGCGGCTGCAGCCCGGTCAGAATCGTCGACTGCGCCGAACAGGTCACCGCCGGCAGGACCGTCCCCATCGGCCGCGAGAACCCCTCGACCGCCACCGACGAAATGTGCGGCGTGTCCGGCCCGAGCATCTCGTGCGAGAGTCCAACGACGTTGATGACAACCAGCGGACGCGTCATGGGATCTTTCTCTTTGAAGCTCGCGATCGTCGTTTAACGCCCAGCCGCAGGCGCCGGCCACCCTCAACGTCGCGAGCTGTCTGGTCGCCGGCGCCTGCGGCTGGGCGTTAAACAAGCAACACCGTCAGTCGATCGCCAGTGTGGCCGTTGCGACCTTCCCGTCGAACTTGAACGGAGCGTCGTACTCGCCGACCGCTCCTTTGATATCTGAGCCGACCTGCAGACCATCCAGCGGTTGCGACTTCATGGCGCCGGCTGTTCCGCGGGCAACGACTTGACCGTCGACCGTCAGAACAACCTCGCCGAACTTCGAAAGCGACGCTTCAAACACGGTCGCGTCATCGGCGACGACAGCGTCCGACGAGACAACCGACAGCTTGCCGCCGACTCGCGTTGCGAAGTGCAGGCGTTCGTCTTTCAGGTACAACGAGAAGCCGTGAGCTGTTCCGCCCTGGGCGATGAGTACCCCCTGCGTCCCCGGCTTCCTGGCCTCGACACGAACGCTGAAGCCTCGCTTCTCGATGAACGGGCCGTCGTACTGTGAGAGGTCCGCGTTCGGTTTCAGGTCGAACTTCTTCTGCTTGCGGTTGTACTTCTTCTCGCTCTTCTTCCCTCGCCATGCTCCCAGCGGCAGCACGTTCGCGCGTTCGGCGTACGCGTCCCACTTCGCGGCAAGCTGCTTTGCGAGGTCCGGCTTCTCACCAGCGAGGTCGTGCATCTCTGTCCGGTCGGCTTCCATGTCGTAGAGTTCCCACGGCTGGTTCTCCTTCGCGACGAGCTTCCACTTGCCATCGCGGACGGCACGGTTGCCTTCGTGCTCCCAGAAGATCGGCTGTGGACGTTCGAGCGACTTTCCATCAAAGGCCGGGACGAGTGGCACGCCTTCGAGCGGCTTGATCGCGTTGCCGTCGACCTTTTTCGGATAGTCGGCCTGGGAGAGTGCGACGCAGGTGGCCGCAATGTCGATCAGGTGTCCCGGCTGGTGTTCGAGTTCTCCTCGCCGCTTGATGCCCGCCGGCCAGTGAGCGATCAGCGGCGTCGAGATGCCGCCTTCATGGACGTAGTGCTTGTACTCGCGGAACGGCGTGTTCGAGACGTTCGCCCAGTTGATGCCGTACGCAATGTACGTGTCCTCGGGGCCGGGCATGATGCCGGGGCCGGTCAGCGTGGGCACGCCGCCTCGATTCTGCTTCGGAACAACGTCGAGTCGGATCGCGTCGTCGGCGATCTTCGGCAGCGAAGCCGCGACCGGTCGCTGCCAGTCGCCGCGGCGACCGTTGCCTTCCTGACAGCCGCCGTTGTCCTGCATGAACAGGATCAGTGTGTTGTCGAGTTCGCCGGTCTGCTTCAGTGATTCAACGATGCGACCAATGCCCTGATCCATGCGGTCGACCATCGCCGCGTAGACTTCCATGCAACGCGCTTCCCACTCCTTGTGCTCGTAGTTCTCCCAGTCGCCGACCAGCGGCGTCACGTCCCAGCTCTCTTTGACGAGCCCCAGATCAACGACGCGTTGTGCCCGACGCTTGCGGACCGCGTCGTAACCCTCGTCGTATTTGCCCTTGTACTTCGCAATGTCTTCCGGCAGAGCGTGCATCGGCCAGTGAGCCGCCGTGTAGGCGACATACATGAAGAACGGTTTGTCGTCGTTTGCCTTGTCGTGCTCAGTGACGAACCGGATCGCGTGATCGCTGATCGCGTCGGTGTAGTAGTACGTTTCCGGCTGGTACTCGGAATCCGCGAACGGGCTCAGGTTCTGATTGCCGCGGACCAGCGTGCCGGGATCGAAGAAGCTGCCGGCTCCGGTGATCGTTCCGTAAAAGCGATCAAACCCGCGCTGCAGCGGCCAGTTGAACTTCGGGCCGTCCGGCTGCACGTGCTTCGTGACGTGCCACTTCCCGACGCCGTACGTCGAGTACCCCGCCGGACGCAGCATCTCGGCGATCGTGCGACAGTTGTTATTGAGGTCGCCGCGGTAACCGTCGTACCCGCCATCGGTCATCATCCAGCCAACGCCCGCCTGATGCGGATACAGTCCGCTAAGCAGACACGCCCTTGTTGGGCAGCAGCGACCGGTGTTGTAGAACTGCGTAAACCGCAGCCCGTTCTCTGCCAGCCCGTCAAGCGTCGGCGTCTGAATCTCGCCGCCGTAACAGCCCAGGTCCGAGTAGCCCATGTCGTCAGACAGGATGACGATGATGTTCGGCCGCGATTCAGCACGAGCCGCAATCGTCGAACCATAGACAGCCAGCAATGCACACAAAACAGCAAGCGTACGCATACGGACGAACTCCGGAATCTGGTTACTGAGTGTCAGGTTGGTGCGGCGTCTCGTCGCAGCTGGATTCGCAGGAATTCAGAGTCTTTCGCTGGTGTCTGAATTCCTGCGAGTCGGCATGTGCCTGCAGGGGCACCTTCATTGATGAAACTCGTTTAACGCCCAGCCGGAGGCGCCGGCAACCAGACAGCTTGACCCTTTGAGGTGGCCGGCGCCTTCGGCTGGGCGTTAAACGAGCGAATTCGGAGCAATCCAGCTACCCGCGCTCATCAGTCGGACGCCGTGACGTGGGTCGCGCGAGTATTGCGCTCGCCGGAAAGAACGTCAAACCAGCATAGGAACGTGCTGCGTACGACCTCGAATTCGTCTCGACCCGAATGTCGTGTGCCACTGGCTCTGCCAGTGCGTCGTCCAGGCAGGCACTGGCAGAGCCAGTGGCACACCAGGAAACCGCACAGCAAGCTGGTGTAGCGAAACTCGTGCAGAGTTTCGGCCCGAGGTTGCAAAGTCGGGCAGCAGCCGAAACTCTGCGCGAGTTTCGCTACTGGCTGTCCTGCTTCGACGTTCGCTCCCTCGCGGGAATTCTCTCTCAAAAAGGCTCGCCCATGTTAAGCCTGACGTCCTTGAACCGCTCCGTGTCGCTGTCCGGCCTGTTGCTGCTCTCGATGTTCACAACGTGCCGTGACGCTGAAGCAGCAAACGCCAAACGGCTCAACGTCCTGTTCATCATCTCGGACGACCTGACGTCGACGGCGCTGTCCTGCTACGGCAATAAGGTCTGCAGCACGCCGAACATTGACCGGCTGGCGGCGCGAGGGACTCGGTACACGCGAGCTTACTGTCAGGGCACGTACTGCGGGCCGTCGCGGGCGTCGTTCATGTCGGGCTACTACCCGCACGCGACGGGAGTACTCGGCTA
>Ga0070726_10002954_pt1 | contig 14827 bp, 9 predicted proteins | sample tdAd471_FD_67275 | JGI IMG/M metagenome (GOLD analysis project Ga0070726, IMG submission 67275) | Marine sediment microbial communities from the Atlantic coast under amendment with organic carbon and nitrate - tdAd47.1 | ecosystem: Environmental > Aquatic > Marine > Coastal > Sediment | place...
ATGCCTGCCACTGCTGAAGAACGCCGGCCCCTGACGACTCCCACGACGACAGTCGATCGCGAACTGGAGATTGCCTCGTTGCGAGAGGAACTCGCCGAATGCCAGGCCCGGCTGGCCGAGTACGACCGGCTGGTCGAGTCTGCTCTGGACACGTCCCGCCGCGCGGCCGAGGGTGATCTGGAAGCCCGCATTCTGAACATCACCGACGAAGGCTCGTTCGGCGAGATGCTGCACGGCATCAACCACCTGCTGGACATGACCGACGCCTTCGTGCGCGAGTCACGAGCAGCGCTGCAGTTTGCCAGCGAAGAGAAGTTCTTCCGCCGCGTCCTGCTGCGAGGCATGCACGGTTCGTTCCGACACGGTGCCGAGCAGATCAATCGAGCCACCGACGACCTGCACGGCAAGACGCAGGCTCTGGTCGACGCTCGCGAAGCTCGCGTGAAACTTGCTGACGAGTTCGAAGCGGCAGTCAAGGAGATCGTCGACGCCACCGCTGCTGCTGCCACGGAACTCGAAGCGACCGCTGGCGAACTGGCCCGCATGGCCGACCGGACCAGCGACCAATCGCAGGTCGTGACGACCGCAGCCGAGCAGGCGACCGGCAGCATGACGTCGGTCAGTGAGGCCAGTCAGTCGCTGATTGACTCGGTTTCGCAGATCAGCCGCGAGGTCGAGCACGTTAACGAGATCGCCGCGTCAGCGACGCAGGGCACGGATCGCACCAGCCAGACGGTCGCTGGTCTGCAGCGCGCGTCCGAGCAGATCGAGAAGGTCGTCCGCGTCATCGGCCAGGTCGCCTCGCAGACCAAACTGCTGTCGCTGAATGCGAGCATCGAAGCAGCTCGCGCGGGCGAAGCGGGGCGCGGGTTTGCGATCGTCGCCGCCGAGGTCAAGAACCTTGCGGGACACACGGAAGACGCGACGCACGATATCGAGGACCACGTCGCCGCGATCCAGAAAGCGACCGCCGAAGTCACGGCCGCGCTGAACGACGTCGGTGCGACGATCGGACAGGTCAACGAGGTTTCCGGCAGCGTCCGCCTGTCGCTCGATGCTCAGCACGAGGCCACGGGCCAGATCACTGCCTCGATCCGCCAGGCCTCGAACGACCTGCAGAACGTGAGCGGCGGCATCGAAACCGTCAATCACGCCGCGCGAGACACCAGCAACGAAGCCACCCAGGTCACCGTCGCCGCCAGATCGCTAGCCGAACTCGCCGAAACCCTCCGAGCCGCCACCGACCGGTTCCTGACGGCAGTGCGGTCATAGGCTTCACGACTGCGATTGATCATGACAACTTATTGGGTGCCACTGCCGGCTTGTCCGGCAGTGTTGCCGCGCCACTCGGAGAATCACTGCTGGGTAAGACAGCAGTGGCACCCGACCGGAAAGTCGCACGCTACTGCGTCTAGATTCGGCGCCAAAGTTTGCATTCACTTGCACGTCCCCGAATGTTGTAACTCCACGATTGCATATCTGTGTTCGCGATAAGACTCCCTTCGAGTTGAGAGATTCGACGAGAGATTTGGCTGTGCATAGTCGGCGTAATACCGTCTTGGGCTCCCATTGTTGTCGCATAATTGAGGTAAACATCACTGTAGTCTCGAATCAACGTGTCGATGACGTAATGGGCATCAAAGGCCACATTCCGAGGAATGCCACGTATGATGGTCTCAATTGACGTGTCCATTTACTTTGCCTTTTGTGGATGTACATTTGAGACTAACGGGAAGTTTTACGGGCGCCATGGCTGAGGGCCGTTTGAGTTCCTGGGCTGCAGGAATTTGGCGTCGACGGTTTTGTACCAGGTGTGGAGGCGGGTTCGCATCGCCGACACCTGGTCGGGCATGGTTGAGGCCAGGTCGGCTTGTTCGCTCAGGTCTTTGGACAGGTCGAACAGGTGGACGCGGCCGTCTTCGATGCGTTCAATGAGTTTGTAGTTGCCCTCGCGGACGGCGGCGCCGGGGAAGCCGCCCTGGTTTGAGTAGTGCGGGTAGTGCCAGAACAGGGACTGACGGTCGAGCGACTTTCCGCCGCTCAACAGCGGCGTGAGGCTGACTCCGTCGAGTGTCTGCTGCGGCTTCGCGTCGAGGCCTGCCACGTCGAGCAGTGTTGGGTAGAAGTCGGTGCTGATGACCGGGACCGAGCACTCGCTACCGGGCTTTGTGATGCCGGGAGCGCGGATCAGAAACGGTTCGCGAATGCCGCCTTCGTACAGCCAGCCCTTCCCGCCTCGCAGTGGCAGGTTGGACGTTGGCGAGCCTTCCGACGTCGACAGGCCACCGTTGTCGGCCATGAAGCAGATGACCGTGTTGTCGTAAAGGTCCAGCTGCTTCAGTTTGTCGACGACGCGTCCGACGGCCGTGTCCATCGTCTCAACCATCGCCGCGTACGTCGCGTGCTTCTGCAGAATGCGGACGCGGCGCTCCTGTTTCGCGTCCGGCCAGACCTGCTCTTCCGGACCGAATTCAGGACCGGTCACCGACTCGGCCTTCTTCCGGTACTTCGCGACAAGCTCCTTCGGAGCCTGCAGCGGCGTGTGCACCGTGTAGAACGAGAGGTAAATCAGAAACGGATCGTCCTTGAACTTGTCAATCGCCCCGACGGCTTCCTCGGCCAGACGCGCCGTCAGATATTCGCCTTTCGGGCCGTCGCTGAGTCGCGGGTTGTTGTACGGCGCAAAGTAACTGCGCGGAGCGCCGCGGACGTGCCCGCCAAAGTTCAGCTCGAAGCCCTGCTGCTCCGGCCAGAATTCCTCGCTCGGCCCCAGGTGCCACTTGCCGAGAAACGCCGTGCGGTAACCGGCTTCCTGAAACGCCTCGCCAAGCGTGACCTCGCTAAGCGGCATCCGGTCATTCAGCGGAGCCGGTTTGAAACGCCCTTCGCGTTTTCCGGAGAAGAAGTTCGTCGCGTCGACCCGTGACGGATACCGGCCCGTCATGATGCTGTAGCGAGTCGGACTGCAGACGGGATTCGCCGCGTAGCCATCGGTGAACCGCATCCCGTCGCGAGCCAGAGCGTCGACGTTCGGCGTTTCGTAAAACGTGTCCGGGTTGTTCGCTCCAATGTCCATATAGCCCAGGTCGTCGACGAGAAAGAAGACAACGTTGGGTTTCTCGGCGGCGCCGACAGGCGTCACGCAGAGCAGTGCAGTCAGCAGCAGAGCGAGTCGAGACATCTCAGGGGCTCCAAACGGAGGTAAAAAGCTCAATGGTTCTGCAGATTGAACTGCAGTGGCCTGTGAGCCGCAACCGGGCCTGTTCGCGAATACGCATGGCCAGATCCGACGAATCCGTCTTCAGCCGTCCTGTCTGAACACACCACTGGCAAGTTAGCCGCAAACACAACTGGCCTGTCTGCCCTGATGAGCTGAGATATATCTTTTTGTTCCCAGTTGACACTTCGTTGGATCGCAACAAGACTACTGGCCCTTACGATCACACGCTACTCTTGGATACACATCTATCCATTTCACTGGAACCGCATGTATTGCTATTCAAGGAGATTGCCATGCTGAAATCGTTGATACGTTTGCTTTCGTTCCGCTCGTCGACACCAACACGAAACTCGCGAGTCGGGCGACGTTGGACAACCGAGCATCTCGAACTACGCCTTCTTCTGACAGCCCCTGTGGTCGATTCTCCGGTCGATCCAGAACAAACCGCTGAGACGGCAGATGCTTCTGCCGAAGTTTCAGGACCGGTCGACGTCAGTCAGGGAACGCCGCCCGCAGAACAGGAACCCGACATCGAATTCATCTGGCGGGATCCGCTGCCAACCGACCCGACAGAGCAAGCCATTGTGCTCGCTGAACGTGCACTGCTGGAAGCGAGATTCATCACACAGCTCCACGAGATGGCGGAGGTCGGTAACCTGACCGGGCAGATCGCCGAAACGATGCTCGATCCCACAGACGACTTCACGATGACCATCATTTTCCAGGTTGGCATTTCTCCCCATGCCACGATTCCTGGACAGGGCGACGGAGGCCTTGGACAGGGAATCTTCCTTGACCCTGAACTGATGGATGAAGGCTTTGTCCCGGCAGATCTGGAGTTCCCCGAAGAAGCTCCCGTGCCAACGGAAGAGTATCCGGATGCCGACTTCTACGTGGTGATTGCACACGAATTCGCTCATCGGTATCCCGAGCTGACCCTGCTGGACCCGCATACGGAAGCAGGAGGCGCTGTTCTGGTTCTGGAGAATACCGTTCGCGAAGAACTCGGCATGGAGCTTCGCGAGACGTACGATGGCGAAGAACCACCTTACGGCACCACGACAATCTATGAACTCTCCGAACTGTCGGACGATCTCAGCACCGGCATTGAGAACGAGATCAGCAGACTGGAAGCCTTCTATCCGCCAGTCGATGAATCGGACGCGGACCTTTACGGTGACCTGTTTGACACCACCGTCACAGATATACTCATCTCTGCCCAGCAGGAGGAAGAACTCCAACTGGAAATCCCGATCGAGGAGATTGAGATCGTCGCCCCGATTGAAGAGGAGGTGCAGCCGTGATGACGGCCGGTCGGTTAACAGCAATCGTTTGCGTGGTCGTCGCGACCGCGATGAGTCACTCAGGTCTGTTGTCGACGGCTCTGGTGGCCGCAGAAGTTCGGCTTCGTGCGGAAGAAACCAGTATTCCGTTTCCCCGCGTGGACATGGGGACGGGTCTGGTGGTCGATCCAACAGGCGAGTTTCTGCTGGCCACGACCAGTGACGGCACGGTCGCCATCTGGAACCTTGAGGACCTGAATGCCGAGCCGGAAATTCTGGATGGCGGCCACTGGCAGGCATGGACGCCGGTGTTTATCCCGGATGGTTCGTCGCGCATGTTCCTGTGGTGTACCCGGCTGAACGACAAATATCCCCCGGTGCTTGAACTGTGGGATTTCAAGAATCGAAAGCTGCTGGCCGACCGTGTGTTCGAGAACGATTTCGGCATCTCAGTGGAGCCTCATGGCGATCAAATAATCTCACACCGAATTGATATAAATAAGATAACGCATCGATCAGGCCTGCACGTTGGCGAAATAGCTATAGACACACTGCAGATCAGCGAAGAACGCCAGTTCTCAGTCGGCAAGTTGCATTCGCTTGGTTCGGACGAATTGATTGCAGTCGCGCAAGGCGGCGTGCGGCGACTTAACACGCGGACGTGGGAACTCGGACCGGTCTTTCAGACCCGCGTGACAGCCAACCCGAAGCGCAGATTCAACGGAACTGCCGTGAGTTCTGACCGCAACTGGATGGCGTGGTCCACATACCCCACACAGCCCTATAGATGGAAATCCGGACGAATTTCGATGCGACGTTCTCCCGTCAAGGGACCAGAAATCGTTGAGCTGTGGAACACAAAGACGGAAGAGGCCTGGGAACTCTGCACCACAAAGGGGCCAGTAAAATGGTTGCAGTTTTCTCCGGACGGGCGATATGTGGCGTCGGTCGGTGGTTCGAGTGTGGACACAACGGTCACACCGAACGGACCGGGATACGGTGAAATTACCTTGTTCGATGTACGCACACAGAAGCTGGTCACCCGGCTTGTTCTTGAGAAACATCCCTTCCTCTATCGCTGTACGTTCCTGCCAGGCAGTCGCGAGATCCTGGCACTTCACCAAGGCTCCATCCGAGGTCAGCCGGGGATCACCCGCATCACGATCGAAGGACTCTCCGGCCAGTAGGTTGAGACTCCGGCCAGAGTCACTTCAATGGGATGGTACGCCAAGGTTCAGCCACTCCGACTCAGACGCCACGGCGCGAGCGAGTTTCGCAACTCGCTGCACTGCAGTACCGACCGCTCGAAAGTTTCCTTGAAGCCATTTCTTCCGTCGGTCGTCCTCTGTTTGCGCGATCGGTCACGCGGTTCCTCGGCGCAAGCATCTTCCAGGTGGATGGTCCACCTCGACGGGCGAACCATCGACGACGACGGGCTGGCCGTTGACGAAGACGTGGGAGATGCCCTCCGTCGGCTGGCGGGGATCCTCGAACGTTGCCGGATCGTGGATCGTCTGCGCGTCGAAGAGGACCAGGTCGGCGAAGTTGCCCTCCGCGATTGTGCCTCGCTGTTCGAACCCGAAGCGTTCCGCCGGGTAGCCGGTCAGGCGATGCACGGCCTGTTCGAGACTCAGCAGTTTCTGGTCGCGGACCAGTGGGCCGAGGAGGCGGCCAACCGAACCGAAAACGCGCGGATGCACCGGGCCGTCGCTGCAGTAGATGCCGTCCGTGCCCAGCATGAACAGGTCGTGCTGCAGCAGTGGGTAGACAAGGCGGTCGTCGCCCTCGTCCATCACGCACAGGACCGCAAGCCGCTCTTCGATCAGCAGGTCGATGAGCGCGTCGGCGGCGGGCAGGCCGGAGTCGTCAATGAACTCGGCCAGCGTTCTGTCCTGGTAACGTGAGTTCTCTTTCGAGCCGACCCACGCGATGCGGATCCTGTCGAGCGAGAGGCGGTAGGCGTCGAGCCCGTCGGCGAAGCGTTCGCGGATGGCCGGATCGCGAAGCTTGCCGATCGCCGCCAGTGGGCCGTCGATCCAGGCTTCGTAAGGCATCAGGTAGCTGAGCATCGTCGAGCCGGGCTGGTAGGGATACACGTCGAAGCTGATGTCGACATCGCGCCGGGTGCGGTCGAGGAACTCGAAGACCTGTTCCAGCTGGCCGGGGCTCTGGCCCTTGAGATGCGAAATATGGACGCGAACCCCAGCGCGGCGCCCGATCTCGGCAGCCTCTTCCAGAGCCGGCAGCAGACTCTTTTTGTAGCGAACGTGCGACACATAAAGGCCGTCGTACGGCGCCATCGCGGTCATGGCCTCGACCAGTTCGTCAGTCGTCGAGAAGCACTGGACGATGTAGTCGAGTCCGGTCGACACGCCGACGGCGCCCGCTTCCATGCCGATCTGAATCTGGCGCTGAATCTCGCGCATCTGAAAATCGTCGACGCGCGTCTTTCCAAAACCGCAGGCCAGCGCTCGCACGTTGGCGTACGGCAAGTGCGCGGCGGCGTTCTGAGCGGTGTGGCCTGCAATCGCTTCGAGATATTCGGCGAAGGTTTGCCAGCCGGAATAATCCTGCAGTCGCAGTCCGTTGAGGGCGCGCAGATAAAACAGCCAGTCGCGGGCCGTTAACGGACTGACGGGGGCGTAGCCGATCCCGTCAGCCATCAGGACTTCTGTCGTGAAGCCCTGGAGCGTCTTCGCGGCGAAGTTCGATTCGCGAAGCAGCCAGCCGTCTGAATGATTGTGGACGTCGATGAATCCGGGCGCGAGCACTCGGCCCGTCGCATCGATTTCGGAACCGGCGTGTGCTCCGTCGAGGCTTCCCACGGCGGCAATTCTGTCGCCGGAGATTCCGAGATCGGCCTGTTGAGCAGCGGCCCCGGTTCCGTCAATCACGGTGGCGTTGCGGATCAATACGTCAAACACGGTGCGTCTCCTGAAGTTGATGGGAGCCGGGAGTCTTCCGACGAAACCTCTGAGTTGTCCAGTGTTCGCGTCTCGCGGCAAATCTGAACGAGTCTTCGTCCCAACATTCCGGCGCCTCTTGAGCGGGACCTGCCACAGCGAATGTGTCTCGTTGAACCCGTCAGGAGCTGGTCCTAGAATCGAGTTCGCGTTCGGTGGCCTCGACACGGTCAGTCACCGGAGAGTGCAGGGATGCTCGTTCCTGATCGCTGAAGATCATCCTGGAAATTATGGTGAAGTATTTCGTGGTGGACTTCGCGAGGAGTCCCTCATCAAAGGCCGAACGGGACTTCTGGCGAAGCCCACTGCGACAGATCATTCCAGGACGTCCTTAACGTTGCATTCTTCCCACACGCCGCATTCCTGATCCGGGTTCGTCTGTGAGCAATCGCTTTTCCAGCCAGCCGATCGACGACCTGATGGTGTCGCGCCGAGACATCTGCCGAGCAGGCCTTGCTGCCGCTCTCGGCGGGTCCACCATCGTGCTCGACAAAGGTGCCCGGTCGGTCGCTGCTCAGGAAGGTGAAGGGACGGGGGCTCCGGAAGTGACAAAGCCGGATGCTGAGAAGCCGGCGGAAGTGAAACCCGTCGAACCTCGCGACCTCCTGAACGCCAAAGAGTTTCCCAAAGGCTGGCGGTTCTTCACTGAGGAGAAAGGCAGCCAGCTGACGTCGACCTGGCAGATTGTGGCTGACGATCCCCGGGCTCCTTATCTGCGCTGCACGGGAATGCCCTTTGGGTACCTGCGGACGCTGGAAGTCTTTGGCGATTACGAGTTTGGCCTGCAGTGGCGATACCCAACCGATCCGGTCGGCAACAGCGGCATCCTGCTGCACACAGCCGAAGCGGATCATATCTGGCCAACTTCGATTCAGGTGCAGCTGCATCGGCCTCAGACCGGCAGTGTTTTTCCCAGCGGCGAGGCGAAGTCGGACAACCGCATCGACATGAAGGATCGAGAGCTTCCCCGGGATCTCAACGTCTGGAACGAGTGTCGTGTTGTGTGCCGCGAGGGCCGCATTTCCGTCGAGATCAACGGCAAGCGGGTCGGCGAAGTCACTGGCTGCAGCCCGGCAAAGGGGGCGATCGCGCTGCAGAGCGAAGGCGCGGAAGTTCACTTCCAGAAAATCTGGCTGAAGCCGCTCGCCAAAGCCGAACAGCCGACGACCTGAGCACTGCCCGACCGAGTCATTTGATTCAGGGGTCAGCATCAGGTTGTTTGACCCGAAGCCGCAGACGATGGCGTTTTCAGATTGTTCCCAAACGCCATCGCGTGCGGCTTCGGGTCAAACGAGAACCCTGTCAGAGCTGATGGCCCGGACCACTTACGCAACGTGTCGCAGGGCATCGATCGGATTCATGGCTGCCGCCCGCCGCGCGGGATACAGCCCAAAGACCACGCCAACGGTCACTGAGATTCCGAATGCCAGGGGAATCGACCAGGGAGCCACCACGGGCGCCACAGTCTGCATCGATTCGGGCATCGCTTCCATCAGATCGGGAGAGATCTCTGTCAGCGCCCAGCGCAGGCCGTCGACCAGCTGGCCACAGGTCAGGCCTCCGAGAATTCCGGTGACGCCTCCCGCGATCGACAGCAGCACCGTTTCAATTACGAACTGCCGAGTGATATCGCGGCGTTTGGCACCGAGCGCACGGCGAATGCCAATCTCGCGCGTCCGTTCCGTCACCGTCGCCAGCATGATGTTCATAATGCCGATGCCGCCGACAACCAGCGAGATGCCGGCGATCAGGCCCATCATTCCCATGAACATCAGCCGCGTGTTACGTGCCTGCTCAAGCAGTTCGAGCGGCACGCCGACGGTGTAGTCGTCGAACATGTGCGACTTGCGAAGCGCTTCCGTCACGGCGTTGCCGGTGGCGACAGCATCGTCCTGGTCCTTCAACCGCAGAGTGATCTGCGAAACACCACGGCCACCGTTATTGCCGACCGAGTAAGCATCGCCGAAGTGCGACCAGAACGTCTCGATGGGGATATACGAATTGTCGGAGAAGTCCTGGCTGCGGCTGGCCCCTTTGACACTTTCCAGTTCGGTCCGCGGAGCGACAACACCGATGACGCGGAAGTAGTCGCGGTAGATGCGCACCGAGCGTCCCATCGGGTCTTCGTGCCGGAACACCTCGTCAACGAGTTCCTGAGTCAGCACGCAGACCATCGCTTTTTCTTCAACGTCTTTCTGACTGATGAAACGGCCGCGCGTCAGCCGCAACGAGTACAGCTCCGCGTACTCGGGCGTGCAGGCATTGATCTCTGTGCGAGCAACCCGTTCACGATATCGCAGCTCCTGTCCGGTGCGGCGGCAGAAAGGAATCGCCAGATCGACCGACGGAATTGTCCGTCGCAGATGTCGACAGTCTTCGTCCGTCAGCCCGTAGAAGTAGACCTTGCGTTCACGAATCTGTTCTGACGGCGGGCGGGACGTCGTCAGAATGATGTTGTTCGCACCGAGTTCCTCGATCTGTTCCTGCGCCTTGCCGGCAATGCCTTCACCGATCGCCAGCAGCCAGATCACGCTGGCGACACCGATGAAGATGCCTAACACCGTGAGCAGAGAACGCAGCGGATGGATCAGCAGACTCTTGATGCCAACACGCAGGTCGCGCAGACGCAGCGCCAGCCGCGACGGACGTTTTCTTCGGCGTCGCAATTGCTGCTCAGCAACAACCGACGCCTCGTTCACGCGACTGCTGTCGGACGCCGTCACCGGACGCAGCCGTTCGTCGCTTTCGATCACGCCGTCACGCAGGCGGACAATCCGACGAGCCCGCGCCGCGACTTCCTCTTCATGAGTGACCGCGACAATCGTCGCGCCGTCTTCGTTCAAGCGGTCGAACAGTTCGAGAATCTCGTTCGTGGTTGCCGTGTCGAGATTCCCCGTCGCCTCGTCGGCGAGGATGAACTGTGGTTTGTTGACGAGGCTGCGCGCGATGCCGGCTCGCTGCTGCTGCCCGCCTGAGAGTTCCGTCGGACGGTGGCTTGTGCGATCACCGAGTCCGACCTGCTCGGCCAGCTGCTGGCAGCGGCGGTGATCATCAGCCGTCATGCCGTCACGATAGGCGAGCGGCGCTTCGATGTTCTCCTGGACGGTCAGTTGCGGGATCAGGTTGTAAGCCTGAAAGACGAATCCAATGCTGCTCGCCCGGATGGTTGCCAGCTCGTCATCGCTCAGGCTCGCGACATCCTGCCCGCCGATGTGGTACTCACCCGACGTTGGCCGATCGAGACAGCCCAGCAGATTCAGCAGCGTGCTCTTACCCGAACCGGAGGGGCCCATGATCGCGACATAATCGCCACGCGGAACATCAAGGTTGATGCCCTTGAGCACGTGGACGGTTTCCGACGTCAGCTGGTAATCCTTCTTCAGATCATGAATCCACAAAGCCGACGTCTGCGGACAGCCAGCTGGCTGTGAAGCGCTGCCGGAAACCCGAGCCGAGTTACGCTGCGGGCGTGCCTGAGGGGCGACGTCCGCGCGGGAAACAGAAGCCGTGCTCATGACTTCGTTTTGTTCTTCTTCGGCTTGTCGGAGTTCTTCGCCGTTCTTACCGACTTCGGCGAGGCTGACTCTGGTTGCGGAGCATCGTCAGAGTCCGATGCCGACTCGTCGTCATCTTCGGGCAGGTCGAGCAGTTCCTGCACACCTTCCTCACCCAGATTCAGGACGACTTCTTCACCGGCCTGCAGGCCATCGATCACAACCAGCACGTCCTCGTTGGTTGACCCGACGGTGATCTCACGCGTTTCGAGTTTGCCATCGCCCGTCGGCACGCCGCAGAAGAAACGGCCGGCCCGTTCGATGACGGCAGGGATTGGAACCTGTGTGGCTTCGTCGAGTTTCTCGGCAAGTATGTCGACCTGAGCCGTCATCCCCGGACGCAGGCCATCCGGCGGATTCCGGATATCGATCTCGACTTCGTACTCTTTGATGTGCGACATGTAGACGCTGTAGCTGGGGATCGGATACTCGGCGACCCCGACAACCTCGCCAGTCAGCTTCAGTTCCGGCAACGCGTCCAGAATGATGCTGGCGGTGAGCCCCGGCTGGACGAAGCTGATTCGTGATTCGTGGACCTTGGCAACGACGCGCATCCGATCCTGGTCCGGAATGCGGATGATGACCTGACGTTCGCGAACGGGACGGCCCTCTGCGATCAGCAGGTCCCCCGATGAACCACGGCGTTCCTGATCGTTGGCGTAAACGACTTCGCCAGCGGCCGGTGAGGTGATGATGCACTTCTCGATCTGGTCCTCGATTTCCTTCAACCGAACCTGGTCAAGTTCCAGCGTCTTCTCGCGGGATTTCAACCGGGCCGCTGCCGTCGCTATGTCGGCGTTCAGCTTCGTGACCATCTTCTCTTTCGTGAAGTCGCGCAGCACCTTCAGCCTGGTCTCGGTGACGCCGAGTTCCTTGCGCTCCTTTTCCACAGCGAAGGTATCGGCCTCGAGCTGCGCTTCCGGGATGTAGCCTCGCTCGGCCAGTCGCTTGCTGTACTGCAGATACTCTTCCGCACGACGAAGATCCTCACGCGCGACGAAGACCGCACTTTCCTGCTGCTCTTCCAGTTCGAGAAATGTGCCGTCTTCGTATTCCTTCAGAGCGAGCTTTGCATCGTCGAGCGTGGCCTTCGCCTCAATGGCCGTTGACTGGCTGTTGCTGACCACGATCTGCTGCTGAATGAGTTCCTGCTGCAGGCCGGCATCGTCGAGTCGCACAAGCTGGTCGCCGGGCGCGACAACGGTGCCTTCGGGAACGATCTCGAGAATCTGAATTCCGCCCGAGCGGGAACGAACCTCGCAGCGGACTTCGACATTGCTCGAACTCTCGATCTCGCCACGCTCCAGAACCCGATGCTCGAACGGGCCGCGAATCACTTCAGCCGTCAGAAACTCGATCTCGGCTTCGTCGCTGAAGAAGCCCGAGAGCATTCCGGACACGCTATCGGATGCGAACTGGGCAAACGCGGTGGCGGCAATCAGCACGGTGATTGTGCCGAGCAGCAGGATGCTTGCGCTCGAACCCTTCCGACTGGAACGGTGGTCCGGAGTGAAACAGGCAGTACGGTTGCGCAAATTCCGGGCGGGAGTTTTCATGGAGGTAATGCCTCGGCATGAGAACCGTCGGACGGCTCAAAAGGCAGGAGTACGCTCGCAGGAACGCACGTTTCAGGTGGGTGAGGCCGTTGCGGCCCCAGTCATTTGGGCAGGACTCAAAAGGCTAACAAACCATCTCAGCGATGTCAGCTCGCCTGGCAGAGTGCGCGGGATTCTGGCAGAAGATCGGCAATCAGATGGGCGACGATGCAAACAATCAGCCTTCTCTGTCGCGATCTGACGGTTCGTCACAACGCGCCCCTGCCCCACGCCGGCTGACTTTCCTCGCCGGCTGACTTTCCTCGCCGACAGAGTTACCGCGGGGAACCGTTGCCCGACAACGCCGCCCGGAGTTCGAGAAAGATCAGATTCAGGGCCGGAACAATGACCAGCGTCAGGCCCGTCGCGAAGACGAGTCCAAAGGTCAGCGTCACGGCCATCGGGATCAGAAACTTTGCCTGAAAACTCGTTTCAAACATCAGCGGTGTCAGTCCCGCGACGGTCGTCAATGAGGTCAGCAGAATCGCCCTGAGCCGCAGTTTCGCACCCTGAATACTCGCCTCAAAAATCGACAGGCCGCCGCGAATGCGGCTGTTGATAAAGTCGACCAGAACCAGCGAGTCATTCACGAGGATCCCACTGAGCGCCAGCATGCCGATCAGACTGAGAATTGTGATTGGGTTATTCGTCAGCAGGTGCCCGACGATCGCTCCCTGAATGCCGAACGGAATCGCGGCCATGACGACCAGCGGCTGCACGTACGAGCGGAACAGGCCGGCGAGCATCATGTAGATCAGCAGCAGCGCGACCGGGAAAGCGATCTTCAATCCAGAGAAGGATTTCCGCATCTCCTCGGCGCTGCCGAGAAACTCGATCTGCACCGATGGATGATTCGGTCGGATGTCGCTCTTAAACGCCGACCGCACCGACTCGATGACGTCCGATGAATTGTTCTGTGCAGAGTCGATGTTGCCGTAGACCGTCACCGATCGCGCGTGCTCACTGCGGTGCAGCGAGGTGACACCTTCGGTCTCCCGCAATTCGGCGACCTGCCTCAAAGGAACCCAGCCTCGATCTCCAGGAGCGCCCGGCGTTGGCAACCACATCGATTCGAGGTTGTAGACACTGGATCGAAAGTCCTCGGGATACCGGACCATGATTTTGACGTCTTCACGGTTGCGCGTGATCCGGCGAGCTTCGCGACCGAACAGCGCCGCGCGAACGTGCATCCCCAGCGCGGCCACATTGCCACCGGCGACACTGGCCGACTCCAGCAGCCGCAACTGAACCTCGCGCTTACCACGATCAAAGTCGGTATCGAGATCGTAAACGCCAGCGTACCGGCCGACAGTTTCGGTCAGTTCCTCAGAGACCTCGACCAGCTCTTCAAACCGGGGACCAGTCAGCCGAATAACAATGTCGCGCCCGCCGGGCCCGCCGTTCAACGCCTGCCACTGGACCGAGTTGATCTCGGGCAGGCTGGCAGTGAACTCACGGAAGACCGTCAGCAGATCGTTGCTCGATCGCATCCCGGCGCGTTCGCGCGCATCCGACTCTTCCAGTTCAACAATCAACTGCCCGAGGTTGGACTGGTCGGTCACGCCGACGGCGCCTTCACCGGCAACATCAATCTGCACGCCGACGTGCGCTTTGACGCCGGAGACTTCAGGGGCTTCGCTGATGAACTCGCTGATTTCGCGGATACGCTGTTCAACGCGTTCAGGAGGGCTGCCGACCGGCAGTTCGACATTGCAGACGAGACTCTCCGCATCCATGGGCTGAATAAGAACGAAATCGACAACTCCACCGAGAGCCAGTCCGTCTTCCCTGATTGTTGTGGCCAGCCCAAGCGACGTTGTCAGCGTGGCGATGGCGACGCAGACAGTGACGAACTTCCAGCGCAGAGCGACTCGCAGAAACTTCTCGTACCACGCGGTCAGAATGTCATGAACGATGTGTTCCTGCCAGATCTTGAAGCGATCGAGAATTCGGCTGACGAGTCCTTCCCGGCGATTCGCGATCAGCTTCTGTTCTTCTTCCGGCGTAGGCAGATGCCGCAGGTGCGTCGGCAGAATGACCAGCGCTTCAACCAGCGAGACACTGAGCGCCGCCATCACGACGATGGGCAGTTCGCCCATGAAGTCACCGATGGTTCCCTGGATGAACAGCATCGGCGCGAAGGCTGCGATCGTTGTCAGCACAGCAACAACGACCGGCAGTTGCACTTCTTCCGTGCCCGTGATCGCCGCCT
>Ga0070726_10002965_pt1 | contig 14796 bp, 13 predicted proteins | sample tdAd471_FD_67275 | JGI IMG/M metagenome (GOLD analysis project Ga0070726, IMG submission 67275) | Marine sediment microbial communities from the Atlantic coast under amendment with organic carbon and nitrate - tdAd47.1 | ecosystem: Environmental > Aquatic > Marine > Coastal > Sediment | place...
GCAGAGGCAGAGGCAGAGGCAGAGGCAGAGGCAGAGGCAGAGGCAGAGGCAGAGGCAGAGGCAGAGGCAGAGGCAGAGGCAGAGGCAGAGGCAGAGGCAGAGGCAGAGGCAGAAGCAGAGGCAGAGGCAGAGGCAGAGGCAGACGCAGAAGCAGAAGCAGAAGCGGAAGCAGAGGCAGAGGCAGAGGCAGAGGCAGAGGCAGAGGCAGAGGCAGAGGCGGAGAGAGAGGAAGTGAGCGGCCCGCTCCGCCAAGGGGAGCCGACCCTAGCGGAGCCGCCGGCGTATCAGCGGAGCCGCGGGCGTATCAGCGGAGCCGCGGGCGTATCAGCGGAGCCGCGGGCGAAGCCCGCGCCCGCGCGGGCGAAGCCCGCGCTCCTGTGGGGTGAGCGCACGCGGCTTTGCCGCGGGCGCGAGGGGGCCTGGGACAGGCCCCCTTGAGGCGCTCAGTCGGAGGAGCTGACGCCGGAGACACCGCTGGACTTCGGTTGATCTCCGATCAACCGAAGTCCAGCGGTGACTCCGGCATCAGCTCCTCCGACTGATACAGGTCGTCGGAGGGCCAGTCTTTCGGACCGACCGGCTGGGCGTCGGTGATCTTCGACGCGCTCCAGCCCGGGCGGGCCTCCTCCAGCAGCTTGACCTGTTTGTGGCAGAGGTCGACCTTGGCGATCAACTCCTCGATGGTCTGCGGCCGGCGCCCGGGGTCCTTGGAGGTCAGGCGGGTGACGAAGTCGTAGGCCGCCGGCGGCACGTTCAGCGAGGGGGGGAACGCCGGCAGCCCGGCGCGCAGGTGCAGCTGCAGGCTGGCGCGGGCGTTCTCGCCGCGGAACGGCGCCTTCCCGGTGATGCACTCGTAGAGCAGGATCCCCAGGGCGTAGAAGTCGCTGAGCAAGGTCGGCTCGCGCAGCCCCTCCTGGATCACCTCCGGCGCCAGGTAGTCGGGGTGGCCGAAGGGCAGGCCGAAGGCCGCGAAGCCGCCGCCGAGGCAGGCGGCGCGCGCGAAGCCGAAGTCGGCGATCCGCGCCCGCCCGGTCTGGCTGATGTAGATCTTCTCGGGGCGCAGGTCGCCGTGGGCCAGGCCCCGGCGCTGTCCGGCCTCGAGGCCCTCGAGCAGCTCCCGCACGCGCTCGAGCAGGGGCAGCACCGGCAGCCGTCCGTGCTGCTGGAGGAAGCGGCGCAGGGTCCCGCCCGACTCCTTCTCCATCACGCACAGATGCCGCCCGGAGACCTCGGTCAAGCGCAGCAGGCCGACCACCGCCGGCCCGCCCAGACCTTCGGCCCGGCGGAAGTCCCCGAGCACCATGTCGACCAGGCCCTCGTGCTGGTCGAAGCGCTGGGAGAGCACCTTGATCACGACGTCGCCGCTGTAGTCGCCCATGCTCCCGGCGTAGGTCGTGCCCACCGGCCCGCGCCCGATCTTGTCACCGATCTGCACCCCCTCCTGCACCTGGGGCTCGTCGCTCTCGAGCAGGGCCCGCGGGAGGCGTCCGGTCGTCGCGCGCGCCACGTTGGGGCCGCCGGGGGCGGCGTTGATCCGCTCGGTGTTCCACTCCTGGAGCTTGTGGTCGCGGCTCTTCCAGCAGGAGGTGGCGGTGGCGAGGAGCTCCTCTGGCTTGGGGGCCTCCTTGCCGACGGTCTCGTAGAGCTTCTTCACGACCTCCATGCCGTTGCGCAGCCGCTTGGCGGGGATCTTGGCCGAGAGCGACTCGAGGAACGCCCACAGCTCGGGCTTGTCGCGCAGGCACGCGGGCTTGGAGAGCGGCGTCTCGAGCTGGTCGTGGAGCACCATGATCGGGTCGCCCTCGAAGGGGAGCTTCCCGGTCACGAGCTGCCAATACAGGATCCCCAGCGCGTAGACGTCGGTCTGCTGCGTGGGGGACTTCAGCCCGGCCTGGCTGACCTCCGGCGCGAGGTAGCTGGGGTGGCCGAAGTTCAGCCCGTCGCGGCCGAAGCCGCTGGCCAGGCACGAGGCGCGGGCGAAGCCGAGGTCCGTGACCCGGGTCGTGCGGCCGTCGAAGAAGATCTTGCTCGCGCGAATGTCGCCGACGGGCGCGTCGCCCTGGTGCACGGCGGCCAGCAGCAGCGCCACGTCGCGGACGAGGAACAGCGCGTCCATGGGGTCGAACGCGCCGCGCTCGGCCAGGAGCGCCTCGAGGGTCTTGCCACGCCCGGCCGTCCAGAGGATCACCGTGCGGTCCTTGAAGGTCCCGATCTCGAGCGGGGGCAGCGCGTTGGGGTGCTCGAAGCCCACCCAAGCGCGCACGTCGTCGAGCACGCCGGACAGCAGGTCGGGGTAGTTGTTGAACTTCCCCGTGAGCACCTTGGCCACGACGGGCTGGCCGTTCCAGGCGGCGGCATAGCTCGCCCCCAGGGGGCCACGCCCCAGCTCCTGCTTCAGCTCCAGTCCAGAGAGATCCGCCACGACCTCACCTCCCGCTCGCCCAGGGCTCACGCCCCGGAGACGAACGACCTCCCGCGATCCCGCAGCCCCAAGACCGCCTCTGCCCAGCCCCGCGCCGCAGCGAGGTGCGGCTCGAGGAGGCCCAGGCGCTCGGCGAGCCGATCGAGCAACTGCTGCTCGCGGTCGTCCATTTCGCGATCCGCCATGGCGACGTAGGTCGCCTCCAGCAACACGATGCGCTGCGACTCCGGACTGCCGAAGGCGCTCGCGAGGGCGAGGAACTCCCCCTCGTCCTCGGGCACGGGCACGAGCTCGCTCATGCCCATCTCCCGACGCGCCGCGACCAGCGCCTGCTCCTCGCGCAGGTCGACGACCTTGTCGCTGAGGATCAGATACTGAGCCAATCCACAGAATGCCCGCCGCTGCGCAGCGTCGAGTTCTCCGAGGAACATCACTCCTCCACTCCCCCGGCAGTATGTCAGGCTCGGCGGAGATCCGCGAACCCTCCCCCGCCCCCCTTGAGATTCCACGAGTTGCGACGCGGCCTTCGGGATTGCGTCGCACGGTGCGAATGGCCATTCTCCCGCGGGGCGGTTATCGTCTGCCCCACGGGAGGGTTCAACATGTCCGACGCGCGTAAGATTGCAGGGATCGACCTGGGGACGACCTACTCCGCCATCGCCCACTTCAACGAGTACGGCAAGGTCGACATCATCCCCAACAGCGAAGGCGAGCGCATCACGCCTTCGGTGATCCTGTTCGACGAAGACGAGGTGATCGTCGGCAAGGTCGCCAAGAACCAGGCCGTCGCCAGCCCCGAGAACGTGATCCAGTTCGTCAAGCGCTACATCGGCGAGCAAGACTGGCTGCAGACGATCAACGGGCGCGACTACACCCCCGAGATCCTCTCCGCGCTGATCCTCAAGCGGATCGTGTCGGACGCCGAGGACCAGCTGGGCGTCGAGATCACCGACGTCGTGATCACCGTCCCCGCCTACTTCAACGACAACGAGCGCAAGGCGACCGAGGACGCCGGCCAGATCGCCGGGCTCAGCGTGCTCGGCCTGCTCAACGAGCCGACCGCCGCCGCGATCGCCTACGGGATGAACAACCTCGACAAGACGATCAAGGCGGTCGTCTACGACCTGGGCGGCGGCACCTTCGACGTGACCGTGCTCGACATCGAGGGCAACAACGTCAAGGTCCTGGCCACCGCCGGCGAGCGCCGGCTCGGCGGCAAGGACTGGGACGACTACCTGCTGAACCACGTCGCCGAGCAGTTCATCGACGAGCACGGGATCGACCCCCGCGACGACCTCGAGGCCTACCAGGACCTGGTGATCAAGGTCGAGGACGCCAAGAAGACCCTCTCGCGGAAGAAGGAAGTCAAGATCTTCGCCCAGTGCGGCGGCAAGAGCCTCAAGGTCCCGGTCAGCCGCGAGACCTTCGAGGAGCTGACCCGGCCCCTGCTCGAGCAGACCGAGACCTACGTCGACATGGTGCTCAGCAAGGCCGGCCTCTCCTGGGACGACATCGACGAGATCGTCCCCGTCGGTGGCTCGACCCGCATGCCCATGGTCTACGAGATGCTCTCCCGCGTCACCGGCAAGGAGCCCTCCAAGGGCGTCAACCCCGACGAGTGCGTCGCGGCGGGCGCCGCCTACTGGGCCGCGATCCTCGCCGTGCGCCAGGGCGAGGAGCTGCAGGAGAAGGTCAACGCCGGCACCGCCACCGAGGAAGAGGCCGAGATGGCCGACGTCTCGCACCAGGTCGAGGAGGCGCTCCCCGAGGAGATCATTGGCCTCCTGCGCGGGACGGTCGTCAAGAACGTGAACTCGCACTCGCTGGGGATCGTGGTCGTGACCCCGGACGGCACCGAGCGCAACGTGATCATGATCCCCGAGCAGACCGAGCTCCCCGCCAAGGTGACCAAGATCTTCGGCACCGCCGAGGACAACCAGGTCACCGTCGACGTGAACGTCGTCGAGGGCGAGAGCGAGGACCCCGAGGACTGCGTGAGCATCGGGACCCTGGTGATCTCGGACCTCCCGAGCCGCCCCAAGGGCTCGAAGGTGCGCGTGACCTACACCTACAACGAGGACGGGCGGATCGAGATCTACGCCCAGGACGAAGAGACCGGCGCCGAGGCCCGGACCGAGATCAAGCGCACCAGCGAGGGCCTCTCCTCGGAGCAAATGGCGCAGGTCGGGACCGAGATCGCCAGCATGCTCGAGTAGCGTGGGCGGCGCCGAGGACTACAGCGCCCACCTGGCCGCGGTCCGCGCCGCGACCGAGGACGCGCTCGCGCGCAGCGAGGCCGCGGGGCACCCGTTCGCGGGGATCGTGTTCCACTCGGGCTGCGGAATCCTCTACCACGCCGACGACCAGGAGGCCCCGTTCCGCGCGGTGCCTCACTTCAAGCGCTGGGTGCCGCTCGTGGGGCCCGGGCACGCGCTGGTCTACCCCCGGGGCGGCGAGCCGACCCTCTGGCTGTATCGCCCGATCAGCTTCTGGGAGCAGCCGCATCCGCTGCCCGCGCACCCCGCCTTCGAGCAGCTCACGGTGCGCGAGGTCCAGGAGCCCGACGTCCTGCTCAAGGAGCTGGGCCAGCTCCCGGGCTACGCCTACGTCGGCAACGACGAGGAGTTCGCCGACGCGCTGGGGATCCCCGAGGAGGCCTGCGAGCCCCAGCCGCTGATGTCCGTGCTCGACTGGCACCGCGCGACCAAGACCCCCTACGAGGTCGAGTGCCTGCGCGGGGCGGGGGAGCTGGCCGGTCACGGCCACGCGGCGGTCCGCGCCGGAGTGGCCGAGGGGCTCAGCGAGCGCCAGCTGCACCAGCGCTACCTGGAGGCGATCGGGGCCCTCGCCCACGAGACGCCCTACCCGAACATCGTGTGCTGGGACGAAGCCTCCGCCGTGCTGCACTACACGGCCAAGCGCCGGGGCGCCCCCAGCCCCGGGCACAGCTTCCTGATCGACGCCGGCGCGGAGATCAACGGCTACGCCTCGGACATCACCCGCAGCTACGTGCGCCCCGGCGCGCCCGCCGGGTTCCGCGAGCTCGCCGAGCGGATGTACGCGCTGCAAGACGAGCTGGTGCAGGCGGTCGGGCCGGGGAAGGCCTTCGTCGACCTGCACGAGCTCAGCTACCGCGGCGTGGGGCAGATCCTCTGCGACCTGGGCGTGCTCACGGTCTCCCCCGAGGAGGCCTACGCCCGCGACCTGACCTTCGCCTTCTACCCGCACGGGCTGGGCCACCACCTCGGGCTCCAGGTCCACGACGTGGGCGGGCTGCAGACGCGCCCCGAAGAGGAGCTGGGCGAGCGCCCCGAACGCTTCCCCCACCTGCGCACCGTGCGCCCGGTCGAGGCGGGGCAGGTGATCACCGTCGAGCCCGGGCTCTACTTCATCGAGCCCCTGCTCGCGCCCTATCGCGCAGCCCAGGACCCGGCCTTCGACTGGGGCCGGGTGGACGAGCTGGCCCCCTGCGGCGGAGTCCGCGTCGAAGACGACGTGCACGTGACCGCCGAGGGTCGCGAGAACCTGACCCGCCCCTTCGTGGTCGCGACGGCGAGCCCGAAGTGAACCGCCCCCTCGCCCTGCTCGCCGCGCTGGCCCTCGCCTGGTCCGCGGGCTGCAGCTGGCGCTACCAGGGCGAACCCCTGCCCCAGGCGGCGCTCACGCTCCCGGTCTCGACCCCGATCGCGGCCACCGCCAACCTGCATTACACCTACGACGGGGACCCCTGGAACGGCCCCATGGCCTGGGATCAGGTGATCCGTGAGGAGCTCGAGGCAGGGAAGCTGCTCGGGGTCAAAGGCCTCGGCCGCGGCCTGCGGATCGACGTCTCCCGCAACGTCGACACCTCGGTGTGGCGCTACGTCCTCCACTGGCTGACGGCCTTCCTCTTCCCGCGCTCGGCCGAGCTGCAGCTGTCCGTGCGCGCGACGCTCCTCGGCCCCCAGGACGTGGAGCTGGCCACCCGCCAGGTGAGCTCGAGCATCGAGGCCCAGGCCAGCCTGCTGTTCCTCTTCTTTCCTCCCGCCTGGGCGAGCTGGTCGACCCAGGGCTCGGGGCACGAGCACCCGCTGGTGCTCGAGAACGTGCGCGGGCTGACCCGGGCCGCCCTCGCCGCCCTCGCGGCCGACGTGGCCCCCCGGGCGCAGCCCCCAGGGCTCCCCGTGCAGCCCCCCGAGCAGCCCACGGCCCAGCCCCCCGAGCAGCCCACGGCCCAACCCCTCGAGCGTCCGGGCAAGCCGTCGGGGGGGTTCTGCACCGAGTGCGGCCAGGGCCTCGAGGCCAGCTGGAAGCACTGCCCAGGCTGCGGCACGGCCACCCGCGCCAAGGACTAATCTCCCGTCTCCGCTTCACTTTACGCCGGATCCAGCATAGGATCCGGCGACCCGCAGGAGGCCGCTATGCCCGGGAAGCGCCTGGTGGTCGTGTCCGAACGCGACCACCGCTTCCTCGACCTGGATGACAAGACCACGGTGAGCGTTGGCCGCTCTCCGGACAACGACATCATGGTCAAGGACGACATGGTCTCGCGTCGCCACTGCGTGATCGAGCGCGACCCCGAGGGCGGGTATCGCGTCCGCGACCTCAAGAGCTTCAACGGCACCTACCTCAACGACAACCGCGTGCGCGAGGACACCTTCAGGCTCTGGGACGCCGTGCGCGTGGGGCGGACGAAGATCGTGCTCGTCGACCGCATCGGCGAGCCCGGCGCGACCAAGCCCGCCGACCCGGCCCACAACGGCGCCCCGAGCCCAGCCGAAGAGAAGGTGCTCTCGGCGACGAAGACCATGGACTCCAACGTCGACCTCCCCGCGGCGCTGCGGCACCCCGAGGTGCGCTCGGTGATCGACGACCTCTTGCGCCGCGAGCGCGAGAAGACCGAGCACGAGGTCGGGCGGCGGATCCGCGACGAGAGCGCCCCCGCGTCCCTGGGCAGCTTCGAGCACCTCGCGCTGCGCGCCCTGCGCTACGGCCCCATGGACGGCGGCGGGGACTTCTACGACGCCCTCTCCCGCGGCCCCCACGACGCGCTGCTGGTGGTGGGCAGCGTCTCCGGGGTCGGCGTCGCCGCCAGCGTGGCCGCCACCGCCGCGCGCCACACCCTGCGCGGGCTGCTGGCCGTGGCCCAGGACGAGCCCCCCCACGAGCTGGCCGGGCTGCTGCGCGAGGCGCTGCGTGGGAGCCTGCACCCGGGCTCGGCGGTGAGCGTCGTCCTCGCCCAGATCACCGGGGGCACCCAGGTGCGCCTCGGCGCGGTCGGCGGCGCCGGCGCGCTGCTCTACCACGCGGCCACCGAGGACGTGCGCGTGCTGCGCGCCCCGGGCCGGCGCGACGAAGAGGCGCTGCGCCCCGAAGACCACACGGTCGTGCTCAGCCCAGACGATCGGCTGCTGCTCTGCAGCGACGGCGGCGGTGCGGTGCGCAAGGTGGGCACCAGCGACCCGTATGGCACCGAGCGGCTGATCGCCGCCTTCGGCGAAGACCCCAAGCTCCCGGCCAAGGAGCTGCTGCAGAAGCTGGTCAAGGGACTCGAGGCGCACACCGCGAGCGCCCCCGACCGCGACGGCACCTTCCTCCTGGTGGAGTCCGCATGAGCGCCCCCGCCCTCCCCGCACGCCTCGTCCTCGAAGACGGCTCCGTGTTCCACGGCCGCTCCTTCGGCAAGCCCGGCGAGGTGATCGCCGAGGTCGTGTTCAACACCTCGCACACCGGCTACCAGGAGGTGTTGACCGACCCCTCCTACTCGTTCCAGGCGATCTGCTTCACCGTGCCGATCCTCGGGATCTACGGCGTCGCCGACGAGGGCGACGCCCAGGCCCAGCGCCCCATGGCCTCGGGCATGCTCTGCCGCGAGGTCAGCCGACTGAGCTCCAACTGGCGCGCCAAGGAGAGCCTCCCCGACTACCTCGAGCGCCACGGCCTGCTCGGGATCGAGCAGATCGACACCCGCACGCTGACCAAGCACCTCCGCGACCACGGCGCCCAGATCGGGGTCCTGACCACCGGCGAAGAGCCCGACGCCGAGCTGGTCGAGAAGGCGCGCGCCGCGCCCCGCATGGAGGGCCTCGACCTGGCTTCGAAGGTGACCACCGCCGAAGAGTACGCCTGGACCGAGGCCTTCGACGCCGAGACCACCCCCTGGACCAGCGACCCCGGCTACGCCCCCGACCAGGGCGAGGTGATCGTGGTCGACCTGGGGGTCAAGCACGACATCCTGCGCCACCTCGCCTCCCGCGGGCTGCGGGTCACGGTCGTCCCCGCGCGGACCCCGGCCGCAGAGATCCTCGCCCGCAACCCCGACGGGGTCATGCTCTCCAACGGCCCGGGCGACCCCGCGGCCGTGGGCTACGGGGTCGAGCTCGCCCGCGAGCTGATCGCGGCCGACGGCCCCCCGGTGTTCGGCGTGTGCCTGGGCTTCCAGCTGATGTGCCTGGCCATGGGCGCCAGGGCCTACAAGCTCAAGTTCGGCCACCGCGGCGCGAACCACCCCGTGCGCGACGAGCGCACGGGCAAGGTCCTGATCACCTCCATGAACCACGGCTTCGCGATCGACATCGAGAGCCTGGCGGACACACCGTTCGAGGCCTCCCACGTGAGCCTCTTCGACGGCGTGCTCGAAGGGGTGCGCCACACGAGCCTCCCGGTGCAGGCGGTGCAGTTCCACCCCGAGGCAGGGCCTGGGCCCCACGACGCCGCGGGGTTCTTCGACGACTTCCTCTCCGCGGTTCGCGCGCGCAAGCAGAGCGCCGCGGGTCGCGCCTAGTCTGGAGGCGCAGGTGCCAAGCGCGACCATCGTCGGTTTGCAGTGGGGAGACGAGGGCAAGGGCAAGGTCCTCGACGCCCTCGCCAAGCAAGTGCGCTGTGTCGTGCGCTATCAGGGCGGCGGCAACGCGGGCCACACCGTGATCGTGGGCGAAGAGAAGTTCGTGTTCCACCACGTGCCCACCGGGATCCTCTACCCCGGGGTCAAGTGCGTGATCGGCAACGGGACCGTGATCGACGTGGAGGTCCTGACCGGCGAGCTGAGCGCCGCCCGCGAGCGCGGCGTCGACCTCTCGGGGCTGGTGATCTCCAACCGCGCCCACGTGGTGCTCCCCTACCACCGCGCCCTCGACGACGCGCGGGAGCAGGCGCGGAGCAAGGACAACAAGATCGGGACCACCAAGCGCGGGATCGGCCCCTGCTACGCCGACAAGGCCTCGCGCACCGGGATCCGGGTCGCCGACCTCTACGAGCCCGACACCTTCGCCAAGCGCCTGCGGCGCAACCTCGACGAGAAGAACGCGATCCTCCACCACCTGTTCGGCCAGGCGCCCCTCTCCTACGACGAGATCTACACCCGCACCTTGGCGGCCGCCGAGAGCATTCGCCCCTACGTCGGCGACGGCGGCCAGGTCGCGCGCACGGCCCTCGACGCCGGCGCCCCCGTGCTGTTCGAGGGCGCCCAGGGCGTCATGCTCGACCTCGACCACGGGACCTACCCCTACGTGACCTCGAGCTCCGCCAGCTCGGCCGGCGTCGCCAGCGGCGCGGGCGTGCCCCCGGCGGCGGTGGGCACCGTGCTCGGGATCTGCAAGGCCTACACGACCCGCGTCGGCAGCGGCCCCTTCCCCACCGAGCTCCTCGACGAGCAAGGCGAGAGGCTGCGCCAGCTGGGCCACGAGTTCGGCGCGACCACCGGGCGCCCCCGGCGCTGCGGCTGGCTGGACCTCGTCCAGCTGCGCTACGCCTGCGCGCTGACCGGGGCCAAGCGGATCTGCCTGACCAAGCTCGACACCCTCGGGGGCTTCGGCCCGCTCAAGGTGTGCGTGGGTTACGAGCGAGGGGGCCAGCGCGTCAACACCCTCCCCGCCGACGGCGCGGGCTGGGACACGCTGACCCCGGTCTACGAAGAGCTGCCCGGCTTCGACGGGGACGAGCTGCTCGGCGCCACCAGCCCCGAGCAGCTGCCGGCCGCCGCCCTCGACTACGTGCGCTTCATCGAGGAGCAGCTGGGGGTCAAGGTCAGCTACATCTCCACCGGCCCGCAGCGCAGCGCGCTGGTGCACATGGACGAGGGCGTGCTTTGAGCGAGCAGCTCGCGCCGCTCCCCGAGTCCGTGGCGATCATCATGGACGGCAACGGCCGCTGGGCCCAGGAGCGAGGCGAGCCGCGCTTCCACGGGCACGAGGTCGGCGCGGAGTCCGTGCGCGCGGTGACCCGCGAGTGCGCGCGGCTGGGGATCAAGGAGCTCACGCTCTACGCCTTCTCCACCGAGAACTGGCGCCGCAGCGACGAGGAGGTGGCCCTGCTGATGGCGCTCCTCTCGCGGTTCCTCGTGCAAGAGCGCGACGAGATCATGGACAACGGGATCGTGTTCCGCGCCGTCGGCGAGCTCGATCGGCTGCCGCCCTCGGTCCGCGAGGAGTACGAACGAACCCGCGAGATGAGCGCGGACAACGGGGGCATGATCCTCCGCCTCGCGCTGAGCTACGGGTCGCGGCGCGAGCTGCTGCGCGCGGCCCAGGGCGTGGCCCGGCTGGCCCTCGAGCAGGGCATGGACGCGGTCGAGGCCCTCGAAGAGGACGACCTGCGCCGCTTCCTCTACGACCCCAGCATGCGCGACCCCGACCTCTTGATTCGCACCGCGGGAGAAATGCGCCTGAGCAACTTCCTCCTCTGGCAGATCAGCTACGCCGAGCTCTACGTCGCCGACTGCTGCTGGCCCGAGTTCCGCGAGGAGCAGCTGCACACCGCGCTGCGCAGCTACGCCGCGCGCGAACGGCGCTACGGCATCGCGTGAAGGGGCGCTAGCGGTGGCCACGGTCTTCACCCGGGTTTGGATCGGCTCGATCCTGATCGTGGCGGTGGTGGGTCTGCTGAGCATCGACAAGCTCACCGGCCACGGCTACGGCGCGATCGCGCTCGTGACCTGTCTGGGCTCGGCGGGGCTGATCGAGTTCTCCCGGCTGGTCAAGCCGCTGCCCACCACCAGCGCCGGCCTCGCGATCTCGGGGGGCGGCTACCTCGTGCTCCTCGGCCTGGGCTTCGAGCTCGACCCGCGCCTGCACGCGTGGCTCGTGCCCTGGTGCCTGGTCTGGCTCTACGCGCTGTTCTTCTGGCAGTTCAGGGGAGCGCCGAGCCCGACGCGCTACCACGGCCTGGGGCTGACGGTGCTGGGCTTCGTCTACGTCGCGTTGCTCAGCGGGTTCACCCTCGAGCTGCGCTTCCTCGGCCCCGAGGTGGGCCCCAGCGCGTTCTTCTACGCGATCGCGATGGCCAAGGGAACCGACATTTGTGCCTTCTTCGCCGGTAAGGCGTTCGGCAAGAAGAAGCTCGTCCCCAGCGTCAGCCCGGGCAAGTCGACGGCCGGCTTCTACGGCGCGGTGGCAGGCGGGGCGCTGGTCACCGTCCTGTTCTGTGCGCTGAGCCCCCTCGGCAAGCTGATCCCGCTCAGCCTCGCCCCGGGGGTCGGCATGCTGCTCTCGCTGGTGGTGATCTCCGGTGACCTGATCGAGTCGGTCTTCAAGCGCAGCGCCGAGGTCAAGGACTCGGCGAGCCTGCTCCCCGGCTTCGGCGGGGTGCTCGATATCGTCGACTCGGTGATGATCGTCGCCCCCGCGATCGTCTACACGCTCTACGCGCTGAGCGCCTTCGTCCCCCCTGCGACCCCGGTGTCCTATTGACCTCAATCCAGCTGAACAACCTCGACGAAGCCCGCGCCCTCTGCGGCCCCCACGACCAGAACCTGCGCCTGGTGCGTCAGCGCTATCAAGTGCAGATCATCGTGCGCGGGCTGACCGTGACCTGCACTGGCGAGGAGGCGGAGCCGGTGCACACGCTCTTGACCTCGCTCCTGGACGAGGCGCGCGCCAACGGCGACCTGACTCGCGAGCAGGTGCTGGCGACCCTCGACGGCGTCCGCCCCCTCTCGGGCTCGGAGGCCCCGCCCCCCGAGGAGCTGGGCCTGCTCGACGGGATCAAGCTGCGCAGCGAAGGCCAGCGCCGCTACGTGGCCCAGCTGCGCAAGCACGACCTCGTGTTCTCCGTGGGGCCCGCGGGCACGGGCAAGACCTTCCTCGCGGTGCTGATGGCCGTGCAGTCGCTGAAGGTCGGCCGGGTGCGGCGGATCGTCCTCTGCCGCCCCGCGGTCGAGGCGGGCGAGAAGCTGGGCTACCTCCCCGGCGACTTCCAGGCCAAGGTCAACCCCTACATGCGCCCGCTCTACGACGCGCTCTACGCGCTGCTCGACTACGACACCGTCAAGCGCTACATGGAGCGCGAGGTGATCGAGGTCGCGCCGCTGGCCTACATGCGCGGGCGGACCCTCAGCGACGCGTTCGTGATCCTCGACGAGGCCCAGAACACGACCCGAGCGCAAATGAAGATGTTCCTCACCCGCATGGGCGAAGGGAGCAAGATCGTGGTCACCGGCGACGTGACCCAGGTCGACCTGCCGCCCGGGGTGACGAGCGGGCTGGTGCACGCGCAGTCGATCCTCAAGGGGGTCAAGGGGATCGGCTTCACCTCCCTCACCGCGGCGGACGTGGTGCGCCACGCCCTCGTGGGGCGAATCGTGAAGGCCTACGAGGGGCGCAAGGGCCGTGGCTGAACCCGGCCGCGTGGCCGTCGCCGACCTCCAGGCGCGCCCGGTCGACACGGCCGCCCTCGCCGCGCTCGCCGACGCGGTCCTCCGCGCCGAAGGCGACGACCGCGGTCAGCTCTCGCTGGCCGTGGTCGACGACCCGCGCATGAGCGAGCTCCACGAGCGCTTCTCGGGGATCCCCGGCGCCACCGACGTGCTGAGCTTCCCCCTCGACGACGGCCCCGGCGAGCTGCTGGGTGAGGTCGTCGTCTCCAGCGACACCGCGGCGCGTGAGGCCGAGGAGCGCGGGCTGCCCTTCGAGGAAGAGCTGCAACGCTACGTGGTGCACGGGATCCTGCACCTGTTCGGCTACGACGACCACGAGCCGGCCGAGCGCGAGCGCATGCACGCGCGGCAGGAGGCCTTGCTCAGCGAGTTTCGCGCGGGCGCTTGAGGGGTCAGCTCGGCTGGCGTGGCTTCGCGGCTCGGGCTACGATCATCCCACCATGAGCGACTTTGCGGTTGACGTGCGCGAGCTCACCGACGGGGTGAACGTACTCGCGCTGAAGGGCGTGCTCGACAAGAGCAGCAGCGAGAAGCTGGAGCAAGTGCTCCGCGACTCGTCCGCCGCCGGACGGCTGAAGTTCGTCGTCAACTGCTCGAAGCTGGAGAACGTCTCGAGCGAAGGCATGGGCGTGTTCCTCTCGCACCTGATCCGGATCCGCAAGGCGCGGGGCGACATCAAGTTCTGCGAGGTCGGCGAGCGCGTCGAAGGCGTGCTCAAGACGCTGAACCTGAACAAGCTGCTGGTGGTCAAGCCGACGGAGTCGGCGGCGATCCAGGAGTTCGGCGGCACCATCGAGGAGCCGACCCCCGCGAGCAAGAAGCTGAAGAAGCTGCACGTCGAGCGCGAGGAAGGCCCGACGGCCACCGTGCTCGCCCTCCAGGGCTTCGTCGACCGCCACACCATCGGTCAGCTCGACGCGGAGCTCGAGCGTTGCCTCTCGGGCACCACCGCGAACATCGTGATCGATTGCGCCGACCTGTCTTGGATCTCGTCCAACGGCGTGGGCGTGCTCTTCTCCTACGTGAGCAAAGCGCGCAACGTCAACGGAGACATAAGGCTATGTTGCCTGCGCGATGTCGCGCGCACGGTGATCACCATGCTGGGGCTGCATAAGCACTTCCAGGTGTTCGAGACTCGCCAGGAGGCGGTCGCCTCCTACAGCTAGACCAGATCCGGTACTATTTTCTTAATTCGCTTGATATGAGCGACTTAAGAGAACTTGGCATTTTGTGTGCCTTGACGCTCCGGATGACGTCGGCTAGCTTCGTAGCAGTGACGAGCATTGAGGTGTGCGCCTACCGTTTTCCCCACTTTCCCCCTTTTTCGGTATGAACACACCCACGGAGCGTGGCACCCGGTTTCGGGTGCCACCTCTGTTTTTCTTTAGGGGGGTTTTCCAAACCCCCCTCGCTCCTCGCTTCGCTCGGAGCTCACCCCCACAGGAGCGCGGGCTTCGCCCGCGCGGCTTCGCGTAAACGCCCGGACGCGCGCGGGCTTCGCCCGCGCGGCTTCGCGTAAACGCCCGGCTTCGCCCGCGCGGCTCCGCGTAAGCGCCCGGCTTCGCCCGCGCGGCTCCGGGTAAGCGCCCGGCTTCGCCCGCGCGGCTCCGCGTAAACGCCCGGCTCTGCCTCTCCCTCTGCCTCTCCCTCTGCCTCTGCCTCTCCCTCTGCCTCTCTCTCTGCCTCTCTCTCTGCCTCTCCCTCTGCCTCTCCCTCTGCCTCTCCCTCTGCCTCTCCCTCTGCC
>Ga0070726_10002966_pt1 | contig 14792 bp, 9 predicted proteins | sample tdAd471_FD_67275 | JGI IMG/M metagenome (GOLD analysis project Ga0070726, IMG submission 67275) | Marine sediment microbial communities from the Atlantic coast under amendment with organic carbon and nitrate - tdAd47.1 | ecosystem: Environmental > Aquatic > Marine > Coastal > Sediment | place...
CGCGGCCGCTATTCTCGGAACGTTTGTGCCGGTACCGATCGGGTTTGACGTCGTCATGTCCGGTGCGCTTTTGAACGGCGGTGTCAGCCACGGTTTCGTGATGACTTTGGTCTTCACCCTTGGCAGTTTCTCCATCTACTCCTTCATGGTCGTGGCCAGCTCGGTCGGATGGCGTGCGGCGGGCGGACTGGCCGCCATGGTCATGGTGCTTGGCGCGATCGCCGGCATGGGGGCGAATGCCTGGCACGGCTACCAGACCCAACGGGCCCTGGATTATCTGACCAACCCGACCGCTACCGAGACGACGCTGAACGTCCCCCGCGACGCGCCGGTCCAGCTGGCCTGGGCGCAGGATGCGCCGGGCGAGAGCGGTCTGGTCGTCACGGCCGCGCCCTTTGATGACGCGTCTCCTGCGGGCGAGACTCTTTATACACGGATGGAGGCCTGGACGGTCGGGATCGATCATCCGGTCGAGTTTTCATTCGGGGATATGTGGCCGCCCTTCTGGGAGGGGCGCAGCGTGGCGTCGGGCGACTTTGATGGCGACGGCGATGTCGACCTCGTCTTCGCTTCGACGCGCGAAGGTCTTTATCTCTACGCCAATGACGGGAGCGGTCAGTTCCAGCGCGTGGAGGCTGACCTGGGGCGCGTGGCTGACATGGCCGTGTTCAACGCCGTCCTCGTCGATCTCGACAATTCCGGCTGGCCGGACCTCTTCCTGACGACCTATCTCGACGGGCTCTTCGTGGTGCCGAACCGTGAGGGCGTGTTCGAGTTTTCCGCGATCCGGCCTGTCGCCAATCGTGAAAATGCGGTCCTCGCTCTCTCGGCGAGCTTCGGTGATGTGGACCGCGATGGCTGGGTCGATGTGGCGCTGGGGAACTGGGCCGCAGGCTGGTATCGCCGCGTACCGGGAGAAGAATCCCGCAATCGCATCGTCTTCAATGATGGCGGCCGGCTTTCCGGATCGCGCTATGAGGACCTGCCCGGCATTCCGGGGGAGACGCTCTCCATTCTCCTCACCGATCTCGATGGCAATGGCTGGCAGGACCTTCTGGTCGGCAATGATTTCGAGGTTCCGGACTATTTCTACTTCAATGACGGGCAGGGCGGGCTGCAGGCCGTCACTCATCAGGATGGCCGCATCCCGATGACGACGACCACCACCATGTCGCTGACGGCGAACGACCTCGACAATGACGGGGCGCTCGACATCTACGCCGCCCAGATCGCCGGTCGAGCGTCCGGGATTTCCAATCGCCTGCGTATGCAACCCATCGAGGATTACTGCGACGGCATCGAACGCGACAGCGATCGCGCGACCTGCCAGCAGAATATTGACGTCAAGGAATGGTATCGGTCCGGCAACAGCCTCGACCCGTCCCTGGCGCGCCGCTGCGGCGAGCTCACCGGGGCGATGGCGGACGAGTGTCGCGGCATGATGATCAAGGACCTCGCGATCCAGAACAACGACCCGCAGATCTGCAGCCTGATTCCGGTGACCCAACCGCGCGTGCGCGCCTTCTGCGATATCCACTTCTGGCCGTCTCGCCGCATGACCCATGACGAGCAGGACGCCGCGGTCCAGCAGATTCTGGCCCGCAATGTTCTTCTCCAGCCGGATGGCGAAGGCGGCTATCACGAGACGGCTGAAGAGCAGGGCGTCGAAGTTGGCGGCTGGAGCTGGGACGTCACTGTCGCGGATTTCGACCTCGATGGCTGGCAGGACATCTACATTGTCAACGGGACCTGGGTTCCCAATGAGGTGACGCCGTCCAACATCTATCTCCACAATCGCGGCGATGGCAGTTTTGAGGAGCTGACGCGCGAAGCGGGTCTGGAGGACTTCCTGATGACTGCGGCCGCGACATCCGTGGATTTTGACAATGACGGGGATCTCGACCTCGTCACTGTTCCGGTGAACGGACCGGTCGCTTATTTCCGGAATAACAGCCAGGGCGCGCGGGCGGTCTCCATCCGCCTCGTCGACACCCTGGGTAATCGCGATGCGATCGGGGCTCGGATCGTGCTTCGGACCAGCGCGGGCGAGCAAATGCGCGCGATCCAGCTGGGCGGCGGTTTCATGTCCTTTGACGCGCCCGTCGCTCATTTCGGGTTGGGAACGGATGATGTCATCACCGGTGCCGTTATTCACTGGCCAGACGGTGAAGCGACCGAGATCGATGCGCCGCTTGAGGCTGGCAATACATATACGATCCGCCGGGTTCGGCGGACCGCAACGGGGGAACTCTAGGGATGAAGACCTACGGCCTGATCGGCCTGAGCACGGCGATTGCACTGGTTTTGGCGGCCTGCAGCGAGCCATCGCACGAGTATACGATGGCGGACGCAGAAGAAGCCTATGCGGATGTCGAGTATGAGCGTGTCGCGGAAATCCTGGGCTATCTGGCCGAGGACGGGGAGCCGCTGGCGCAGTACCGTCTGGGCATGATGCACCTCAACGGCATCGGCGTCACCGCCGATGAGGCGGTTGCCATTGAATGGCTGGAGCGGGCCCGGGCGTCCGGATACGACGCTGCGGGTGATGAGCTGGAAACCATCTATCTGGATCACGCCCAGTCGACCGAGGATCTGGAGGCCGGGGCTGCCTGGTACCAGCGCGCGGCGGAACTGGGCAGTGTCGATGCCAAGGCGGTCCTGGGCTCGTACTACCTGACGGGCAGTGTTCTGGAACAGGATATTCCGCTTGCGGTTCAGTACATTACCGAAGCGGCCGAGGGCGGTGATATTCGGGCCCAGAGCAATCTGGGTTACATGTATCTGCAGGGCGTCGGCGTTCAGCGCAGCGATGCCGAGGCCTTCCGCTGGTATTATCAGGCCGCCGAGGGTGGGCTGGTCCGCGCACAGAGCGTCGTGGGTATGCTCTACGAGACCGGTCGCGGGACCGAGGCGAATGTCCCGGAAGCGATGCGCTGGTATCTCAACGCTGAGAGCGAAGGCGCCCCCGGTGTGGCGGCGCGACTGGGAGCGCTGCTGGTCGCGGGTGAAATTGAGCCGCCGGCCGATATCGACACCGTGGCTTGGGTGGCCGAGGCCGCGCGGTCCGGCGTTGACGGGGCTGAGACCTGGCTGGTCAACGAGGCGGATGGCGGCAATGCCCGGGCGATTACCCAACTGGCTGAGTTCTACGAAGAAGGGGAGGTGCTGCCGCAGAACAGCGCACGCGCCCTTGATTACTACCGGCGTGCTGCCGAGGCCGGTGTGCCCGCAGCGCAGCTGGCCTTCTCCCGTCGCCTGGCTTCCGGGAATGGCGTGGAGCAAGATTATATCGCGGCCCATATGTGGGCGAATCTCGCCGCAGCCGGAGGCGCCGAGGGCGCGCGCGACCAGCGTGACGTCGTGGCCCGCTTCCTGTCTCCGGAAGATCTTCAGCGGGCACAGGAAATGGCGTCCGCCTGGCGTGAGGCGCGTCCTCAATGAAGCAGGTCTGGCGTGTCAGTGTCCTGGCTCTGAGCCTTGCGATCGGTGCGACCGGTTCCGACGCCCTGGCGCAGTCCGCCCTGGACCGGCGTATCAGCGCCGCCGAGCAGGCCCTGGCGCGTGGATATTATTCCGAAGCGCTCAGCGCGCTTGAGGGAGCCGAGTCCCATCCTCGTGGAGCCTACCTGCTCGGGCGTCTCTATTTGACGGGTGACGGTGTGGTTCCCGATGCGGAACGCGCCTTCCGACTCCTTCGTTCCGCGGCTCAATCCGGTGACACGGATGCGCTGCACCTCCTCGGGCAGATGTATGCCGTCGGCCGCGGCGTCGGAGCCGACCCGGAGCTGGCGAACCAGTATCTGCGTGAGGCGGCGGAGAGCGGGAATGCCGAGTTCCAGCACGACTATGCGAGCTTCCTGGAAGCCAATCAGGACCTTGGCGGACCGCAAGCTGCGCTGGACTGGTACCGGCGGGCCGCGGCCCAGGATCACTGGCCAGCATGGACCAGTCTGGGCGTCTTGCATCTGGAAGGCCGGGGTGTGGATCGCGATCTCGCTCAAGCCCTGATGCGTTTCGAAACCGCTGCGGCTGCGGGTGATGCCCGCGCGCAGAACAATCTCGGTATTCTGTATTCGCGGGGGGAGATCGTCGAGCAGGACTATGAACGTGCGGCGCAGCTCTACCAGCAGGCCGCCAGCCAGGGGCTGCCGAGTGCCCTTCGCAATCTCTCCGTTCTCTATGAAAACGGGTTTGGTGTTGCGCTGGACGAGGCCTTCGCCCGGGAACTGCTCGCCAATGCGCGTCTGCTGGAAGCCTCCGGCTTCTCCGCCATGCTGGGGGCGATAGGTTTTCGCTTTGACCCGCGACTGGTCGAGCCCGACTGGAACCTGCCGCTGACTTCCAGCGCGGCCATTGCCGCCGATGCCGGTGATCCGGTTGCCCTCTACGAGACCGCGTTTCGTTACCTGCAGGGGTTTGGTGTGAGCCGGAACACCGATGAGGCCCTGCGTCGGTTCGAGGCAGCGGTTGACGCCAATTTCGGGCCCGCAGCGCTGAACCTCGGCATTCTTTACGCCTACGGGTCTCTGGTTCCGCAGGACTATGTTCGGGCGTACACCTGGTTCGCAATCGCGGCGCAACTAGGGGTGAGTGAGGCTGCAGAGTTGCGCGATGCCTTGGCAAGGGAAATGAGCGAGGACGCCGTCCGGCGGGCCCAGGAACAGACCCGAAATTATATGTCTGGGCGATAGATTCCCGATTTTTGCATTTAGATCACACGCTTCTCGGTGGACGGGAATAACGGTTCCCGTTAAACGGGAAAATATTGTGTCCCGGCTCGCTTTTTTAGTGGTCGAGACGGTAAAAGTGTGTTTACATTAAATGGAATTATGCGGCGAGCCGCATGGGATTCTACAGGGGAGGACGCCATGGGTGTGAAAGCCCGCCTTTCAGCATTGCTGGCTGCAACTGCAGCGCTTGCGCTCATCTCGGGTCCGGTTTCGGCTCAGATCAGCACGATCAACAATGCCGCAGAGGCTCAGATTGACGCTAACTTCTCCGGGGGGCGTATCCTCTTTGAGAGCCGGAGCCGCCTGACGAATTATTCGGTCCGCGTTGTCGGCCCGGATGGTTATGTCGGCGAACTGCAGTCTGCACGCACGGCACCGAGTTTCCGTCTTGCCGATTTCGGTGAAGTGCCGGATGGCCAGTACACCTATGAGATTTTTGCGGCGACGAGCGAGATTCAGCGCTCTGTCCGCCGTGCTGCACCGGGCGAGAACGGCCGGGACGTGTCCTCACGTCCGCGCGTCGGCACCTCCTCATCCGGTAGTTTCCATGTCCGCAACGGGCAGATCATTGAATTCGATACGAGCGCTGAAGAAGGCTAGTCCACAGACAGCTGGGGGAAGACATGACCAAACTGAAGATTTCTGCGAGCACCTTCGCGATTGCTGCGATGACCCTGATCGGGGCGGGCGCGGCCCAGGCTGATATCCAGCACAATGACGACGTCATTATCTCATTCAGCCTCTGCGTCGGCAATGACTGCTCCAACGGCGAGAGCTTCGGCTTCGACACGATGCGCCTGAAGGAAAACAATCTCCGCGTCCACTTCGATGATACGTCGACCTCGGGGTCCTTCCCCCGCAATGACTGGCGTCTCACGGCGAATGACTCCGACAATGGCGGTGATTCCTACTTCTCCATCGATGACGCGACCGCAGGCCGACAGGTTTTCCGCGTTGATGCCGGCGCTCCGGCGAATTCGCTGCGGGTCGACTCCGGTGGTGATGTCGGTATCGGCACGTCCACGCCGGTTACGGAAATTCACGTGGCTGACGGCGACACCCCGACCCTGCGCCTGGAGCAGAACGGGTCCTCCGGCTTCACGCCGCAAACCTTCGACGTGGCGGCCAACGAAGCCAACTTCTTCATCCGCGATGTGACGAATGGTAGCCGTCTTTCGTTCCGGATCCGTCCGGGTGCGCCGGAAAGTTCCATCGATATCGCTTCCGATGGTGACGTCGGTTTCGGTACCAGCAGCCCGTCTGCGCCGCTGCATGTTCGTCGTACGGACGGAACAGCAGCAGTGCTGATCGAGGAAGCCAGCGGAACGTCGGCAACGCGAACCGTCCTGAACCTCAACAATAATGGCGCGACGGCGTTCGGTATGACGGATACGTCCATCGCCTCTGGCGCTCACACCGGTGCGACCTGGAATATCCAGAACAATGGTGGTGAGTTCCGTTTGACCACCGCGCCGGGCGGTGCCGGTGAAGTCGAGATGGCTCTGGACGTTGACGGGAACATGACCCTCGAGGGCAGCCTGACCACCGCCGGATCCTGTTCGGTGGGCTGTGACCGGGTCTTCACCGAAGACTATGATCTCCCGAGCATCGAGGATCACGCCGCTGAAATGTTCTCGCTCGGCTATCTGCCGAATGTGGGCCCGACGGCCGAATCCGGTCCGATGAACATCTCCGACAAGGTCGGTCGGATGCTCAACGAGCTGGAGCACGCTCACATCTATATCGCACAGCAGCAGGAAGTGATCGCCGAGATGAATATGCGTCTCGCGGCACTCGAAAGCGCTCAGTAAGCAACGCCTGCCGTGCAAACAGGATTGGCGCCCGGTCTCTACGGACCGGGCGTTTTTCTTTTGCGGTCCCTGTATTGGTCGGCCTGAAACCTGCGCCCGGGTTGATGCACGCTGAGATGAGCCGGTTGAACCGCGCCGGGCTCTGTGACAAGACTGAGAAATCCGGAGTAAGGACGCGCCGCCAGGCACTTCGAGTCGTCATGACGATCATCAGCTTTCAGCACAAGATCGGATTTATCAAAACGACCAAGACGGCCGGTACATCCATCGAGGCCGACCTGGCGGCTCGGCTTGAACCGGAAGCGGTGGTGACTCCCATCTTCCCGCCCGCAGCGGGTCACGAGCCCCGCAATTACAAGAATTCAACTGGCGAACGCCTGTTCTACAACCATATGACCGCCCACGATATCCGTGCCCGCCTGGGGCCGGAATTGTTCGGCGATATCTACTGGTTTTGTGTCGAGCGGGAGCCGGTCGCCAAATGCATCTCGCATTTTCACATGCTCAAAAACCGGCACGATGCGCATGGCCTGCCGGCGGCCGAGCGGGACGCGCTGACCTGGCCCGGCTATATCGCGGAGCGGGAATTCCCCGTTGATCACCATAAATACGTCGATCTGGACGATGGTCAGACCGTCATTGTCGACGAGATCATCAATTTTGACGACCTGGAAAATCGCCTTCCGGCGCTCCTGGCCGAGCGAGGGGTTCCCGGCTTTAAATTGCAGCAGCGTCTGAAGTCCGAATACTCCAGAACACCGCACATCCACCTCGCGGATGTGGCGCCCTATGAGCGTTCGATCATCCAGTCCGACTTTGCAGAGACCCTCCGACTTTGCGCAGCGATGGGATGTCGATTCTGCTAATTATTTTCTGAATTGGCCTGATGCGCGAAAAATAATTCTGGACCGGCGACGAAATTCCCGCATACTTGCAAGGAAATCTGGAGTCCCATGCGCGCACCTGGAACACATACGCAGCCGTCCCCAATCACCGTATCTTACGGTTCTGCGGACGCGTGCGCGCACTTCAACCTTATTATCATCGACATTGTGAACCCGGAGCGATGACCGCTTCTGACTGACGATCCTGTCGATTGAACAGCAGAACGCCCCGCTCCGAAGAGCGGGGTTTTTTGTTGGCCAGTCGTCAGACCCGGAGACCGACATGACCCAGGCACTGAAACTGACACCAACGACCGGCAGCGTACAGGATGACGTCGTACGCTTTACCGAAACGCTCCGCGCATCGGGCCTCGGCGGCATTGTGCGAACGCCCTTGATCCGGGCGCGGAGCATCGAGACGCTGACCGGGTGTGAGGTCTGGGTAAAGCTGGAAAATCTCCAGGTTACAGGCTCTTTCAAGGAGCGCGGTGCCTACGTCCGGCTGTCGCGGCTCGATGAGGCGGCGCGCCGTACCGGGGTCGTTGCGGCCTCCGCGGGCAATCACGCCCAGGGTGTTGCCCGGCACGGTGCTGCGCTTGGTATCGAAACCACCATCTACATGCCGGTCGACACGCCGACCGTGAAGGTTAACGCCACGCGGGAACTCGGTGCCAGGGTGGAACTGGCGGGCGAGGATTTCGATGCGTGCAGTGCCGCCGCCCAGGACTTCTGCGAAACGGCCGGCAAGACCTTCATTCATCCGTTCGACGACCCCTATGTGATGGCCGGGCAGGGCACGCTGGCATCCGAAATGCTGGAGGATCAACCGGAGCTCGACGTCCTGGTCATGCCGATCGGGGGCGGAGGCCTGGCTTCCGGCATGGCCCGGGCCGCGCGCCGGATGCGCCCGCAAATCGAGCTCGTCGGTGTCCAGGCGGAGCTGTTTCCATCGACCTATAACGCGTTCCACGCGACCAAAGCACCATTGGGCGGCGTGACCCTGGCTGAAGGGATCGCGGTCAAGTCGCCGGGTCGTGCAACCCTGCCCGAATTGAAAGCCCTTTTGAACGATGTTTGCCTCGTCAGCGAACGCGATATCGAGCGGGCTCTCAACCTCTATCTCACGCGGGTGCGAGTGCTTTCGGAAGGCGCAGGAGCGGCCGGACTTGCCGCCGTTCTGGCGTATCCCGACCGGTTCAGGGGCAAGCGTGTCGGTCTCGTCGTGACTGGAGGCAATGTCGATACGCGGCTCCTGTCTTCAGTTCTCCTGCGTGATCTGGCGCGCTCCAGCCGCCTTGCCCGTTTCCGTATCGAGCTCCTCGATGTGCCTGGGCAATTGTCTGCTGTCTCTGACGTGATTTCCCGGGCGGGCGGCAATGTGACGGACGTCGCCTATCACAAGACCTTTTCCGACCTCCCGGCGAAAGTGACCTATATCGACATCTCCCTGGAGGCCCAGGACAGCGATCACATGAACCGGGTGCATGCCGATCTCCGGGCGGCGGGGTTCAAGGCGGAGTACGCGGCCTACTAGATGCTCTGCCGGATGAATTCGCGCCGGAGCGAGGCTTCGGCTATGGAAGGGCATGACCGACACCAGCTCCTTTGAAATCTTCTGTGCGACCGCCCCCGGGCTTGAACCGCTCCTGGCCGCTGAAATATCGGCCCTCGGCTTTCCCGAGCCGAAGGTTGAGCGCGGTGGTGTCAGCTTCGAAGGTCGTTGGCTGGATGTCTGGCGCGCCAATCTGGAACTGCGTGGCGCCAGCCGCGTACTGGCGCGCATCGGAGCTTTCCACGTCAACCATCTGGCCCAGTTGGACAAGCTCTCCCGGCGCTTTGACTGGGGCCGTGTCCTGCGCAAGGACATGGCCGTTTCGGTCGAGGTGACCAGCCGCAAGTCGAAAATCTATCACGCCGGGGCGGCGCGACAGCGCATCGAAACCGCGCTTCGAGAGAGTTTTGGCGTCGCGCTTGCCGAGGAGGCGCCTGTTTCTGTTCGCGCGCGGATCGAGAACAATCTGTGCACGCTCAGTGTCGATACCTCTGGCGCGCTGCTGCACCGGCGCGGCTTCAAGGCTGCGGTCAACAAGGCGCCGATGCGGGAAAATCTCGCGGCGCTTTTCCTGCGGGCCTGTGAATACACAGGGCAGGAAAGCCTGCTCGACCCGATGTGCGGATCCGGGACTTTTGTGATCGAGGCGGCGGAAATGGCGGCAGGGCTCCAGCCGGGACGGGCGCGGGACTTTGCGTTTGAACATCTGGCGAGTTTCGATCGCAAGGCGTTCGGTGCCCTGCGGAAACCGGCTGTGATCCCGGAAGGGCTCCCGGTCTTCCTTGGCTCGGACCGGGATGCCGGTGCGATCGAGATGAGTCGAGCCAATGCGGAGCGCGCGGGTCTGGCGACGCTGACCCGTTTCGAGCAGACGCCGATCGACCGGCTGGCGCGGCCGGAGTGTGAGCCGGGTCTCGTCATCATCAATCCGCCCTATGGTGGGCGGATCGGTAACAAGAAAGCACTCTACGGTGTTTATGACATGATCGGTCAGAGCCTGCGTACCCGCTTCGCTGGCTGGCGCGTGGGCGTGGTGACATCAGACGCCGCCCTGGCGAAGGCGACGCGCCTGCCTTTCAAGGCCCCCGGCCCCATTGTCGATCATGGCGGCATCAAGGTCAGACTCTACCAGACCGACGCCCTGCGTTGAGCGGATAAAGTGCCGACGGATCAGGCACTTCATTCGCGTTGATCCTGAATACGGAAACCCAACTTGAACCGTGGGGAATTCGGCGCATATTCCGCGCCGAGGAGATTATCATGCGCAAAGCTTCATTCTTGATCGTGGTTCTGGCTGTGTTTGCCGGGATGACCGCCATCGTCGCCTTCCGGATGCTCAGCAGCGGTGATGAGGCCGCGCAGGGCTGGCGTGGTCAGGCGACTCCGGTGATGGCGTATGAAGTGCCGGAACGGGCCTTTGCCGACATCGTCGAGGCTCTGGGAACGGCGCGAGCGAACGAGACGGTCGTGATTTCGGCCCGGGTTTCGGACACCATCTCCCGTATCAATTTTGAATCCGGTCAGCGCGTGCAACAGGGTCAGATCCTGGTCGAGCTGACGGATACGGAAGAAGCGGCGGATCTGGAAGAAGCCCGCGCAACCCTTCGTGAAGCGGTCCGCGAGCAGGAACGCATCAATGATCTGATCACACGTGGCGTCGCTGCCCGCCAGCGCCTGGATGAGGCGGATGCCGCTGTCGAACGGGCGCGGGCCCGGGTCAACTCCATCGAGGCCCAGCTGGCGGACCGGATAGTTCGCGCGCCCTTCTCCGGCGTTGTCGGTTTGCGCGAGGTCAGCCTCGGCGGCCTGGTCCGCCCGGCTGATCCGATCGCCACCCTCGACGATACGTCGATTGTGAAGCTCGACTTCACCGTGCCGGAGCGCTTCGTTTCCGCGATGGAGCCGGGCATGCGCATCGCTGCGCGAACGTCGGCGTATCCCGACACGGTGTTTGACGGCGTCATCGCGCAGATCGACAGCCGGATCGATCCGGTGACCCGCGCCGTGACGGTCCGTGCCGAGATCGACAATGCCGATGGTCGCCTGCGTCCGGGCCAGCTCATGGGTGTGGAGGTCCGTCGCGATATTCGCAACAGCGCCGCAATTCCTGGCAGCGCGCTCGTTCGCTATCTCGATGATACCTTCGTCTTCGTTCTGGACGAGGGCGAGACCGGCACGCGGACGCGCCAGGTACGGGTAGAGCTCGGCCGTCGCTCTGGCGATCTGGTCGAGGTCGTCAGCGGTCTCGAGCCGGGTGACTGGATTGTCGGTCGCGGGGTTCACCGCGTCCGTGACGGTATGCCGGTCCAGATTACGGAACGCGAGGCCCGTGGCGGCTCTGCCGCAGCATCGTCCGGTGTGGCTGCAGGAGGCACACCGCAATGACGCTTTCCGACATCGCCGTCCGGCGTCCGGTTCTGGCCTTCGTGGCCAGTGCCCTGATCGTGGTCTTCGGCGTGCTCGGCCTGCGGGGCCTGCCGCTGCGGGAACTGCCCGACGTAGACCAGCCGATTGTCTCCGTGTCCGCGTCCTATCCGGGCGCCAATGCGGAGGTGGTCGAAAACCGTGTCACCCAGATTATCGAGGATCAGCTGTCCGGGATTGACGGAATCGATACCATCACCTCGTCTTCGCGGGACGGGAATGCTCGCGTGTCCATCACCTTCCAGCTCGATCGCGATATCGAGGCTGCGGCTAATGATGTCCGCGATGCGGTCGCCCGTATAACGGATCGCCTGCCCGATGATGTGCAGGACATCGAGGTCCAGAAGCAGGATTCCGATGCGCGTCCCTTCATGTGGTACTCGCTGCTGTCAGACCGGATGACCTCGGAAGAGCTCTCCGACTATGCCGCCCGCAGCCTCGTCGACCGGTTCAGCGTCATCGACGGTGTCGCCCGCGTCCGGATCGGTGGTGAACGCCGCTACGCAATCCGCATCTGGCTCGACCCGATGGCGATGGCCGCACGCAATGTGACCGTCTCGGACATTGAGACTGCCCTGCGGACCCAGAATGTCGAAGTGCCAGGTGGTTCGGTGGAAACGCCGGATACCCAGATCGTTGTACGGGTCGAGCGGCTGTTTAACGATCCGGACAGTTTTGCCCGCCTTCCGGTCGGCAATTCCGCTGAAGGCCATGTGATCCGACTGGGCGAAGTCGCAGACGTCTCGCTGGAGGCTGAAGAGCCCCGAACGCTGTTCCGGGGCAATGGCGCCAACATGACCGGTCTCGGCTTCGTGAGGCAAAGCCAGGCGAACTCGGTCGAGGTCGCCGATCTCATTGCCGAAGAGGCCGACCGCATCCGTCCGCTGCTGCCGGAGGGCATGCAGCTGATCGTTGCGTCCGACGATACAGTCTTCATCGAGGAATCGATCAAGGAGGTCTGGCGGACCCTGGCGGTCGCCGCGACGCTTGTGGTTCTGGTGATCTATCTTTTCCTGGGAAGCCTGAGAGCGGCCATTATCCCCGCGGCTGTGGTCCCGGTCTGCCTGATCGGCGTCTTCGCAGTGCTGGCGGCGGCCGGTTTCTCCATCAATATCCTGACCCTGCTGGCGCTCGTGCTGGCGATTGGTCTGGTCGTCGATGACTCCATCGTCGTTTTGGAAAACATCCAGCGCCGGGTCGATCTCGGCGAAGGTCCGGCCCTTGCTTCCCTGCGTGGGGGGCGACAGGTTTTCTTTGCGGTGATCGCGACCACGGCCGTCCTGGTCGCCGTTTTCGTCCCGCTCGTCTTCCTGCCCGGTTTCATCGGCCGCATCTTCACCGAACTGGCGCTGACCATTGCGGCTGCTGTGGTGATCTCGAGCTTCGTTGCCCTGACCCTGTCCCCGATGATGGCGTCGAAGCTGCTCAAGCCGACCCAGGAGGCCAGGGGGCCTGCGAAGTGGGTGGACGGGGTCGTTCGCATCCTGCGCCGGGCCTATCGCGACAGTCTGGACGTCGCAATTCGAACGCCGTTGCTGATGATTCCGGTCGTTCTGGTGGCCCTGGTTGGTTCCGGCCTCCTGCTGGGCCGTATCCCGGCCGAGCTCACACCGCCGGAAGACCGTGGGTCCTTCTTCGGATTCTTCTCCGGACCGGAGGGGGCGAGCTTCGACTACATGTCCGAGCAGGCCGATCAGGTCGAGGAGATCATGCTTGACTATATCGATCGCGGTGAGCTGCGGCGCGTGCTCGTCGTGGCGCCGGGCTGGGGCGGATCGGGCTTCAACTCCGGGATTCTGGTCGGCACGATGGTCGACTGGGACGAGCGCCGCGATGGCGGTGCCATCGTCGGGGAGATCAATGCGCGTCTGGGTCAGCTGACCGGCGTGCGGGCGTTCGCGTCCATGCGATCATCGATTCGCGGCGCCGGTGGCGGCGATGACGTCCAGTTTGTTTTGCTGGGGCCGGACTATGCCGGGCTCGACGCGGAAGCCGAACGCCTGATGGCCGCGATCCGGGCGGAGAATCCGAACCTTCTGCGTGCCCGCAAGGATTATCAGCCGAATTCGCCGCGCCTGATCGTCGACATCGATCGCGAGCGTGCCGCAGCCCTGGGTGTGTCCGTCTCCGAGATCGGCCAGACCCTGCAGACCCATCTCGGGTCGCGCCGGATCGGTCAGTTCATCGAGCGCGGCGAGGCCTATAACGTCATTCTCGAAAACCGGCGCGAGGAGCGTGCCAGCGCCCAGGACCTGGAGACCCTCTATGTCTCCGGCCGCAACAACACGCTGATCCCGCTCTCCAACCTGGTCGAGTTGCGCGAAGTGGGCGAGGCGTCCTCGCGAAACCGCGTCGACCGGCAGCGCTCCATTACCATCTCCGCCACGCTGGCAGAGGGTTATACGCTCGGTGAGGCGGTGACCTGGCTGGACGACTGGGCCGCGCGCGAGCTGGCGCCGGGCTATGGCACGACCTTCCTCGGTGGCGCCAAGGAATTCCTCGAAGCCAATTCTGCGTTGTTGTTTGCCTTCGGCATGGCTCTGCTGATCGTCTTCCTCGTCCTGGCCGCTCAGTTCGAGAGTTTCATCCAGCCATTCGTGATCATGCTCACCGTGCCTCTGGCCGTGGCCGGTGGCCTGTTCGGGCTCGACCTGATTGGTTCCAGCCTGAACATCTACTCCCAGATCGGTCTGGTGATCCTGATCGGGTTGGCGGCAAAGAATGGCATTCTCATCGTCGAGTTTGCCAACCAGCTGCGCGAAGAAGGACAGTCTGTCCTCGAAGCCACGCTCGACTCGGCCGAGACCCGTTTCCGTCCGATCCTGATGACCGGTCTGTCGACGGCGATCGGTGCCTTCCCGCTGATGATCGCATCGGGTCCGGGCGCGGAGAGCCGCATCACGATCGGCGTGGTGATCTTCGCGGGGGTGAGCGTCGCGACGCTCTTCACGCTTTTTGTCGTACCGGTCGCCTATTCCGTGCTCGGCCGTTTCACCAAGACGCCGAACTGGATGGCGGTGAAGCTGGAGGACGAAGCGAAGGCGGCCGATGGCAAGCCGGTCGAGGGCGAGGAAGCGCCGGCGCTCTAGAGCGCGAGCACGTCCACAATCTCACCGGCCGCAACGGCTTTCGCATCAATCGGGCGCCGGATCAGACCGTTTGAAGCGACCAGGGCCGTCAATACTGACGAGTCCTGGTTCGCCACCGGCTCGACTTCTCCCGGCGCCACGAAGCGGGCACGCAGGAAGGTCTCGCGAGGACCGTTGGCGGGGAGGTCGCAGACGCATCGGGCGGTCTGGAAGACCGGTGTATCGCCTCGCCCCGTCAGGGTGGCCAGGGCCGGTTTGAGCAGGAGGCGCGCGATGACCAGGGCTGAAACGGGATTGCCGGG
>Ga0070726_10002967_pt1 | contig 14785 bp, 10 predicted proteins | sample tdAd471_FD_67275 | JGI IMG/M metagenome (GOLD analysis project Ga0070726, IMG submission 67275) | Marine sediment microbial communities from the Atlantic coast under amendment with organic carbon and nitrate - tdAd47.1 | ecosystem: Environmental > Aquatic > Marine > Coastal > Sediment | place...
GAAGGTGACGTTCTGGCGGTGTGGAAGCTGGACCGCCTGTCCCGGTCCTTGAAAGAGCTGCTGTCAATTATGGACAAGATTGAAGGGCGGGGCGCGGACTTCAAAAGCCTGACGGAAGCTATCGACACTACCACGCCGGCAGGTCGAATGATGATGCAAATGGTGGGTTGTTTTGCCGAGTTTGAGCGTCAAATGATTCGGGAGCGCACAAAGGCAGGGCTGGAACATGCCAGGGCCAGGGGCGTTAGGCTTGGTCGGCGGCCGAAACTCACGCCCATGCAGCGGGCCGAAGTAATTGAAATGGTTAGAAGTGAGCGAAAGACGGCTGCGGAAGCTGCCAGGATCTTCAGAGTTCACCCTTCTACAATATGCCGTCTACTCGCAGTGGCTCAAGAGATGTAGCGGCAAAAATAGTCATTCGGTTGTTCCGGAGCGCGCGACCGCAGCGGTTGGGAATGTCACTCAGCTGTTAGCTTCTGGGAAGAGGCCTGGCATCCATCGGCCAGCTAATCGGGCGGGGAATGCAATTCTCAGAGGTGCTCGTGTGCTCTCTGACTGCAATACACCTTCTTTAGTTAGCGCGGACACTATCCGCCGAGCCTGGCGGTCCCCAGTTCCGACAATGCTCGCTACGTCACCGCGAGGTAGTTCTCCGCGATACAATACGGCTTCCAGTACATTGCCAGACTGAGGCGGTAGTCCTTCCATTCGCACTTCTTCTTCAACCCAGATACGGATGCGCTCACGAAGATTATTGGGTTGGACTAGTCGCTCCATAAACCTAATTTGATCGATGCAGATCTGGAGGAAAAATTCAGTGAAATCTGCGAGCGCAGCTTGACTCCGACTACCGCGGCCATCGAGGTCTCCCGTCGGGGCTGGTCACAAGCAATTAATTGCCTTTTGTATTGGGCTTCCTGCCGAGCAAGGCCCCGCGCAATCGACCAGATACCGCCTGTATCGAGTGCATCTCGAAGCATGGCGTAGGACATGAGCCGGGCAACGCGGCCATTGCCATCGAGAAACGGGTGGATCCAGAGGAGTCGGTGATGCGCTGCAGCAGCTGAAAATATCGTCTGTGCTTTTCCGAGATTGCTATACACCTGCTCGAAGCGTTTCAGAAATCTCGGTAGTGCACCTGGACTGACCGTTACATGGTCACCGACGATGACATCGCGGGCCCGAAGCACGCCGGGCTCCAGACGAATACGTTCACCACTCTTCGGATGTTCGACCCATAGCAGATCATCTGGAAGCAGTTCCCCAAATCGCCGGTGAATTTCGCAAATCCCGGCCATGGTGGCCGCTCGTCCTGCCAGTCCATCCTCGTCAATCCATTTTTGGACAGTAACATGGGCGCGCGCTTCCAGTTGTAGGTCACGTTTGCGGGGCTCATCGCTGTAGTCGTTTTGCATGGCCCGCTCAATATCGACAGGATGGGTATCATGTCCTTCAATCAAGTTCGAGTAATAGCAGTTCATCGCGCGGACCAGATCGGCCAGGGCGCTCACGACCCCATCCGGCAGGCTACGGCGAAATCCGGCGGACTTGGCCGCAAGGTCTACCGCCAATTCGGTCAGAGCACCTTGGTGCGGCGATCCGTTGCACACTTCAAGGGGCTCCATGACCGCAACATCTTCGCCGCGATCAAGAGGCTCTTTCATGTCCGCTTCTTTGTCCGTGTTTCTAAGTCCATATTTTTATAGATAACATATAGTTATGTAAATGCTAAGGGAAATTTATACCCCTTAAAAGACCGGTTTTATGTCAGCTCCTCGGAAAACACATGCATGTCGAATTTCTATGCGTGAACGAACGTCGGATTGGTTATGCAGTCGAGCTAGAATCGATATTGTGGTTTCCTCGATTCTCCCATATTCTCCCCTTGGTTCTATAAGTGCTCGAATAGCCATGACTGATCAAATATTGACCTTAAGAGAGGTCGCCGCGTACCTGAAACTCGCTGAGAAGACGGCCTACAAACTGGCCGCAGAGGGAAAATTGCCAGGTTTCAAGGTTGGTGGGAGCTGGCGGTTCAGGCGGGAGGATATCGAATGCTGGATAGATGAGCAAAAAATAATCAATAACGGGAAAGGAAATCTGTAGATGGCGATCAAGAAAACCGAGCTTTATTCATCGCTTTGGGCAAGTTGTGATGAGCTTCGTGGGGGCATGGATGCCTCCCAGTATAAAAACTACATCCTAACCCTGCTTTTCGTTAAATACGTATCCGATAAATACGTCGGTAAGAAATTCGGGGCCATTGTGGTGCCGGAAGGTGGCTCCTTTGCCGATATGGTCGCCCAGAAAAACCAGAAAGATATAGGCGATCAGCTCAACAAGATCATTGGCAAGCTAGCCACCGAGAATGACATGGGCTGGCTTTCTAACCCAGACAACGACTTCAACAATGAGGACCGTCTGGGCAAAGGCAAGGCGATGGTCGATACGCTCTCCTCACTGGTCGGTATCTTTGAAAACCTCGACCTCGGCAAAAACCGTGCAGAAGGTGACGACCTTCTTGGCGATGCTTATGAATACCTCATGCGGCACTTCGCAACCGAGTCAGGCAAGAGCAAGGGCCAGTTCTATACGCCTTCGGAAGTGTCTCGCATCCTATCCAAAATTCTTGGGATCAATAGAGATACGCGCCAGGACGAGACGGCATATGACCCGACCTGCGGCTCTGGCTCGTTGCTTCTTAAAGTGAATGACGAAGCGCCGGGCGGCCTTACGCTCTACGGTCAGGAAAAAGATAATGCGACGGCTGCCTTGGCCAAGATGAACATGATCTTGCATGACAGTCCTTCGGCTGATATCTGGCAGGATGATACGCTTGCGGAGCCTCACTGGAAAGAAAAAGACGGCGGCCTGAAAGTCTTTGACTATGCGGTTGCTAACCCGCCATTTTCTTATAAATCCTGGAGCGCCGGGATTAACGTCTCCGAAGACCCGTTCAGGCGATTTGAATATGGTGAACCGCCCGAGAAAAACGGCGACTACGCCTTCTTGCTCCATATCATCAAGTCACTGAAGAGCACCGGCAAAGGCGCGGTGATTTTACCGCATGGTGTTCTCTTCCGAGGACACGCAGAAGCTGATATCCGCCGGAACATCATTAGGCAGGGCTATATCAAGGGCATCATGGGGCTCCCGGCCAACCTATTTTATGGAACGGGCATTCCCGCCTGTATCATCATGATCGATAAGGCCGGAGCCAAAGCCGAGCGCCCCATCTTAATGATCGATGCCTCCAAGGGCTTCATGAAAGACGGAAACAAAAACCGTCTGCGCTCTCAGGACATCCACAAAATCGTCGATGTCTTCAATAAAGGGCTAGAGCTTGAGCGCTATTCCCGCCTTGTGCCTTATGAAGAGATTTCAGGCAAGAACGAGTTTAACCTCAATATTCCACGCTATATCGACTCCAGTGACCCGGAAGATATTCATGATCTCGATGCCCACCTCAATGGCGGCATTCCTAATCGAGATATCGACGCTCTGTCTGAATATTGGGATGTTTTTCCGAGCATTCGGACAACGCTGTTCAAACCAAGTAGCCGTGATGGGTACTCCAACCCTCTCGTTGAAGAGAGGGAAGTTAAGCCGACCATCTTAGGGCACAAAGAATTTGAAAGCTTCAAATCCGAATGTCTGGAACTATTCGAGGTTTGGAAAAACAGGCATAGCGAACAGCTTAAGGGCATCGATGTCGGCACGAGTCCCAAAGAACTTATCTTTGATATCTCCGAAGAGCTGCTTGCGCGTTATGCCGATGCCAAACTGCTCTCGAAGTACAACATTTATCAAATCCTGATGGATTACTGGGCAGAAACCATGCAGGACGATGTATATATGATTGCCCAGGATGGCTGGAGCGCAGGCAACGTCGTTCGTCAAATCGTTCCGGTAAAGGATAAGAAAGGCAAAGCCGTCTACAAGGAAGAGCATGATTTTGAGTTTGGGACGGCCAAGACTAAGAAGCGTTATCGCAGCGATATAGTGCGCCCCCCGCTTGTGATTGACCGCTACTTTGCTAGGCAAAAGGCGGAGCTTGATGGATTGCAAGCCAAGTATGAAGAGGCTACGCAGGAGCTTGAGACCTTCATCGAAGAAAATAGCGGTGATGAAGGCTTAGTTGAAGAAGCGAAGAACGATAAGGGCAACATCACCCAGGCAGGTCTTAGGGCTCGGATTAAAGAATCCGGTGACGCGGATGAAGTTGCGGCACTCAAGCAATGCCTGGAACTAGTTACAAAAGAGTCGAAGTGTAAATTGGCAGTGAAAGCTGCGCAGGATTCTCTCGACTTACTTGTTTTTGAAATGATACCCAAAATCTCCGAAGGCGAGCTCAAGGATATTGTCGTGAATGACAAGTGGTTCGCTATTATTGAGGCAGATATCGTTGAAGAGATTGAGCGCGTGACGCAGAACCTTGCTAATCGCGTGAAGACACTAGAACAGCGCTATGCGAAGACTCTGACGTCTCTGACCGAGGATGTTGCCAAATATTCCGATCTTGTTGAAGGCCACCTTAAAAAAATGGGGCTGTCATGGTGAAGAAAGGTTACAAACAGACCGAGGTTGGAGAAATTCCCGAGGATTGGGATGAAATTCTTCTCGGCGACTTCTCGATCAAAGTAGGTAGCGGTATAACTCCTAAAGGCGGCTCATCTGTCTACATGGACGCGGGGAGGCCCTTTGTGAGAAGTCAGAACGTTGGATGGGGACAACTAAAGCTCACTGATCTAGCTTTTATAGACGAAGAAACACATCAAACTTTTCCTGCCACAGAAATTCGTAAGGGCGACATTCTCCTAAATATTACTGGTGCTTCGATTGGAAGATGCTCCCTCTCGAACGAAGAGCTAGATGGAGGTAACGTAAACCAGCATGTCTGTATTATACGAACCAATTCTCAACTCGATCAGAAGTTCGTTTGCTACATTTTACTCTCTTCAATCGGACAAAATCAGATTGATAGCTTTCAGGCTGGTGGTAACCGAGAGGGATTAAATTTCGGTCAAATTAAGTCTTTCAGGTTACCCAAACCTCATAGTAGAAGCGAACAGATTGGAATTTCCCAGGCTCTATCCGACGTTGACGAGCTTATTGCCTCACTCGAAAACCTCATCGTCAAGAAGCGGGATATGAAGACTGCTACGATGCAGCAGCTCCTCACTGGGAAAACACGCCTACCAGGATTCGGTGAGGGCAAGGGACACAAGCAGACTGAACTCGGCGAGATTCCGGAAGATTGGGATGTTAGTAATTTGGGCGATATAGGGACCCCAATTATCGGACTGACCTACACTCCAAATGATGTTTCGGAGTCTGGTACGCTGGTTCTTCGATCCTCAAATATTCAGCAAAACGTACTGGCTTACGAAAACAATGTCTTTGTCGAAATGGATATTCCTGCGCGCGTTATTGTTGAAGAATGCGACTTACTAATCTGCGTTAGAAACGGAAGTAGAGACCTGATTGGAAAATGCGCACTCATTGATGGAGAAGCTGCCGGTTCAGCATTCGGCGCATTCATGTCTGTATTTCGTAGCAAAGATTCATCTTTTGTCTTTTACCAGTTTCAGTCTGATATCGTTCAGAGGCAAATCCAGGAAATAATGGGTGCGACTATAAATCAAATCACTAATAAGGACATGAATAGTTTCCGGATACCGTACCCTGAATCTAGCGAGGAACGGAGCGCGATTTTTGTCGTACTATCTGATATGGACCGTGAAATTTCGGCATTGAACCACAAGTTAGACAAAATCTGTAAAGTGAAGCAAGGCATGATGCAGGAATTGCTGACGGGGCGTACACGTCTTGTTGCTACGCCCGCTACTGAGCTAGTCGAAGAAGAACTGATGCACGGGACGTAAGTGGTGAGCGACGTTGGTCAAAAGGAAAGGGCTACGCAGAACAGAGTAATCAAGCTGTTTAGCGATCAGCTCGGCTATGAGTATCTTGGCGACTGGCATGAGCGCGAAGAGCTGAATAATAATATTGAGAAAGGTATTCTTTCCGGTTGGCTCAAAAAGCGCGATGTTAGCGATACTCTTATTAAGCGTGCGTTTCGGGAACTGGAACATGCGGCAGCTCTCGGTGAGGGTAAGAACCTTTACGATGCAAACAAAGATGTCTATTCACTTCTTCGCTACGGTATCAAGGTCAAGGAGGGTGCCGGAGAGCAGAATCAGACAGTCTATCTGATCGATTGGGAAAACCCTCTCGCCAATGACTTTGCTATCGCCGAGGAAGTCTCGATCAAGGGTGAGAACAAGAAGCGCCCTGATATCGTTCTCTATGTGAACGGCCTGGCGCTCGGCGTCATTGAACTCAAACGCTCGTCTGTCTCCGTGGGCGAGGGTATTCGCCAGAATCTCGATAATCAGAAAAAAGCCTTTATCCGTAACTTCTTTACCACCATGCAACTCGTGATGGCGGGGAATGATACCGAAGGGCTTCGCTACGGAACGATTGAGACACCCGAGAAACACTACTACCAATGGAAGGAGGATGTCGAGAACATCTTTCATAACCCTCTCGACTTCCAAATCTTCCGTATGTGCTCAAAAGAGCGCCTCTTAGAGATCATTCACAACTTCATTGTCTTTGATGCCGGTGTTAAGAAGACCTGTCGTCATAACCAGTATTTTGGCATTAAGAATGCGCAGGACTATGTGACGCGGCGTGAAGGCGGGATTATTTGGCATACCCAGGGTTCCGGGAAAAGTCTGACCATGGTCTGGCTCGCCAAGTGGATACGGGAACATGTTACCGATGCCCGTGTGCTTCTTATCACTGACCGAACCGAGCTTGATGAGCAAATCGAAAAGGTCTTTACAGGCGTTCAGGAGAAAGTCCATCGCACCAAAAGTGGCGCTGATCTCGTCAGTGTGTTGAACCAGACTACGCCCTGGCTGGTTTGTTCATTGGTACACAAGTTCGGGCGCGGGTCGGATGAGAAAGATGACGCAGCGACCGGGGAGTATATTCAGGCACTCCAGGATAGTTTGCCTTCCGACTTCTCTCCTAAAGGTAATCTCTTTGTCTTTGTGGATGAATGCCACCGCACGCAAAGCGGTAAGCTCCACGAAGCCATGAAAGCCCTGTTACCCAACGCGCTGTTTATCGGTTTTACCGGTACGCCTTTGTTGAAGGAAGACAAGAAGCGCAGCATTGAGGTATTTGGCAGCTTCATTCATACCTATAAGTTTGATGAAGCGGTTGCAGATGGCGTTGTTCTCGATCTGCGCTATGAAGCGCGCGATATCGATCAATATGTCACTTCCGAGAAGAAGGTTGATCAATGGTTTGATCTGAAAACCAAAGGCCTTTCTGATATGGCTCGTGCGCAGCTCAAGCTGAAATGGGGCACGATGCAAAAAGTGCTCTCGTCCCAGGACAGGCTGGAGCAGATTGTCAATGACATCCTCATGGACATGGAAACCAAGCCCCGGCTTATGGATGGGCGCGGTAATGCCATGCTTGTTTGCGCGAGCATTTATCAGGCTTGCAAGGTTTATGAACTTTTCTTGAGGACTGATCTCGCTGGTAAGTGTGCCATTGTTACGAGTTATCACCCGTCGCCGTCAGATATTAAGGGCGAGGAGTCCGGGGAAGGTCTGACCGAGAAAATCCGGCAGTATGAAATCTATCGCAAGATGCTCGCCGATTACTTTGAAAAGCCCGAAAACGAAGCCATGAATATGGTGGAGGAGTTTGAAAAACGGGTTAAGAAGAAGTTTATCGATGAACCGGGCCAGATGCGACTATTGATCGTCGTAGACAAACTACTCACCGGTTTTGATGCGCCTTCCGCGACGTATCTTTATATCGATAAACAGATGAGGGATCACGGTCTCTTCCAGGCTATCTGCCGCGTGAACCGTCTGGACGGCGATGATAAAGACTACGGTTACATTATTGACTACAAGGACCTCTTCAACAGGCTCGAAGGGGCCATTGGCGACTATACAAACGGCGCTTTCGATAAGTACGAAGCTAAAGATGTAGCAGGGCTACTATCCGACAGGCTCGAAAAGGCAAGTGAGAAGTTAGAGGAATGTCGGGAGGGCGTCAAAGCACTTTGTGAGCCCGTGCTGGAACCGAAAGGACAGAAAGAATACCGCGAATATTTTTGTGGTGATGTTGCCAAGCCCGAGGAGCTTCGAGAAAATGAGGCAAAGCGCTTATCGCTCTACAAGTCTGTGGCGGCCTTGATAAGAGCTTATGCCAATCTGGCGAATGAGCTCGAAGATGCAGGTTATACCGCCGCCCAGGCCGCCGATATCAAACAGGAAGTTGAGCATTTCAACAAAATGCGCGAGGAAATCAAGCTTGCGAGTGGCGATCATATCGACATGAAGCAGTATGAGCCTGCCATGCGTCACCTGCTTGATACTTACATTCGATCAGAAGAGAGCGAGGTGGTCGCAGATTTTGCGGAGCTTGGACTAATCGATCTGATCGTGAGAATAGGAACGGACGCCCTTGATTCTTTGCCCGCATCGATGAAAGCGGACAAGGAAAACATGGCGGAGACCATCGAGAACAACATGAGGAAACTCATCATCGATGAGCAAGCGGTCAATCCCGCTTATTACGAGAGGATGTCCGAACTTCTTGATGCTCTGATCGAGGAACGGCGCAAGCAGGCTATCGATTACAAGAACTATCTGGAGAAAGTTAAAGAGCTTTCGATGCAGGTTGTAAATGCCGGTGGAGTAAATCCTGATGAGTATCCTGCGAACATTGACACACCGGCCAAGAAGGCGCTATTCGATAATCTTGGCCAGGATGAGACGCTGGTCGTGGCCATTCACGATGCTGTTATGGGTAACAAGAAAGCAGACTGGATCGGAAATCGCGTGAGAGAGCGCGAGCTTGCTGCCGCCGTATACGAAATCGTACAAGACGAAGGTCGCCTTGATGGAGTCATGGAGCTTATAAAGAACCAGTATGAGTACAGATAGTAACGTCATAACGGTCTCTGATATTCGCATTGAAATCGTTCGAAAGGATATCAAGAACGTCCATTTGAGCGTCAATCCGCCCGAAGGGCGGGTGCGCCTATCTGTGCCCCATCACATCACTGATGACAGTGTGCGGCTGGCTGTCGTATCCAGGCTGGCATGGATAAAAAAACGGCAGGATGAGTTCAAAAACCAGCCCAGACAATCAGAGCGTCATTACGTCACAGGCGAGAGCCATTTCTATAAAGGAAAGCGCTACATACTGGAAGTAGTCGAAAGGAAAGGCAAACACGAGGTTGAGTTACGCAGTAACGCCAAGATGCGGATGTATGTGAGCCCGGGCACGAGTTTGGAAAATAGGGCTCTGGTGCTGGAGCGGTGGTATAGAAGTAACCTGAAAGTCGATATTGCTTCTCTCCTCGAAAAATGGCTTCCCGATATTGGTAAGCGGGTCACTTTTTGGGGTGTCAAGCGCATGAAGACCAAATGGGGAAGCTGTAATACCTCAGAAGCAAGAATATGGATCAATTCGGAGCTGGCTAAAAAATCACCGGAATGTCTGGAGTATATTCTCGTCCATGAGCTTGTCCATCTACATGAACGCCATCATAACGACAGGTTCCTGAACCTCATGGAAAAGTTACTGCCTGTCTGGCGTCATCGCCGTGACATGCTAAAGCGGGAGCCGCTTGCACATGAGGACTGGGAGTATTGATATCTGCTTTACGGCCTTTTTAGAAAAAGAAAACGAATAGGGAAAAACTTTGTCAGATCAGGATACCAGTAATCCGGGGCTTCATGAGATAGAGCCAAGAGAGAATGTTGGCCGGGATACTATTGCACGTTACCAGGCGCAGTTTCGCGGTGCGGCGTTTCAATGCCTGTCCTTACTTGAGGACGATCAGCTTGATCGCGTTTATTGCGACTATCATGATGACTTTGTTTCCAGGCTGAATGTTGATGGCGAGCATATATACAATTTCTATCAAGTCAAAACGAAGAAGAAATTGAATGCCCAATGGTCGGTCAATGAAATATTCGGAATGCGGAAAAAGGCGAAAAGCGCCGATCCTTCGAGAATATCATGCAGCTTCGCCGGTAAACTACTTATTCACACGATCAAATTTGAAAATTCCTGCGGCGAAGTTGCTTTTCTCACCAATATTCACGTCGACGACGATGTTGAAAACCTTATGGAGTCGATCTCGGCGAATGGTGACAACAACCATTACAAGCTCCTTCTGGAGAATTTCAACGACGCTTTATGTTCCGAGAGTCCCATCGAGGATGAAAAGATTATCGAGCGCGTTCAGAAGCTTCAGCTCAAATCAAATCTCCCTTATCTCAATCCACATGACGATACGTTTTTCGCGATAGCACGGGAGACGATTTATAAATATAGCGAGATCGATCTACAGCACACCGAGTGCCATGAAATTCTCAAGAACCTTATCTCGCTTGTCGAACGGAAGTCTTTTACGAAGCTTCTAGAAGAGCTGAGTGAAAGTGATCTTGACAGCAGTGCTGGTATAGGTCTCTCCGAAATTCTCGATATCCTGAGTATTTCCAAGGGTGCCTATCAAAGTTTCAAAGATAGCGGCGATATACAGGCGATTAAAAGCGCATCGATTATTCAGAGGCTGATGAGTAATGCTGGGGCCTCAGAGCGCATGATTGAGTACGTTTCTGGTTGCAAGGTTAACTGGGATATTTGGATGCGCGACAAACGCCACACGATTCCCGAATTTGATCTCAATTTTATCCTCGAAGAAATTGAGTCAAATGCGATCAGTTGGTCATCGTCGGGTGCGAATCTCGATAACCTTAAACAAAGGATTGACGGCGTACTTCAGAATCTGGATACGCAAGGACTTGCGAAAACATTGAATGGGGACTTGTTGCTTGGAGCCGTGTTCTCATTTTTGGTAAGGGGGGCTGCATAGTGGATTATGATGAATTTTTCAGTGAAGCCGCCGAGGCCGGTATTGAACTGTCTATTGATAATCTTGAGGGATCATCGCGGCACAGACTGAGCAATGAAGCCTTGTTTCACCTTCCGCTCCTGGCGATGACTATCCTCTTGTTATCAAAATCGCGCCGTAAGCCTAAATCAGAGGAGATAGGCCAGCTCGTAGGCGAATGCTTCGAGAGGACATTCTCCGGGTTCAAGGGCTCCTCACAGCATATCGGGTGGTCCGCAAATCTTCGCATGCGAACAGTAAAAGCGCTGACATTTCTTGAGATTGCCAAATTGGTGGAGGTTAGTCGCTCCGACTCGCGTATAAAGATTACTGATCTCGGCAAAACGGTCATATTAAAAGCACAGCAGGGTGATACAGATTTGGGCTACACCCTAAAGATCATGGAAAGAAATTATGTCGATTTACAAATAGAAAAACAGATAGCAATGGAACTTTGAATGAGGCTATTAGATTTGCAAATAATGCCCGAAGGGCATCGAGGCTGGGGTTCAGAAACATTCGAATTCGGTGATGATATTACGCAGCTATACGGGCCGAACGGCTGTGGGAAAACACCGGTAATACATTCGATTGCTTTTGCTCTTGGTTATCCGGTTCGCTACAGGGACGATATCCTCGAAAATTGTGCGTCTGCGATTCTGAGAGCGGAGCACGATGGGAAGAAAATAGAATTCGAGCGGCGACTCTCTACGAGTTTTCACCTGAAATGTACTTTTGAGGACGATGAAGACCCTCATATTTTCTATAATGAGAAGGATATATCGGAGTTTTTGCTCACAAGATTGGGGATATCAGGTGACGCGCTCACATCAAATAGGAACGAGCCGACCTATCCCTACATATCAACATTTCTTCCTCTGTTTTATATTGACCAGGATACCGGGTACACAAGCCCTTACAAATCGCCCACAACCTTCATAAAAGACCAGTTCTCTGAGATGGTCAGGCTCGCACTCGGTGTTCCCGCCAAACATGCCTTTGAGAAGAAAAGGTTTCTCATAGAGAAGAAAAACGAGCTTGAATCGCTGAACGTTTCAATCGTGAATAAAGAGAAGTTCATTGAGCGGCTAGAGGAACAAATCGAAGGAGATGAGCAAAGTAGCGCAGAGATTGATAGTGAACTGCAAAGGCTAACAGCAGAGCTGGATAATCTTCGCTCCAGCGTCGATGCGACCAGCGATGCTGACTTTGTACTGGATAGACTTATCCGTGAGAAAAATAGCGAGCTTCTTGGTCTTGAATCCCAAATTAGGGAGTTGGAGAGCAGAATCAATGGTTTCAAAAGGATTCAAGACGAGATCGAGATTGAGATCAATACGCTCTCATTGAATGAAGAGTCACGGCGATTATTTAGTTCTTTCGAGGATATATGCGCTCAGCCGGAGTGTGGCCTGTTCCTGAATAGTTCGGAGTCATATGGCAAGAACTTGCTCTATCTTCGTGACCAGATCAAGGATTTGGATAGAAATACGAAATTCCAGGAAGTCCGGTTGGACGAATACAAACGCGCAGGTAAAAAGCTTTCAAAGGAAATCGGGACGCTCAAGCAGGACGCTGAAAAGAATGAAAGCGACCTGGAGACCGCCTCTTTAATCACGGCTATCAGCACGATCACAAGGTCCATTATCGATCTTCAAAGTAAGAAAGATAAGGTCGAACGTGTTGAAACGGAAAAGAAAGAGTATGTCGAATTTTTAAATAGACGTACCAGTCTACAAAACGATATCGCGTCAATCCAGGGGGGCGCTGGCGAAAGTGATTTGCGGGTTCTGGAATTCAGGTCTCAGTACAAGAACAAAATTATTGATTGGCTCGATGTTCTCAGCACCAAAAACGTTTCCAGAGAAATATCAATCGATTCAGATTTCAATATCCTCTTCGGGTCGGAGAAGCTTTCTCAATTTAGCGGTAGCACGCTATTAAGGGTGGTATTGGCCTTAAGAGCTGCATTCTTTGAGATATATATATCCCGAGGGGGTGATTCAATTGAGTTCCTGATTTTTGATACGCCAAGGCAACATGATATCGAAACGAAAGATTTTGCTGCCTTTATCGCCAAATTGAAGAGCTTCTGTAGAGAGCACCAGGCCCAGATAGTGTTCTCCACAACTGAATATCATTACGAGTCTGGTGACAACGATAAAGAATGGCTGCCTACTTTCGAAGGATTCGAACAGCCCATGTTTCTTGGGGAGATAGAACTTGAACAACCCACTCATCAGGCCTAGTGATGCCAAAGCCTGGACGGAGTGTGCCCGGCGAGTGTGGCTGGATAATAACGGAGAGTTCGAGGAGGTTCCTCTTGATCCGTTCGATCAGATGGTGATCGATATGGGTTTGGAGCATGAACGGCAGGTTTTTGAGGCGTTGTCAGAACGCTATGACGCTCAAACGGCTATTTCGGTTGAGGATACGGCGCGGCTTATGGAGGCCGGTGTCGATGTTATCTATCAGGCCCAGCTTTTTGATGATGACGAAAATATTGTCGGCTTTCCCGATTTTCTGATTCGGCGCGAGGAAGGATATCAGCCCGCCGATGCCAAGTTAGCTCTGGACGGCACAAAGAAAGAGATACAGGTACAGCTTGGTCTTTATCGCAAGCTTTTGGGTAACGGATTGCCTGCGCTTGTCTTTTTGGGTGACGGCAGCGATACAGAGATCGGCGATGAAGCCAATACTCTTGTCGTGCGGTTTGTCTCTGAAATGCGCAGTCTTCTGGCTGAGGACGAAGAGCCTTTAGTCCGGTATTCACACAGCAAGTGCCGCGCCTGCCCCTATTATCAGCACTGTAAGCCCGGCTTCCTTGAGAAGGAAGAGCTATCCTTGCTATACGGTATTGATGGCCGGTCGGTTCCCCATCTTGAAGCCGCCGGGATCAATACCATCCGGGCGCTGGCAGATACCGATGCGGACACTATTTCTGATGTGCCTTATCTCAAAGGCCCCAAAAAGAGCAGGGCGGTGCTTCAAGCAAAAAGCTGGTTTGACGGACAGGTCTATCAGATCGGTGACTTATTATTGCCGGACGGGCAGTGGGTCCATTTTGATATTGAAGATAATCCGCTCACCGGTAACGGCGCAAAGCATGTCTACCTCTGGGGCTTTCTCGTTCCTGATTATGGTGATGATCGTTTTGAGTATGTTTGGACCGCTCATGATGATCATGATCGTCAGGGCTGGCTCGCCTTCCTTGAAAAGATAGAAGAGTACCGGCAGCGTTATCCTGAATTGGTGCTGGCCCATTACTCTTCTCATGAGTGCTCTACCATCAAGAGCTACGCCGCGCGCTATGCTATGGAAGATCATGAGACCGTGCGGTATTTGCTCGGGGACGGAAGCCCGCTCTTTGATTTGCAAAAGCCGGTTCTGGATAACCTTGTCCTACCATTGCAGGCTTACGGGCTCAAAGATATATGCAAGCATCCCGATCTCGTGAATTTTCAGTGGGAAGATGATGAGTCCGGCTCGCAATGGTCGGTTGTGCAGTTTAATCGCTATCTAGCTGAAGATGATGAGGGCGAGAAGGCAGAATTGAAGACCGCCATACTCGGTTATAACCGGGATGATGTGATTGCTACGCGGCGTCTTGAAGAGTGGCTGCGGGAAACGTTTTAGATTTCGAATAATAGGTGGGGCGTCAGCGCTTAACGCCATATCTCCGTACCGTATATGTCACCGTAGTCATTTGCGTACACAAATTTTATGCCAACGCCATCCAGGAAAAATTTCTTTCCATCGGCGTTGGTTTCATCAGTACTTATATACCAGGCATCCTTTTTTCGGGCAGGGAATTTTTTAAAGTAACGGGCCCGTTCGATGAGA
>Ga0070726_10002968_pt1 | contig 14782 bp, 14 predicted proteins | sample tdAd471_FD_67275 | JGI IMG/M metagenome (GOLD analysis project Ga0070726, IMG submission 67275) | Marine sediment microbial communities from the Atlantic coast under amendment with organic carbon and nitrate - tdAd47.1 | ecosystem: Environmental > Aquatic > Marine > Coastal > Sediment | place...
TCGAGCCGTGGATCGACCCTGCCGAAGCGGAGCGAAAGAGCCGCACGGTTGCCGAGCAAGCCGAAGCGGTGTCGACCCTTTGGCGCGAGGGTCTCGCCAAGTGGGGCCAGGACGGCGCACGAATTGCCCGGTTCAAAGACGCCGTCGACATTGGCATCTACACACCGGGGAGCTCTGCCGGGAGGCCGCTACGCGTTTTGGAGTCGTTCGACCCGCCGGATGGCGAGTCCGACGGAGATTGGCAACGCGATCAGATCATGGGTGCCGTCTCGAGCCTCCTGGCTCTCGTCGGTATCGAGCCCGACCCGGTCAACAGCAAGGAGCATATCTTGCTGTCGAATCTTCTTTCCCACGCCTGGAGCAACGGCGAGTCCCTCGAGCTCGGGGACCTCGTCCGCGCGATTTCCGACCCGCCATTCGATCGGGTCGGCGTCATGGATTTGGAGACATTCTATCCAGCGTCCGATCGACAGAAGTTGGCGATGCGGATCAACGGGGTCCTGGCGTCCCCTGGGTTCTCTGCGTGGTTGGAAGGGGAGCCCCTCGACATTCAACGGCTGCTTTGGACCGATGACGGAAAGCCGAGAATCACGATTTTGTCGATCGCGCATCTGAGCGAAGCCGAGCGGATGTTTTTCGTGAGCATGCTGCTCAACCGGGTCGTGTCGTGGGTGCGCACCCAGTCCGGTACGTCGAGCCTTCGGGCGATCTTGTACATGGACGAGGTCTACGGGTTTCTTCCGCCGGTCGCGGAGCCTCCGTCGAAGACGCCTTTGCTCACCCTGCTCAAGCAGGCGCGTGCCTACGGGCTAGGTGTCGTTCTCGCGACTCAGAATCCCGTCGACATCGACTACAAAGCGCTGTCGAACTGCGGCACCTGGTTCTTGGGACGGCTCCAGACCGAGCGTGACGTGGCGCGCGTCGTAGACGGACTGGAAGGCGCGTCGGCTGCTGCGGGCGCGGCCCTCGATCGCGGCGAGATCGAACGCTTGCTCGCGGGGCTTCGCAGCCGTGTGTTCCTCCTGCACAACGCTCATGACGACGGCCATGTTCTGTTCCACACGCGGTGGGCCATGTCGTATCTGCGGGGGCCGCTCACGCGTCGGCAGATCAAGCGCTTGAGCCCGCCTGCCGATCAGAGCGCAGGCGCCGCGTCTGACAAAGCCAAGCCCAGACGCGCGATCACTGCCTCCAAAGGAACGCGACCCGTCATCCCCGCGGGCATCGACGAAACATTCTTGAGCGACGAGCCCGGCACCTATCGGCCAAATTTGTTGGCGTCCGTATCACTGCACTACACACGAGCTGCACAGAGCCTCGATGATTGGGAAGAGCACCTGATCCTCGCACCGCTCGACGAAGAGTCACCCTGGGAATCAGCGGAGCTTTTCGACACCGGTGACCTCGGCCTCGATCGGTCTCCACCGGACGACGCGGAATTTGTCGCGCCACCTTCCGGCTCGGTCGGCAAGGCCCGCTTCCGAAGCTACGGCAAGCAAATCAAGACCCATCTCTACCAGAATCGCCCGAGGATCCTCTGGCGTTGCAGGGCATTGAAGCTCCACTCGAAACCGAACGAGACCAAGGCCGAGTTCTCCGCGAGGGTCCAGCTCGCGAACCGAGAGAAGCGCGACGCTGCGATCGAGAAGCTTCGAGCGCGGTTCGCCAAGAAGGTGCAGCGGATGGACGAACGCATCCGCCGTGCCGAAACCCGCGTCGAGCGAGAGAAAAGTCAGTACGATCAACAGAAGCTGCAGACCGGGATCTCGATGGGAGCCACGGTCTTGGGCGCGATTTTCGGTAGGCGTGGCATGGGTGGCGCAACGACCACCGCGCGCGGCGCGGGCAGGGTGGCGCGAGAACGCGAAGACGTGCGCCGCGCGGAGGACGAGGTGCAAGATCTCGAGGAGGCGCGCCGGGCGCTCGAGGTCGAGGTCGAAGAAGAGGCCCGGGCTCTTCAGACGGACATGGAGCGCGATGCGCCCGAGGTCGAAGAGGTCATCGTGCGTCCGAAAAAGGCGGACATCGCAGTGTCGAACCTCAAGCTTGCTTGGAGGCGAGACTGATCTTTTCGAATGCCTCCCGCACCTCCGCGGGGGCCTCCACCAACTCGATCAGCACCCCTTCGCCGCCTATGGGCGCTACTTCGTTGCCCTTGGGGTGGATGAAACAAACCCGGTGGCCCGCTGCGCCCGGACGAACTCCACCGGGCGTGAACCGCACGCCCTGGTCGCCAAGCCACTGCACCGCGGCATCGATGTCGTCGACCCACAGGCCGATGTGGTTCAGAGGTGGCGTGTCGACCCGGGGCTTCTTGTCGGGATCGATGGGTTGCATGAGGTCGACCTCGACCGTGAACGGTCCCGCGCCCATCGTCACGATGTCCTCGTCGACGTTTTCCTTTTCGCTCTTGAAGTTCCCGTGTGGCGTCAGACCCAACGTGTCCACCCACAGACGGCGAAGGGCGCCCTTGTCGGCACCGCCGACTGCGACCTGTTGAATTCCCAAAACGTTGAACGGGCGAGTTGCCATGTTTCCTCTTTGGAGCGTCCGACCATACCCCGGTTGCCGGCCATGTCCACATGGGACACTCTCCGCTCCGTGAAGACGTCCCTCACTGGCATCAAGCCCACGCACCTGCCCCATTTGGGCAACTACTTGGGTGCGATCCGGCCTGCGCTGTCTCTGGTCGACCACTATCGCACTCTCTATTTCATTGCCGACTATCACGCGGTCACTACGGTTCGCGATGCGGACGCGCTACGCGGTTACATTCGCGATGTCGCGGCCACCTGGCTCGCTTGCGGCCTCGATCCAGGGCGAACCCTGCTCTACAGGCAGTCGGACGTCCCCGAGGTGTTCGAGCTCACGTGGGTGCTGGGTTGTCTTCTCGCGGCCGGTCAGCTCGAGCGCGGCCATGCGTACAAAGATGCGGTGGCGCGCGGCGAGTCTCCCACCGCAGGCATCTTCAATTATCCGGTGCTCATGGCGGCCGACATTCTGCTTTACGATACGGACGTGGTGCCGATCGGCAAAGACCAACAACAGCATCTCGAGCTCACACGTGACGTCGCGCTGCGTCTCAACCACATCTACGGCGAGGGCACACTGGTCGTACCGGAAGCCTTGATCGGCGAGGCCCCGCTCGTCCCCGGAACCGACGGCGAGAAGATGAGCAAGAGCAAGGGCAACGGCATCCCGCTCTTCGAGTCGCCGAAGAAGCTCCGCAAAGTGATCATGGGCATCAAGACCACCTCCGAATCCCTCGAAGATCCCAAGACTGCAGAGGGGTCTACGGTCTACGAGCTCTACACGTTGATCGCTCCCGACCGAGCGCCGGAGATGAAGCAGAAGCTCGAACGAGGGGGCTACGGTTGGGGTCACGCCAAGGAAGATCTCTTCGAAGCGCTTGAAGCCGAGATCGGCCCCAAACGGGAAGCGTATCTCGCGATTCGCGGCGACGAGGAGCGACTCGACGCCATTCTTCACGAGGGCGCCGACAGAGCGCGCGAGATCGCACACGCGACGATTCAGCGAGTGCGAAGCGCAGTCGGTATCGACTGATTCAGTAGACGCTGCTCCACTGAGAGTCGTCCTCGAAGTTCTCGTACTCGTCGGGTTTCGCCGCGGGTTGGGCTGGTTGCTCGACTTCCGGGATGACCAGCAGACCAGGATGCCCACTTTCGATCGACTCGTTGGTCAGCAGAAACGTTTGTTTGTGCTTCTGCCATATCTGCCGGATCACGGTGCTTGCAAGGACCATGGTGCTCTCGTCGTACCAGCGAACCGCCACGCGCGAGAAAGCGCCCTGGCCCTCCTCGTCGGTCTGGGGGTTCATCCCGAGGATCTCGGTGTCCGCGATTTGAATGTCCCTGCCCCAGCGCATGTGCGAGAGCTTGAACTGCATCCGAAAGTTGGGCGCGACGTGTCCGCTCGCAACATCCATGCGACCCCACCGGGCGCCTTCGTTGAGCTCGATGACCGAGTCCCGCATTCGAGTCTCCGGGCTCAGGTTCTGAATCAAGCAGCCACTGAGCCCGATCAATAGAGCCGCCCACCAGAATCGTCTCGCCATGGCCCGACGCTAGGCCCGACGCTCCTCGATAGGCAACTAATTGGCGGCCTTCGCGCTCGTCTTGGCCAGGCGAGACCGAGCGGCCTTGTTTCCCGGCTCGATCGACAACGCTTTTCGCCACGCTTTGCGGGCCGCCTCGGTGTCCCCGCCGAGCCGCAACGCATCTCCGTACAGGATGTGATACTCGGTCCGGCGCGGTCGCTTGCGGACGGCTTTCTTGGCCCACTTCGTCGCACGTTCACCGTCTTTCTTGGCGATGTACAAGGTGGCGTAGCCGGCCATGGCTTGAGGGTTTCTCGGGTCTAGCTCCCAAGCGCGGTCGAGGGTTGCTTCCGCCAGAGCAAGCTCTCCCCTCCGGATCAGGGGCAGCGCTCGATGCACGAGCACGTCGGAGGCCTTAGCGGGGTCCCGAGGCAGGTTCTGTGTCGGAATCGCCAAGGCCGCGGGCTCCTTGCGGGCCGGTTTTGGCTTGGCGGGTTTCACTTCAGGCTCGGCCCGGACGGCTTTGGGTTCTTGGGCCACCGGCGCGGGCGCGTCGTCCTCGGCGGCTTCGAGCCCGTTGACCGGTCCCGTGAGCGGGCCCTTGGCACCTTCGGCCGCGGCATCAGCGACGGGTTCGGTCCCGGAATTGCTCCGAGCCCATAGCAACCAGCCGGCCACCCCGACACCGGTGAGCAGAGCGACCAGCAGCAGGATTTGGATCCACGCGGGCATCCCATGCGAGGTCGGGGCCGGCGCCAAAAGCGTGGCCGGGCCTTCCAACATGCGCGCCATCTCCGGCTCGAAGTCGTCGTCCGGCCGAAACATCGGAGGCGTGGTTGGCTTGCGGCTCTCGGGTGGGGGCGGAGGCGGAGTCGGCTTGCGGGGCAGGGGCATCGTCTTCTGTCCGTCGAGGGCATCTTGCGGCAGCATCTCGAACGCCGGAGCAAGACCGAGCTGCGTGCTCTTGGGAGACCGCCGTACGGCGTGGTCCGTGTGCGCATTTTCGCCGTGGTGCTCTTCGACGCCGCCGGTGGTCGGAATGGGCTTCTGCTGCGTCTCTACACGGCCAAGCATTTGCCGCAGCTTGTTCGTCGGAGCCTCTTCCTCAGGAAACGATTGCGGCGGCGACCCGCCGACGGCGGCTTGCAGATGCTCAAAACGCGGCGGCGCCATCGTTCGCGCGTCCTCGAGCTCCGCTGGTGGCCGTGCGCCGGGTGGCACGGTGGCGTGCTCTTCCACTTCGGGTTCCATCGGTGGCATCGTCGCAGCGTTGACCTCGACGCCCCTTTGTCCGTCGGCAAATCCGAGCTCGTGCGACACGACGCCAAGCGTCTCGTCGACCGGCATCATGATGTTCGCCACCGAAGGCAAGTCTTGCTCGCGTATCGACACGCGGCCCGAGTTGAGACCCCAGAGCGCGAGAAGCGCTGGCATGCCTTGGAGGCTTTGCGTAGTGCCCTCGTGCAGCGTCGCGTAGGCCCCGACGATGGAGTTGTCGGCAATGTCGATTTCGATGTTTCGTTTGTGCCCACCGATCGAGAGGTGGCGAACGCCCGGCACCGAACCGAGAGCGCGAAGCAAACGCCCCGGCCCGACCAGCTCGAGCCTCGTGTCGAAGTCGATCTCGTCTTCAGTGCGCCGCGCCATCTCGGCGTCCTGCTCGATCATGGGGAGAATCCGGCTGGCAAGCTGCTCCAGGTCCGGCTCGACATCCGCAGCAGAATTCGGCCAGAAGTCCTCCCAGCGAACGACCAACATCGATGCCCAGCGCAGTTGCGGGTCTTTTCGCATCGCACGTACGAATTCGATGCCTCGTCCGCCGACGGCGCTCGAGTCCAACACCACGACTTGTGGATCGACCTCGCGAATCCTCGGGATGACAGCCGCAGAAAAGTCCGCAGCCGCGATCTGAACACCATGCGCGCTCAGAACGTGCGCGAGCCTCTCGGCGCGGAGCTCATCGGAATCGAGGATGACTACGCGCGCGCCCTGCAATCGCGTCAGGTCGATGTAGTCGGGATCTGCCACCGCAGGCAATGTGGAGAGCCGGCCGCCGCTCGTTTCGTGGAACTCGTATTCCAGGGGTTCCGAATCGGCCATGGCGTTGCGCAAGCGATCGAGGATCAGCTCCATGTTGTGCGCGGATGCGCGCTCGGTCTCGACGACGACTGGCATGCCTTCGAGCACCCCCTTCGGAGAGCGAATGCTGAGAATCCCCGTCTTCATGTCGTTGGAGACGAGGTCGACTACGTCTTGAAGGTTGCCCTCGTTGATCGCACCCGTGACGAGCCCGGGCCGTTCCGGCACCTCCTCGGCGAGCTCGGCGAGCCTCCTTGCAATGGTGTCCGCGCCGGCGCCTCGCGGAACGATCGCCACCGCACCCGTTCGGAACTCCTGTCCTTCGTGCTTGAGCACTGCATCGTTCGAGACCACCGCTACCGGAAGCACGTCGGTCGCGCGGTTCGCCGCCATTCTTCGCACGACGCTGGCGCCTCCGCGGACCGCCGCGTCACCGATCAAAACGACCAAGTCCGGTGCGTACACACGGACGGCTTGTTCGAGCTCTGCCGTTGCACAGCCAGCGACGGATATCCCATGGCGCCGAAGCGCTTCCCCCAACGCTGTCTGCATCGGCTCGCCCTGGCCTACCATCAAGATCGTAGGCCGGTGCTCCTCATCCGACATCGTTGTGATGGTGGCCGATTCTGGTGGATTTCGCCAGCTTGGTGCTGTCGGTTTTGTTGGCTACACTCCGCGCCGCATGACCGTTCAACCGATTGAGTTCCTTCGGGAGAGCTTTCCCAAGCTCTTCACCCGGGGGGTAGAAGTTCTCGAGAGCCGGGCCGGCGGCGGCGATGAGCGCGCCCAGCGCATCCTGGCTGACGTCAAGGGCGTTACCGGGGCGGCCAGCCTTCAGATCGATGATCAGCCGCCCATCGTCCTGTCGGCCCGCGAGGGCGCACTGAGCTCGGGCGACGCCCCGGTGCAAGGTGTGCCGATCAAGATCACCGCGGCGCTTCCGGGCGATGCGGCCGAGCTACTCCTTGGAGAAGCCGCCAAAACCGGGGCTCTCGACGATGACGAGGTCGCCATCGGGGCGGCCCAGACCGCCTCGAAGCGGTTCGAGGATGCGCTCGCGGGACAACCCTTGACCTGCCACCTCACGCTTCGGGGGGTGCCGGACCTCGGTGACGTGAGGGTTCGCATCGGCTTCAACGTCCCCGAGGTGCCCGAGGAGCCTGGCTTCACCACGGAGCTGCAATTCGTGGATTTAGAGTCCGTTCAGCGCGGCGAGCTGACGGTCCAGGAGCTGTTTTTGGGCGGCAAGCTCAAAATGGAGGGCGATTACTCCCTGGCGCTTCAGATCGCGATGCAGCTGCTGACGAACCCCCTCTGAACGGAAGATCCCCATTCCTCGTGGTCTCCACGCTTCATCTGGGGCGGGGGAACTTGCCCGCGACTCCCAGGGTTCGATACCCTGACCTTCGTTAACGGGGGGTCATGTTTCGGGCAATCGCCAAGAGTCGTTATCTCGTTCCGGGATTTTTGTGCTTCGCGCTCGCATTCGTCGTGGGCCCCGTTGGGGTGGCATCGGGCGTGTTGGTGGGCGTGCAGGGGGCCTCCGTCGCTGGCGTCGTCGCTGCGGTGCTTGGAGTTCTCGGGCTGTTGATCATCGCGTCGGGGTTGCCCGAATCGATCGAAATCGAAGAAGTCGATGCCCAGATTCGCACGATCTATGGCGAGATCGAAGGGGTCGAGGAAGTCATCGGTGAAAACGTGAAGGCGCTTTCGAGCGGCCTCGGTGAGCAGATGGTGGCCGTCGAAGAGACCGCCCGCGCCCTAAAATCGATGGCGATTTCGTTGCAGGCGATCAGCGACCGGGTCGAGGCCCTGTCCTCGAGCACCGAGGAAAGCTCCTCGAGCATCCTGCAAATGACCGCGACGAATCATGAGGTCGCGGAGAACATGGGGAATCTCGGCTCGAGCGTCCGTGAGACAGCGTCGTCGATCGAGGAGATGACCTACAGCATCAAAGAAGTGGCGCGAAACGTCGACGCGCTCGCGCTCACCGCGGAAGAGACGTCATCTTCGATGAACGAGATGGACGTGTCGATCGACCAGGTCCAGTCGAACGCCAACGAGACCGCACGTCTCTCGGAGGAGGTCGCCACCGACGCGGAAACCGGCGCGGACTCGATCCTCAAGATCGCCGACGAGATCAATCGAATCAAGTCGTCCTCGCTGCAGGCGGTGAGCACGATTTCCAACCTCGGGGATCGCATCGAGGCGATCGGCGACATCTTGAACGTCATCGACGACGTTGCCGAGCAAACTAACTTGCTGGCGTTGAACGCGGCGATCATTGCGGCCCAGGCGGGCGAGCACGGAAAAGGCTTTGCCGTGGTGGCCGACGAGATCAAGGACCTCGCCGAGCGCGCGGGCGCCTCGACCAAAGAAATCGCCGAGCTGATCAAGACGATTCAGGAAGAGACGAAGAACGCGATCGAAGCCGTCGAGCGTGGCGCAAGCACCGTCGACCGCGGCGTTACGGTGAGCGCCGAGGCCGAGCGCGCGCTCAAGAAGATCCTCGAGTCGTCCAAGCAGTCGACCGCCATGGTGCGGGGCATCGCGCGAGCAACCGTCGAGCAGGCGAAAGGCTCGAAGCAGGTGACTGATGCGATCGGACGGATTGCGGAGACGGTTCAGCAGATCGCGGCGGCAACCGCGGAGCAGGCGCGTGGCTCGGAGCTGATCATGAAGAGCGCCGACAACATGCGGCTGATCACCCAGCAGATGGAGCGCGCCAGTCAAGAGCAGGCCGAGGGCGGCCGCCAGATGACGGACGCCATCGAGAACATCTCCGACATGGTTCACCAGCTTCACCAGTCTCACCACAAACACTCGGAGAGCTCGGAACAGACGCTGGCTGCGGCCAATCGCATCCAGGAGCTGACGCGCGAGTACGAGCGACGGGTCCGGACCATGAATCGGGCGCTCGAGCGTCTTCGTCAGATACGTTTCGAGTCGTGACGCGCGTCAATACAGGGCGGTTGTTCCTCGGGACTGCCCGCCGGTCGCCTCTGGTTGCCTTTTGGGGGGGCAACCATTCATCTTAGGGGCGCATGTTTGGCATCGGCCCGACGGAGCTAGCCTTCTTCCTCGTCATCGTCCTGTTGGCCGTAGGGCCGGACAGGCTCCCTACGTTCATGCGCACGGTCGGCAAGGGGCTTCGGCAGGTCAGGAACGCGAGCCGAGAGTTCAAAGACGCGATTGGGCTCGACGACCTCATGCGCGAGGGGGATCCCTTTCGCGCTCCTCCCATCCGTCCGCCGAAAGCGCGGCCTGTCCCCGTCCCGGACAAGAAACCACCACCGCCGGGACCAGAGCCAGCCACCGCCTCTCCCCCACCGAGTCCGGAGGCGACCAGGGCAGCGAGCGCAGCTCCGCCCGTGCCGGCAACCGATGAGCCCGAGCCTGAGCCCGCAGCCGAACCGGATGCGCCGGCCGAGGCAAAGCATTCATGACCTCCGAGCAGATTCAAATCCCGAAGCCCGAGCTGCCGCCGCTTCCCGAGGAAGATCAGGCGATGACGTTCTTCGAACATCTCGGCGAGCTCCGTTCGCGCTTGCTGCGCGCCACCGTCGGCTTGATTCCGGCAGTGGCGATCGGGTGGGTCTTCAAGACGGAGATCAAAGATTTCCTGATCGCGCCGCTCCAACCCGCTTGGGAAAAGCTGAACCTGCCCGGCGAGGCCGTGCTGCGATTCGCCGGGCCCGCGGACGCCTTCATGATGTACATGAAGAACTCGCTCATCGCGGGCCTGCTCCTCGCTTCGCCTTGGATCTTCTGGCAGCTCTGGATGTTCATTGCGCCGGGCCTGTACAAAAAAGAGAAGGCGCTCGCCGTGCCATTCATCATTGCGTCGACGCTGTGTTTCGCTGGCGGGGCCATCTTTGGGTACAAGCTCGTATTTCCCGAGGCGTTTACGGTGTTGCTCGGTTTCAGCGACGAAACCTTGGTCGCGACGCTCTTCGTCAAGGACTACATGCCGTTCTTCCGAAGGATGCTGCTCGCGTTCGGCATCGTCTTCGAGGTGCCCGTCATCGTGACGTTCCTCGCCGGCGCGGGCATCGTCACGTGGCAGCAACTGTTGAAGTTTTCCCGTTGGTGGATCGTATGCGCAGCGTTCATTTCGATGCTGCTCACGCCGCAGGACGTCTACACCATGGTGATGATGCTGGTCCCGCTAGTGCTGCTCTACTTCGTCGGGGTCGGCTGCGCTTACGTGATCAGCGTCTTCCAGAAGAAGCCCAGCCCCTAGCCGCGTTCGGGCACCGGGTAGGGCGGATATTTCGGCACGTCCTCGGGGATGAACCATTGTTCGCCCCAGAGGCTGGCCCCGCCGTCGATGTAGAACGTCTGGCCGGCCACGAAGTCCGCGTAGCGCGACGCGAGGTACGTGATCAGATGGGACACTTCCTCCGCGGTGCCGAGGCGGTGTAACGGGTTTGCCTTCTCCGCGGTCTCGAGCAGCTCCGGTGGGTACTGCTTCGTGCCGCTGGTGACGATGACGCCTGGCGCCACGGCGTTGACTCGAATGCCGTGGATGGCCCACTCCACAGCGAGCGTCTTCGTCATGTTGTCGACGCCCGCGCGTGCAGCGCCGGTGTGCACCATGCCCGGGAAGCCGCGGATGATCTGCGCGATGACGTTGACGATTCGCCCGCGCTTTTGCGGGATCATTGCTTTGTTGGCGACGGCGTGCGTCATGCTCCACGTGCCTATGAGGTTGTTGCGGATGACCGCAGCGAAACCCTTGGGCGAAAGCGTCTCTGCGGTCGTGGGGAACTGCCCGCCCGCGTTGTTGATCAGCACGTCGATCCGCCCGAAACGCTCGAGCACCGAGTCCACGTATGCGGCGATCGCCTCGGGCTCTCGAATGTCGCATGTGGCGCTAAATGCCTCGATGCCCTTGGACTCGAGCTCGGCTACCGCGTCTTTCAGCGGGTCCGGGCGCCTTCCACAGATGGCGACCTTGGCTCCCAAGAGGCCCATTTCGGTTGCGGCGACGAGGCCGATTCCCGTCCCGCCCCCGGTGATCAATACGGCTTCGTCCGAGAACAACCCGTCGGCATACACTTGATCCATGTCGTGGCTCATACCACGCGAGCGGAGCTCGGACGATTCGATCCTCAACCCGCTGCGACCGATTCGCGATCTCGGGCGAGCGTCTTCACCAGCTCCCGCAAGTCCTCGGCGAAAAAGGGCTTGGGAAGCGTCGCCTCGACATGGAGGCGCCGCGCGATGTCGTTTCGCGCCGTGCTTGCGCTCAACAGGATGACCGGCACTTCCGCTTGCCTCCAACGCCGTTGAAACTCACGCAGGAACATCTCGCCGTCTTCGATGGGAAGCATCAGATCGACCACCATCAAGTCCGGCAATTGCACCTTGCACTGCGCCAGCGCCGAACGGACATCGCCCACCGCGATGACGGCATGCCCGTCTTGTTCGAGCAGAACTTCGAGCATGTGCCGCACGGATGGATCGTCATCGAGAACGAGGATCGTCTTCTTCGCGGTCACATCAGCATCCTAACAGGAGGATCGCCCATCGCGAATATGCGCTCACTGCCTACATCGGAGCTGCTAAGCTCACCTCGTATGACCTCGGGTGTTCGTCCTGTCGCTGTCTTGCTTTGTTTGGCGGCGGCTTGTGCAGGGAAGAGTCCTCCGCCCCGGGCGCACACCGCGATCGAACCGAGCGATCTCTACCCGCTGCAAACGGGCAACGCGTGGTCCTACGACGTCGACACGGGTGAGGCTTCGACAACGCTTGCGGTCACTCGCGTCGAGGCGTTCGATGGACGTATCGCCGAAGTGCGCTCCGGCCGCACTGTCGTGCGCTACGAGGTCCTGGCCGAGGGGATTCGTGTGCCGCCCGGCGATGAATGGTTGGTTCGCGCTCCACTCGAAGAAGGTTCGACGTGGCCGGGGCGCGGTGGTCGCACCGCACGTTTGATCTCGACCAACGCCAAAGTGGAGACGCGCGCCGGCAAGTTCGGCGGATGCGTCGAGGTCTTGGAGACCGGGGGCAAGCTCGAGGTCGAGGTGCGGACCGTGTACTGCCCGGGCGTAGGTCCCGTATCGCTCGATGCAACGATGCGCTCGGACGTGAGCGATCGCATCACGACGGTGTCCGCGCAGCTACGCGGCTACGACGTCAGTCCTGCTCGCTAGGCGCGACCTCGACCTCGACGAAGTGCGTGCGGAGCTCGACCACGAGCGACAACGACCCGTCGGCGAGGAAGACCTGGCGCCAACTCCGGCCCACGCCGTCGGTCACGTCGATGGCGTGCCGCGTGCCGGGCGAAACGCCGAACAAGGTGTTGTCGATTTTCCTTCCGTCGAGCAGGACTTCCGCTCCAGGAGGCACCCCGAGCAGCTCGACGGTCGCCATCGTGACATCGGGCCCAGGCGTTCCGGCCTGCCGTGCGCCGGGGTTGCGTTCCAACAGCGCCCAGGCGATCGCGACCAGCACCGCCAGCACTGCGAACGCCATCATCCAACGGCTGTCCAAGACGCGCCCCACGGCCTTCAGGGGTTTCGCATCGTCGTTTCCACGGGGCTGGCCCATCTGTGCTCCGCATCGCCACGGCTTTTCGAAACGTGCGCGATCGCAGCACCATTGTAGGATGCTCGTGCAGGTTCCGTCACCTTCCGGGATGGTTTCGCAATGACGACAGCAATTCTCGAAGCACGCGGTCTGACGAAGAAGTACGGAAATCGGGTGGTGGTCGATCGGCTCGACCTCTCGTGCCGCCGAGGCACGGTGCTCGGGCTTCTGGGTCCCAATGGGGCCGGCAAAACGACCACGCTGCGGATGCTGTACGGGTTCGTTCCCCCGGACGATGGCTCGATTTACTACGCCGGGAAGCGTTTTTCAGAGTGTCGCGCCGAGGCCAAGCGCTCGATCGGTGTTAGCACCCAAGACGACTCGCTCGATTACGACTTCACGGTCGCACAGAACCTCTTCATCTACGCGAGCTACTTTCGTCCACGGGTCGACGACCTCGAGCGCCGCGTCGCGGAGCTCCTCGATCAATTCGAGCTAGCGCCGTATGCCAACGCCTCGCCTCACGTGCTCTCCGGCGGGTTCATACGGCGGTTGTTGATCGCGCGCTCGATCGTCCATCGGCCGAGCGTGTTGTTCCTGGATGAGCCGACGACGGGCCTCGACCCGAGCGCGCGCCTCGACGTGTGGGAGCTCATCGACGCACTGCGCGCCGAGGGTTTGGCCGTCGTGCTCACGACACACTACATGGACGAAGCGGAGCGACTGAGCGACGAGCTACTCGTCATCCACGAAGGTCGCAACGTCGCGCATGGCGAGCCACATCACGTCATCGACTCGGTGCTTGGCGACCACGTCATCATCGTGCCGCGTAGCGAACCCGCGCGCGAGGAGATCGCGGCGTGGCTTCACGCTCGCGGCGCGGAGCAGGTGGCAACCGTTCTGGGCGAGCTCCGAGTCCCCGTGAGCAAAGAGGACCTGGCCGCGCTCACCGCTCGTTTCACCGAGGCTACTTGGCAGGTACGCCCACCCAATCTCGACGATCTCTTCATCGCGCTGGCGCGCCGCAACGGGAGGTCCGTGTGAGCGGGTTGCGCAGCCTCACCGCGGTGGCCGACTGGCGCTCGTGGGCCGTATTCCGGCGAAATGCACTGGTTTTTCTCCGAAATTGGCGCACCGCCGTAATTCCGCCTGCGATGGAGCCGGTGATCTTTTTCGTCGCGTTCGGTATCGGCTTCGGCGGGTACATCGAAGACATCGCCTATCGCGGGGTCGAGATCAACTACGCCACGTACGTGGCCGCAGGCTTGATCGCCTACACGGGTTTTGGCACCCCGTACTACGAAGCACTCTACTCGGCATATGTCCGAATGTTCTATCAGAAGACGTGGGACGGCCTCCTCGCAACTCAGGTCGAGCTCCCGAGTGTCGTCTGGGGAGAGATCCTGTGGGGTGCGGTCCGTGGGATGGTGAACATCTCGATCGTCTCGTCGGTCGTCGCCGTATTCGACGTGCTCGGTGTGGTCGATGTGAAAGTGCAGTTCCTCCTGGTCATGCCCTTGCTCGGATTCGTTGCGGGCTGTGCGTTCGCTTCGTTTGCCTTGATCTTCACTGCGATCGTTCCGGCGATCGATCACATGAACTACCCGGTATTTCTAATCGGCTGGCCTTTGAGTCTGGTGAGCAACACGTTCTTCCCGATCGAACCCAAAAGTGAAGCGTTGTGGGCGCTCATGCAGGTCAACCCCGTGTATCAACTCGCGGAGTGCGCGCGTGGCCTTCTGGTGCTCGGAAACCCCGGCTCGCATCTCGTTGGTCTGCTCGGATCGACCCTCATTTTTCTCGTTCCGTGCACCCTTCTTTCGGTCCGATTGACCCGTCGGCGGGTCCTCGGCGACTGACCTTCTGAGACCCAGAAATTCAGCTGTCAGATCAATGGGTTAGCGCCTACATCAGGCCTTGCATCACCCCCCCTTCAAGGCTAGAAACTCATGTATGGCTGATCCCCCGATCGCGGAACCGAGCCCGCCCGCACCAGGCTACGATCAAAGTGCAATTCAGGTGCTCGAGGGGCTCGAGGCCGTGCGGAAGCGGCCGGGCATGTACATCGGTGATCCGCACGATGGAACGGGCCTCCACCACCTGGTTTGGGAA
>Ga0070726_10002970_pt1 | contig 14772 bp, 14 predicted proteins | sample tdAd471_FD_67275 | JGI IMG/M metagenome (GOLD analysis project Ga0070726, IMG submission 67275) | Marine sediment microbial communities from the Atlantic coast under amendment with organic carbon and nitrate - tdAd47.1 | ecosystem: Environmental > Aquatic > Marine > Coastal > Sediment | place...
CTATCTCCACCTCGTCTATTTCCATGGTCGTCCCGATTATCTCCGCAAGCTCCTTCCCGAAGGCGAGACGCGGATCATTTCAGGTCGTGCCGAGCGATACGGGTCCGAGATCCAGATCGTACACCCCGACCTTGCGGTCACGGAGGAAGAGGCCGAGGCCATGCCGCTGCTGGAGCCGGTCTACCCGCTGACCGCAGGACTGACCGGGAAAACCGTAAGGAAAGCAGTGGATGGTGCGCTCGCCCTGTGCCCGACCCTTCCCGAATGGATTGATCAGAGCCTGGCCGATCAACAGCACTGGCCGAATTTCCGGCATGCCCTCACCCAACTCCACCGGCCAGAGAGCGCTGCTGACCTCGAACCGGAAGCCAAATCTCGTCAACGTCTCGCTTTCGACGAAATCTTCGCTCGACAGCTTGCGCTCCAGCTTACCCGAGCCCGCCGACGCACCCGGCGTGGTCGCGCCTTCGAAGGCGATGGGTCACGAGTCCAGCGTGTGCTCGAAGCGGCACCGTTCGAACCGACGGGCGCCCAACATCGCGCCTATGAAGAAATCGCGGCCGACCTGGCCTCTCCGGAGCGCATGACGCGCCTGCTTCACGGCGATGTTGGCGCCGGTAAAACCTTTGTCGCAGCCTTGGCCGCGGCACGGGTCTCTGAAGCCGGTGTCCAAAGCGCAATCATGGCGCCGACCGAAATTCTCGCGCGTCAGCACGCCAAATCCCTCACCGCCATGCTGGAGCCCGCAGGGCTTCGGGTTGTCACCCTGACAGGCCGAGACAATGGAGGGCCTCGAAAGGCGCTCCTTGAGCAGATCCGCTCGGGTCAGGCGGATGTGGTTTGCGGCACCCACGCCCTCTTCCAGGATGATGTCGAGTTTGCGGATCTCGGTCTTGTTGTAATCGACGAACAACATCGTTTCGGCGTCTCTGATCGCATGCGACTCAGTAGCAAGGGCGCCCGGCCAGACATCTTGGCCATGACTGCCACGCCGATCCCGCGAACGCTCGCCCTCTCCGTCTATGGCGATATGGACGTGTCCAAACTAGACGAAAAGCCCGCCGGACGGATTCCGCCGACAACGCGGCTCATCGGGATTGAACGGCTGGATGAAGTGGTCGACGGAGCACGACGAGCGATTGAAAAAGGGGACCGTCTCTACTGGGTCTGTCCGCTGGTTGAGGACAGCGAGGTCTCGGACCTGTCCTCAGCCGAAGAACGTTGTCGCCATTTGCAGGCGATGTTCGGCGACGAACGCGTGGCGCTCCTTCATGGCCGGATGAAAGCCGCCGAGAAGGAAACTATCGCCGACAGGTTCCGGGCGGGCGAGATTGATATCCTGGTTGCCACGACCGTGATCGAGGTTGGCGTGGATGCGCCAGATGCGACGATCATCATCATCGAACACGCCGAGCGGTTCGGGCTGGCGCAGCTTCACCAGCTCAGGGGACGGGTCGGCCGAGGCGACAAACCCTCCTCCTGCCTCCTGCTTTACAAGGGCCCTTTGGGAGAAACGTCACGCGCCCGGCTCGAAATCATGCGCGAAACGGATGATGGCTTCCGGATTGCCGAAGAAGATTGGCGCCTTCGGGGCGAAGGCGATGCACTGGGACTGCGCCAGAGCGGTTTGCCTCATTTCCGGCTCGCGGATCTGGAGGCGCATGCGGACCTGATCCCGGTTGCCAATGATCTGGCACGCCTCATTGTGGACCGGGACCCGGATTTTCAGGGGGAGCACGCCGAGGCCTTGCGTTGCCTGCTCTACTTGTTCGAACAGGACCAGGGCATCCGCATGCTTCGTTCGGGCTAGGGCTGGGCCTGTTCGGGAAGCTTGTCCTGTACTTCGGGCGGGAGTTTGTCCGGCGTGACCATGCCGAAGGAGATGATCAGCTTTGCTGCCTCTTCCACCGACATGTCGATCGGAATCGTGTTGGACCTCGGCGTGTAGAGTAGAAACCCGGAAGTCGGGTTGGGGGTGGTGGGGACGAAAAGGCCGATCACATCATCAGAGATATTCTCACGCAGCGTCGTATTTCCGGTCGCGGAAACGAAGGCGACGACATAGGTGCCCTTCAGCGGGTACTCGATCAGCACCACTTCCTTGAACGAGTTGGTCTTGCCGTTGAATACGGTCTCGACGATCTGCTTCAGCCCGCCATAAACATTGCGGACAAGGGGAACGCCGGACACGATCCGCTCGCCGACACCAATGATGGATCGACCGAAAATATTGGCTGCCAGCGCTCCGAGCAGTGTCAGCAACACGACTGCAATCGCGACGCCCAACCCCGGAATCGTGAAGTCTCCCGGCAGATAGGTCTCCGGATTGTAGCGTGCCGGGATGATCGGCTTGACCACCCTGTCAACGAATCCGACAAAACTGACGATCAGGAATATCGTGACGCCCAGGGGCGTCGCGATCACAATTCCTGTCAGAAAACTATTGCGTAGCCAGCGAAACATGAACCATCACTTCAAGATGCGCGCATGGCGCAGGTGAATCAGCGCCCCCCGGCTCACCGAGGATAGGACATGCGCTCGCGCTCGCCAATCGGTTGCGAAGCGAATTTCATGGGGCATCATAGGGTGACTCGCTGAAAGGAAGACGCGTTGAGTACCTTCAGGATTGCACGCTGGCTTGTACTGACCGCGGCAGGCGGATTTATCGTTCTGGCCCTGCTGGCCGGATGGCTCTTGCGCGAACAGATATTCCAGACCTTTCAGGATCCGGGCGAACCTTTCCAGACCTATACGCCGCCGGACGCGGCTGACTACGGCGAGGCGTCAGGCTGGTTTGTCCACGAACCGCTCGTCGATGACGATATGCCAGCCGTGTTTTTCGTACACTCGACAACCTATTCCGGCGGCGCGAACTGGAATGCGGAGCTCGACAAGGAAAATGCCAACCAGCAGGTCGTGAACGAGGTGATTCCGAACTTCGCGGCACCCTTCGCCGACAGCGGCGCGCTCTATGTCCCGCGCTATCGACAGGCCTCGCTTTACACCTTCATGAACAATCGTGAGGACAGTATCCTCGCCCGAGAATTCGCATCGGCGGATGTCGCGCGTGCCTTCGACTCATTTCTTGAACAGATTGGCGAGGAGCGCGCCTTCATCATTGCCGGAGTCGGACAAGGCGGGCTGCATGCCCTGCGTCTCGGCATGGATTATCTCGCCGCTGACGACGCCCTTCGGGCGCGACTGATCGCGCTCTACATCCTCGACCACCCCGTTCCGTTCGACCTGCTGGAGGGCCCGCTGGCGCCCCTGCCCCCCTGCGACACGCCTGAAGACGTTCGCTGTCTCTATGCCTATTCCCAGGCCCTGCCGAGCGAGGAACGCCGACTGCGGATCATGACCGAGCGGACGATGAGCTGGACGCCGGCGGGTGGGCTTGACTATGTCGATGGTCGAAGACTGCTCTGCACCAACCCGCTGCTTTCGCAGCCCTCCAACCAATATGCTTCAGCCCGGCTGCATCGCGGTGGCGCCGCCGCCACCGGTCTGGAACTTGGCGTCAATCCGGCCGCCATTCCTCAACAGACCGGGGCGCAGTGTATGGATGGTGTCCTGTTCACGGAACGGACCGCGTCACGACTTTTACGCCGGCCGTCGCGGATCGCGGAAGATTACCGCGAACCGCCCTTCAATCTATTCTATGAAGATTTGCGCCTGGATGCGGCACGACGGAGCCTGATCCTGTCCTCGATTCTGCAGGAAGAGCGGCGCTGGGCGCCGCCCCTGGAGCAGCCGGAAGACGTGGAAGAGGCCCCGGTGATACCGATACCGGATCGGCGGGACGGCTATTAACGCGAATAGCCCTTGGTCAGCGCATCATAGTCCAGAAGGCGCGAGACGAGCGCCTCGAACTGATCCAGCGGGACCATATTGGGGCCATCCGAGGGTGCGTTGTCCGGATCCGGGTGAGTCTCCATAAACACCGCGGCGACGCCCACCGACACGGCTGCGCGTGCGAGATGCGGGACAAATTCCCGCTGACCGCCGGAGGTCGTGCCCTGACCGCCCGGTTGCTGTACGGAGTGGGTCGCATCGAACACAACCGGTGCACCGAAGCTCGCCATGATCGGCAGGGAACGCATGTCCGTGACCAGCGTGTTGTAACCGAAGCTGACACCGCGCTCACAGGCCATGGCGTTGGGATTGCCCGCGCCCTGGATCTTGCCGAGAACGTTTTTCATGTCCCAAGGGGCCAGGAATTGACCCTTCTTGACGTTGAGCGGCTTGCCGGTTTCCGCAGCGGCGATCAGCAAATCGGTCTGACGGCAAAGGAAAGCCGGAATCTGCAGGATATCGACAGACTGAGCGGCGATACCGCACTGATCTGCCGTGTGTACATCTGTCAGAACCGGAAGCCCGCTCTTTTCGCGGATCTCCTCGAAGATCGGCAGGGCGGCTTCCAGACCGACACCGCGTTGACTGGAAAGGCTTGTCCGGTTCGCCTTGTCGAAGGACGTTTTGTAGACAAGACCGATATCCAGGCGATCGGCGATTTCCGCCAGCCGCTGCGACACTTCCAGGCCATGCTCCCGGCTTTCCAGCTGGCAGGGGCCTGCAAAAATGGTCAGCTTGCGATCATTGCCGATTTCAATCGGATCGCGTCCGGGACGCGGGACGGAAATTACTGAATTCTGCGCGCTCAAAAGCCTGCTCCTTTGGCCGGGCGACGATCGCTCGACAGCGACTGTCCCTCGGGTGATCCGGTGTGACCCGGACGACGTAACCTCAATAGTACTAACTAATGGACAAAGATGACATGGCAACCGGTTCCGCCAGTCCTCCTTCAATCGTCTGGTTCAAGCGAGACCTGCGTCTGGCAGACAATCCGGCTCTGGCGAAGGCCGTGCAGTCGGGCGCTCCGCTCTGCCTCGTCTACATCCATTCAAACGATCCCGAGGACCGCCTGACGCCTGGTGGCGCGAGTGAGTGGTGGCTCCATCAGTCCCTGAAAGCGCTTGACCAGTCCGTCCGCGAACTCGGCGGCCAGCTGCATCTGCGGGCCGGCGATGCGGCGAAAATCCTTCCGGAGCTGTGCGAACAGCTGGGCGCCAAGTCGGTTTACTGGAACCAGTCATCCCTGCCCTGGGTCGACAAACGTGACCAGACTTTGGGGCGAGACCTGATCGATCGCGGAATCGAGCCTCGCGTTTTCCGGTCGACCGTCATGCTGGATCACGCCTCAATTCGCAACAAGACCGGCGGTCCGTTCAAGGTGTTTTCGGCATTCTGGCGCACTGCCTCCGCACTCTGCTCCATGCTTCGCGCGCACGCAGCACCGACACAGCTGAACTGCGTCTCGCCGACTGCAAGTGACCGGTTGGAAGCCTGGAAACTGGAACCCACACATCCGAACTGGGCGGCGCGCTTCCCCGAATTCTGGACGCCGGGTGAGCGCGGAGCGCGCCAGCGTCTCGAGCAATTCATCGACTCGATCCTCGAAGGCTACAAGGCAAACCGGGATCGACCGGATATGGATGGCACATCACGGCTTTCCCCGCACCTCGCCTTCGGAGAAATATCGCCACGACAAATCTGGCTCGCGCTGGATTCCGCTGCCGAGGTCGGCGGGCCGATCGGCGACATCGAGAAATTCCGGGCCGAAATTGGCTGGCGTGAATTCGCCTATTATCTCTTCGAGCATTTCGGAGACCTGAGGGAGCGCAGCTTCAACCCGGTCTTCAACGCCTTTCCCTGGCGACAGGATGCGGATCATTTTGACCGGTGGAAACGTGGCATGACCGGCATTCCCATGGTCGATGCCGGGATGCGACAGCTCTGGACGAGCGGCTGGATACACAATCGCGTTCGCATGAACACCGCATCCTATCTGGTCAAGCATCTCGGCCTGCATTGGCAGGAGGGTATGCGCTGGTTCGAGGACACTTTGGTGGATGCCGATCCGGTCGTGAATGCGGCGAGCTGGCAGTGGGTCGCTGGGTCAGGAGCAGATGCTGCGCCCTATTTCCGTATCTTCAATCCCGTGACTCAGGGGCAGAAGTTCGACCCGGACGGACATTATGTTCGCGAATGGGTACCGGAAGCGGCGCATCGCTCCAATCGCACGCTTCATGATCCGATTAGCCTGCCTGGCTATCCGGCACCACCCGTGGATCTCAAGAAAGGGCGCGAGGCCGCCCTCGCCGCCTACGCCAACATGAAGGACGCTGCGGATTGAGCGCTTCGTCTCAATCCCGCTCCGGACCGGACCGGCTCTGCCCCGTTTGAGGTCGGCAGGCAGCCGCTTCGCAGGTGCAGCCGGGCTCAACGCTGGACTTCATTTCCCCCTTCGGCCCGATGGCGATCATGGGGCACCAGTCAAAAACGCGGCGTGTTTCTGACGAAATACCATTGATTGTCAATGACATGCTGCGTCGACGCACAGCATCATTCAGGACCAGCAACATACCAATACCCGCCGGGTCCGAGACATCCATTTCCGCAAGATGAAGGACGACCTTGTGACCGTGAAACGTCTCGACGGCTCGGACAATGCGCTGGAATTCGACCATCCCCTCAAAACGCAACTCTCCGCTCAGGAAGACCTCAAGGGCTTCGTCGTGCTCTATGCGAACATCCAGCATGATTGCTCCGGTCGAAACGATTCGAAACTCGTCTCATTACCTCCCTTATCTAACTGAATTTACAGTCGTAAATTACTAATAGCCGGGCATTATCGGTCTTCAGGCATCGCGCAGGCGGTAGACAATCTCCTGACCGCGCGCGTCGAATGCGCAGCCGATCCAGCGCCCTGTCTCGTCATACCAGAGGTCGACGGTCAGGCTTCCCTGCATTCGGTAACGACGCGCAGATACCGGTCCTTCAGGCGCCTCGAAGAGATCCGGTCCCAGATCGGTCACCTCCACATCCATCGGCTCCCCGGTCTCTGTGTTGAGGATTTCGGTAAGACCGGGCGCGTAGCCTTGCCAATGACTGGAGGGAGGCAAATCCGGCAAGACGCCTGCCGGAGATCTCAACTGGTCGGCACTTTCCCGAATGATTTCGGTCCGCAATCGCTCTCCGTCCCGCAAGGTGTTTGAGGTAAAACCGATCAGTTCTCCTTCGCGCCAGACTTCCGCCGCCTGGTGTTCATAACGGAAAAGTGTGATCGGCCCGAGACGAACCGACAATTCGATCTCGATATCCACAAGGGTCCGACCGTCCAGCGTTTCCTCGAACCGTACGACATGTTCCCCGAACGGAGTCCCGTTTCGATAGACATCGAAATACAAATCCGGCGGCGCATCGGCTTGCGCGGACGGTGCCAGAAGAAGGGCGGGAGCGAGGAGGCTGGGGAAGAGATTGCGCATGTCCGGGTTACGCGGCGTGACAGGAACCGGATCACCTGTTAGGCGAAATGGGCTGGCATTCCTGCCCGACGCTCCCATATCCGCCTGAAAACCGCCGCGAACCGGAGATCACGCCATGTCCCCTGCCCGTTCCGTCATCGATCTGATCGGTCATACACCGCTTTTGCGGCTCAACCGGGCCTCCGAGGAGACGGGTTGCGAAATTCTCGGAAAGGCGGAATTCCTGAATCCGGGTGGCTCGATAAAGGATCGTGCAGCGCTGGGCATCATCCGGGCTGCAGAGGCCAGCGGCGCGCTGAAGCCAGGCGGCACGATCGTCGAAGGCACGGCCGGAAACACCGGTATTGGACTGGCGCTCGTCGGCGCGGCTCTGGGCTACAAGGTCGTCATCGTATTCCCGCGCACGCAATCCCAGGAGAAGAAGGACGCGATCCGCCTGCTCGGTGCCGAGCTGATAGAGGTAGATGCCGTGCCCTACGCCAACCCGGCTCACTATGCGCGCTACTCCGGAACGCTGGCGGAGGAACTCAATGCCAGCGAACCGAATGGCGCCATTTGGGCCAACCAGTTCGATAACACCGCCAATCGCGACTTCCACGCCGCAACAACCGCCGAGGAAATCTGGGACCAGACAGATGGAAAGCTGGACGGTTTCATCTGTGCGGTTGGGTCCGGAGGAACCTTGGGCGGTGTTTCCAACGGGCTCAAGGCGAAGAATCCGGGCGTCCAGATCGGGATCGCCGATCCGGGTGGCGCCGCGCTTTACGGCTTCTACGCGCATGGGGAACTCAAGGCCGAGGGCAATTCCATCACGGAAGGGATTGGCCAGAGCCGGATCACTGCCAATCTTGACGGGATCGTCGTCGACCACGCTTACCGCATCGCTGACACGACGGCCTTGCCCATCCTGTTCGACCTCGTGCGGGAGGAAGGGCTTTGCCTCGGTGGGTCCTCGGGCGTGAATATCGCCGGGGCCATCGAACTCGCCCGCACGCTGGGGCCCGGCCATACCATCGTGACCATTCTGTGTGACCACGGCTCACGCTACCAGTCGAAACTCTACAATCCGGTTTTCCTGCGCGAGAAAGGCCTGCCGGTTCCGGCTTGGCTCGATACATGAACACGCCTCTGATCGAAGCGCAGGACGCGCTGAACCGTCACGCCGAAGGGGCGACTTTTCTGGACGCGACCTGGACATTTTCCGGTGGTCCTGCCCCGGCGTGCGACGGCGTCATTCCAGGTGCGTTGGCCTTCGACATCGATACCGTGAAGGACACCGCCAATCCCCTGCCCCACATGCTGCCATCGCCCGATGATTTCGCGCGATATGTGGGTGCGATGGGTATTTCAGAGACGACTGAGCTGATCGTCTATGACCGGATGGGCGTATTCGCGGCTCCCAGGGTCTGGTGGATGTTCCACGTCATGGGCCACACCAGGGTTCGCGTCCTCAACGGCGGCATGCCCGCCTGGCTTGCCGCCGGCGGCTCTGCCGTGGAGACACATTGCGGTCCCGACACGCTGTGCGCCTACGTGCCGGATTTCCAACCCCATCGGGTCATATCCCGGGACGCCCTGATTGATCAGCTCGACACGGTGACCATCGTCGATGCCCGTTCGCCCGGCCGCTTTTCCGGCAGCGATCCGGAACCCCGTCCCGGCATGCGCAGCGGACACATGCCGGGCGCACAAAATCTCCATTACGCTACGCTCACGAGAGATGGACACTTGATGGACCTGTCGGCGCACCTTGCGACACTCACGCTTGATCCTGCACGTCCCGTCGTCACCACATGCGGATCGGGCGTCACGGCCTGCATGCTGGCCCTTGCGCTTTGGAGCGAGGGCAAGGAGGCTGCGGTCTATGACGGGTCCTGGGTGGAATGGGGTAGCCGCGACGACACACCGATTGTCGCTGGATAGACAGGCAGAATACATGAAAGACGCTACGAAACTGACGCGTATTGGTCGCCCGCATGATGCGCGGGGACTGGTCAATCCCGCCATCGCCCGCGGCTCGACGATGCTCGCGCCGTCTGCCGGTGAGTTGTACAACTTCCCGCCCGGACGGGCCCATTACGGGCGTATCGGACTGGAGACCCAGGACGCCCTGCGCGACGCGCTGAATGCGCTCCAGGGAAGTCGGCACTGCGCGTTGACAAGCTCGGGACTGCAAGCGAACACCCTGGCCATTCTCACCGTGGTCGAATCCGGCGGCAAAGTGCTGGCGGCGGACAATATCTACGGACCCGTCCGGGCCTTCCTGACCGGACAATTGAAGCGCTATGGCGTTGACGTCGAATTCGTCTCACCGCGCATCGGAGCCGAGATCGCCGACCACATCACCGGGGACGTCCAGGCCATAATCCTTGAGAGCCCGGGCTCGCTGACCATGGAGATCCAGGATCTGCCCGCCATCGCGAAGGTCGCACAGGAAAAGGGAGTCGTCACAATCCTCGACGACACCTGGAGCGCAGGCCTGACCCTCAAGCCTATGGAGCTTGGGATCGACCTCGCCGCCCAGGCCCTGACCAAATATGTCGGCGGTCACTCTGACATGATGCTCGGTGCCGTCGTCGCGCGCACCGAGGCCCTTGCCAACCGCCTCCAGCAAACCGAACGCGCGCTGGGCTATTTTGCGAGTCCGGATGACAGCTTCCTCGCTCTGCGTGGCTTGAGAACGCTCGAACTTCGCATGCAAAGAAGTTCGCAATCCTCACTTGTTATCGCCGACTGGCTGGCGAGCCGTAACGAAGTCGGCCGCCTCTTTCATCCCTCCCGCGCCGACCACCCGGACCATGCCCGGTTCAAGGCCATGTTTTCAGGCGGTTGCGGGCTGTTTTCGTTCGAGGTGCCGGGGTGGACCGTCCAGAACAGCGAGCAGTTCCTCGACGCTCTGCAGATTTTCGGGATCGGTTATTCCTGGGGCGGGTTTGAAAGTCTCGCCATCCACTGCGATCCGCAACTGCGCCGGACCCGGTCAGACCAGAAACACGACGGAGCCCTCATTCGCCTGGCCATCGGTATGGAAGACCCGGGCGACCTCATCGAGGATCTGGCGCGGGGGTTTGCCGCTGTCGACGCCTGATAGGCCTATCTGGATGCAGCAACGAATTATTGTATCCTCCCCCTTCGCACACGGACGGTAAGTTCAAGTTTCGGGGGACGGAATGCGATTTGATGCGATCGAGGGGTTACGCGCACCACTTGCCTGGTGGGTCGTGATTGCACACCTGCTCCAGGGCGCAGGTGTTCGCCCGAACATGATGCCGAGCGGAACCGAGTGGCTTTTCGTGGGCATCCTTCCGGTCTACGGCTTTATCATCATTTCCGGTCTGGTTATCGCAACGCTGATCGACACCAAGCGGGAAGACTATCTCCCCTACATCATCCGACGCTATTTCCGCCTGGCGCCGCTGATCATCGTGGCGATCCCGGTGGTCTATGTGATGCACCGACTGGCGATACCCGGGAGCTGGCCCTCGGACCTGATACCATTCAGAATTTTCGCAGAGGTCACCCTCTTCCACGGACTCCTGCCGGATAACGTGATCCATCACGGCGCTAACAGCTTTATCAATCCGGCTTGGTCTATTTCACTTGAATGGCAATTTTATCTTGTCGCTCCCTTCGTGATTTACTGCCTGCGCAAGGGCGGCTGGTGGCTTCTGCCCATTCTCGGCTTTCTCGTCCTCGCGTGGACGTCCGGGGCCGGCCTGCAACACACCTCCGCGGATTTGTTCGGCTTCGAGGCCGAGTTCCGCAAACCGTCCTATCTATTGGCGGCCTTCCACCTGTTCCTGATCGGCATCTGTCTCTACTACGCGGCCAAACACATCACCATTCCGAAGCAATACGCACAGTTCGGGATTGTGGCGATTTTCGTTCTGGCCTTTTTCTCGATCGGAGACCCGCGCCTGTATCGCTGGATGGTGCTGCCGCTGGGCGGCCTTGTTGCCTATCTTGTCCTTTTCAAGGACAGCGCCCTCACCCGGCTATTCGAGCACCGGGTCATGACTTTCCTCGGCCGCATCAGCTACAGCACTTATCTGCTGCACATGCTCACGCTGCAGCTTGCGCAAGTCCTGCTCAGAAACAGTATTGATCCGGGCTGGACGCTTTTCGCGGCCATGAGTGTGATCGCCATCCCGTCCACGCTTCTGCTTTCCTGGCTTGGGTATCGCTATATCGAAGCGCCCTTCATGGAACTGGGCAAACGCCTCGCGGAGCGAGTCACACGCAATCAGGAAAACACAGGGCAGCGGCCCGAAGCCTGAGCATCCGGGACGGTCACGTTTCAATTTGCGGGAAATGGCGCCGGTCGTCGGACTGGTCTCGAACCGCGCAGCCTTGAGCGCGTTCCATGTGAGCATCGACCCCAACGCCGAAATCGGCGACAGGCCCGGGTCGAGCGGAGCGGGAACAAGGGAAGAAGTGGCGCCCCCGGCAGGACTCGAACCTGCAACCATCCGCTTAGAAGGCGGGCGCTCTATCCGGTTGAGCTACGGAGGCGGAGGCTTGTGGTCTAGTGAGACCAGGGCTGTTTGCGGCCTGCGGAGAAATTGTCCGCATAGGACTTCTCGTAGCGCTTGGCTTCTTGCGGCTCGACGACCTGGAAAGGAATACCTTGGCGCTTGGCGTAGGCCACGGCGTCTTCCTTGCTGTCAAAGTTCAGCTTGATCTGGGCGCGCATGTCCGAACTGGACGTCCAGCCCATAAGCGGATCGGGTCTCTTGGCCATTTCAGGTGCGAATTCCAGACGCCAGGTCTGGGACTTCCCGCGACCCGATTGCATCGCATTCTTGGCCGGTCGATAGATCTTGGCGAACATGAGCCTCTCCAACCCAAAGCTAACCCGTCAAATGGTCGGGGCGGCAAGATTCGAACTTGCGACCCTCTGGTCCCAAACCAGATGCGCTACCAGGCTGCGCTACGCCCCGAACGAGCCCTTATGTAAGCGCTCAACGCTTAACGCAAGCCTAGTCCGGCACTTCCTCGGAACCGGGTGCAGTTTCATCCGATTCTGCGGCCGATTCGATGGCTTCAAAGAAGCGGTGATGGACGCGATCGCCGGGCTGGATTTCCAGTTCCACAGCGCGACCTCCGGGAATTTCCAGAACCGCCGCGACCGTGAAATCCGCGTTCAACACGCGTCGGGAACCAGGCTGGGCATAGGCGATGATCTTGATGACCTCGCCCGTGTCGTCGAGAAAAAGCATATCGAGCGGAAAGGCGACATTCGCCATGTGCATGGCGGTCGGGCGTGGCACCGGATAATGGAAAAGTATGCCCGCATTGCTGTCGAGGCTTTCGCGATACATCAGACCGCGGATTTGCTGCTCGGGCGTTTCCGCCAACTCGACAGTGAAGTCGTGGCGTCCGCCCGTCGTTTCGATGCTGAGGCTTTCCGGTCCGCCAAAGGTGATAACGGACGGTGGGGCGTCGACTTCTGCATCCTGCGCCTGAGCAGGTAAGGCCGCGATCAAAGCGGCGGAAAGCAGAACGGACGGGGCCAGGATCATGGCGTGGAGATTATTGCGCATGCCGGCACGCTAACGGGAGCGGCCGGCCTGCGCAATCGCCCTTGCTTTCAAGGACGCGGGGAAGAATACGACCCGACTTGCCAATCAGGCGGCGATTGTCGCCCGGATTTCAGCAGCCAGAGCCCCTTTGGGACCTTCCACACAGCGGACCTGCAGCGCTTCACCCGGCTGGACCTCTTCCAGGCCGGCGCGTCGCAGCGTGGCCGCGTGAAGGAAGACGTCGCCCTCGACTTCATCGCAGGTCACGAAGCCATACCCACGAAGCGGATCAAACCACTTCACGACAGCGTCGCAGAACGGCGCGCTCAAAGTCGCATTGGGGTGGAAGCGTCGCGGCCGTGCCGGCGTCTCGGAATCGCCTCCCTTCATATCCACGATCTCGATCGCTTGGCGACCTTTATTGCCTTTTACTGCCTTGCAGATCACGTTCGCGTTTGGGAGTGCAGGTCCCTGACCATATCGGCGCAGACAACTTGCGTGGAGGAGGATATCACCCTGACCATCGTCAGCGTCGATAAATCCGTAACCGCGCGCCGGATCATACCATTTCACGCGGCCTTCAAGACGAAACACCTCAGTGTCGTCAAAAACATCATGAGCCAGAACCATAACTTTTCGCTCGCATAGACAACCCTCGAGCGAATAGTTCTACCCTTTTTCAAAGGTTAAGAGAAGATAAATCCCCCATTTTGTTGCATCTCGCTCCCGCAATATATCGTTACTGCGAGCGATTCTCATCCAAATTAACACAACATGTAGAGACTAGCTCACCCACAATCCCCAACAGGGTGTGGCTGAAGTAACATTTCTGTAATGTGCAAATTTCCCCTGAAAAGGGAATTTCTTCTGTGGAAAACTAGCGTGTGGTGCTTGATTTTCTCAACTCTCGCCCGATACCCGATTAGCGTTTCGAGTCGATCCCACCAACCCGCGGGTGCAAACGGCCACATTTCAACCCTTGTCGTGGGATTGATTCGCCTGATTTATTCGCTTTTCAGGCGAGCCTGCAGGTCCTCGGACTCGGTGATACGGCGGATCGCGTCCTGACTTCGGAAAATTCCGCTGTTGGAGCCATGCTCGGAACACTCGACGGATTCAACCCAACAGCGTCCTTTCGTCAGCTCTTGAACGATCTCATTCGCTTTGTGAAAGGCCAGTTCCGCGACACTTTCACAGCTCGTCCCTTTCACCACCCGAACCCGGGCGATCCCTTTCGCGCCCAGCATTTCAAGTGTCTCCCGCTCAGGATCGTTTTCCGCAACGAGAAGCGTGTGATCGAACATCTCGTGGAGCCACGCCTTGATCGGTCCGAAACCGCCCTTCCCGAAATCCAGCACCCAGCCGCGCTTGTCCAGCTGTTCCGCGCCGAACACGAAATGGAAACCGAGGGAGTATCCGTGCAGCAGATGGCAATCACTGTCCGCGGCCCACTGGCGGGACGTGCAGGACAGCCCGCGATCATTTCCGTAGGTCTTCGTCGAGAGATGGGCCATGGGTTTGCTCAAACACGCTGTGTCACTACCGGCCCCGCGCTGTAGCACGCCAGCCAATGCAAGCAAGTGATTAGCGATGAGCGGGGAAACACACGTCGCTGGCAGTCCCTAGGGGAATCGAACCCCTCTTTCCAGGTTGAAAACCTGGCGTCCTAACCGATAGACGAAGGGACCGCAGCGATGTGAGAGCGGTCGTATAAATAAGCTCGGGCGGCCTTGCAAGCGGGATTGCAGAAAAAACTTCAGTCCGCTGCAGATGCCATGTCTTCAATCTGCAGCTGGACACTCTTTCGACCTTGCCACTCATTGATTTTCAGACGCCCGACAATGTGCCAGCGCTTGTCTCCGCCGCCAAGTAGCGCCTCCCCGACCGGTCCATCTGCGCATCGAAAGGCAATGGCCGGAAGATTG
>Ga0070726_10002972_pt1 | contig 14757 bp, 16 predicted proteins | sample tdAd471_FD_67275 | JGI IMG/M metagenome (GOLD analysis project Ga0070726, IMG submission 67275) | Marine sediment microbial communities from the Atlantic coast under amendment with organic carbon and nitrate - tdAd47.1 | ecosystem: Environmental > Aquatic > Marine > Coastal > Sediment | place...
GCAACAATATAAAAAAAGGGGCTCCGGGTATGAGCCCCTTCGTCTTATCTGTGCACCCCTTAAAAGTCAGAGACGAACATCATGGTGGGGTTTGCTGCGGCGATTCGAATACTTAGAGTTTTATAAATTTTAACACCATGCGATCGGTATTACGCTCAAGACTCTGATCGAATTGCGCCAAGGTGTGATCATCGGTAGGATTATCAAGCACATCACTGACCCCAACCAGAGCAAAACCGGCCCCGGTCACAGCTTTTACCAACTCATCGAAGGCTATTCTGTGCATAGATTCGTTGTCCGCACCGGACGTGCCTTCGTGATCTACAATACCCAGAATTCCACCAGATTCAAGAACAGTCATTACATCTGCCAGTATCGCCTGAGCGCGGGATGGATCACTGTTATGAAAATCGTGAAAATTAAGCCCCGTGAAAGCAAAATCAACCGAATTCGCTCCGGCGTCGGTAATAGCGCCAATCTGTTCCACATTGGATAACCGGTTGGCGCGCGCAGTGGCTGCCTCTTCAGAACGTCCACCCGGGGCGTTCTGCATCAACACGGTTCCACCGGAGCCTACCGCATAAGACAATACTTCGGTATACCAACCGGCGGAAGCGTTGATATCTAACACCCTCATACCAGGTTCAACACCCATGAAATCCAGCACCTGGGGTGCCCTGCGGGTCGCATCCCGGGCTTTATCTTCGGCTGGCCGGTCCGGATTAGCCATGGCGCTTTCCAGCGCTGCAATATCAAGCGCTACAGCATTAGTACTCATCAGTGCGGTTAGAGCAAACAAGGAAAATATCAACTTCATTTATTATCACCTTTAAGACTTTATTGAAACCCGCCCGCTCCGGTCACCAGATGACAACCTTCGCTTCGTGCTCTAGTGCCGTAAACGACCAAAAACAGGCAGACAATTTAAGAGTTGTCTAGAATAAACCATGGGTATGGGCGAGTATACTGTAGTCAGGTTGTGCGGCATGCTGTACAGGTTGATTGGCTGGTAAACGTAAATGCCAGGCAAAAAAAAGGCCGCTGGGCTGAGCGGCCATCAGGCTTACTAAGGTTTAGCGTTTTTATTATTAATGTCTTCTACGGGCTGCCATCAACTCTTTCTCAAACAACTCTTTTACCTTCATGAGTTCACTTACATCTGCCTCCGTCTCCATCAAGGGCAGGTGGTTTTCTATATCATTAAGAATGTTGGTGATACTGCCGGTATCAAGTCCACTGATATCAACATCAAAAGGCCACCGCTGATCTTGTGCCATACTGAACGTCCAGAAAAATAACTGCTTGTCTTGCCTGCCTGAGGTTTTATCGACTGACTTTAAGAAAACTTCATAACAATATCTTATTGAAAGGTTTTTTAAGATTTTGCGGGATATTTTCTGACATCAGTACCCTGAGTTTGCTGGGATTTAGTGGTACAGTTTTTGTGGGTTGCGAGCGATATAAGGACTTGTACGCACTGGTCAATAGCCACTGAATTCCAAGGTAAAAGGGATGTCAGCTCTAATAAACAGATGGGCGATATTTGTTTCGTCATATCGTCTATCAATAGTAGTTGTTGCTGTGCTTTTGTTTCTGGCGATGCTGTTTACCGGGCAAAGCATTCCTTTTGACAACACCTCTGAACGCTATTTTGTGGAAGGCGACCCTGCACGACAGGATTTTGACCGCCTGATTGACTTGTTTGGTGACTACGAGTACTTCCTGGTGGGAATCGAAGTCACTGCAGAAGGTGCTGATGTTCTAGACGCAGAGATATTCAGCGCCATCGATTTAATAACCGGATTCTTTGAAAACCATGCCTCCATTACCCAGGTTCGATCCCTTTCCAACTATCAGATAACTTCCGCACAGGGAGACGAACTCACTACCGATTATCTGGCAAGCGATATAGACATACTGAGAGCTGATACCTCAGCCGTCGCGGCATTGCGAGATATTGTCAGCGCTGAAAACCTGGCTATCGGTACGCTGGTAACTGAGGACTTACAACACGCCAGAATTGCGGCACTGGTGGAACACCGAAATGACACAGCAGCCCACAAGGTCGCCGTAGCCCAGGACCTGTATCAGTTTATCGAGTCCGAAAACCTCGGATCGGACAATTACCGATTGCATTACTCGGGTTACCCGCAATTGAGTGAAAGGTTCGAAACCCTGGCCCGCGAAGATCTGACAATACTACTTCCGCTGGTAGTACTGGTTATGTCTTTAACCTTGTATCTGAGTTTTCGGACTATTCAAGCCGTTGTTATGCCCGTTATCGTCATTGGCATGGGTGTATTTACCCTCAACGAAATTCAAAGTTACCTCAACTACCCCCATACCACAGTAGATCAGGCTTTGCTGCCCACCATGCTAATTATCGGCATAGGAATCTCGATTCACGTCCTGCTGGAGTACTATCACAACCTGCGTTTTACCGCTGACGGGCGGGCTGCTGCGTTCAACACTGTTCAGCATCTGTGGTTACCTTGCTTTTTTACCGCTGTAACCACTTCCGCGGGCTTTCTAGCCCTGTCGGTAATCAGAATTCTACCGATAAAGGAATTTGCCATACTGGGGGCCCTGGGGCCATTATTGCTGTTTCTGTTTGCCATGACCCTGCTTCCTGCCCTGCTGAGTTATACCAGCAGCCTGAGCGCAAGAACACGCCTGATACTCTCACGCGGAATAGTAACGGAGTTTACCGGGCGGCTTTCTCAGTTGACCTTGCGATATCGCAATATCATCCTCGCTGGCGGTGCCCTGGCGATGTTGCTGGCCTTTATTGCCTTGCCACAAATACAAGTTGACACCAATTACATTACGCTGTTCAAACGAGACAGCACCACCCGGCTTGATATCGAATACTTTGATGCTGAATTCAAAGGCGTAATGACTCTGGATATCGTTCTGGATTCAGGTTCCCCTGACGGAATTAAAGACCCGGGCTTTCTTCGCCAGGTCGAAGAGTTTCAAGCCTGGTTGGAGGACCGGCCGGGTATCGGGCCAATAAATTCACTCACAGACTATCTGAAAGAAATAAACCAGGCGCTGCATGGGGATGATCCGGACTACTACCGGCTACCGGACAGCAGTGACATGACGGCTCAATTCATACTTTTATTTGAGAGTTCGGGCGCCGACGAAGACTTGTATGACATTCGCGATTTTGAGGATCGTTACGTACGAATAATTGCACCGATAATCAATATGCCGGCATCAGATACTCAACAGGAGCTGGAGCAGATCAGCGCTCATCTCGAGGCCAACTTTCCTGATCTTGATCCACTATTGACCGGCAGCATGGTTCTTAAGACCGATCAGGATATTTACGCTGCCGAAGGTATGTCTCGTTCATTTTTAGTAGCCCTGCTTGTCATCTCCTTATTCTTCATAATTCTATTCAAATCATTCAAGTACGGTCTATTGTCAATAATTCCAAGTGTGCTGCCAATTCTGTTAGCAGGTTCTGTCGCAGCGCTTGCAGGTCTATACCTGGATCTCAGTACCATGCTGGTTGGTGCGATGACTATGGGAATAGCAGTAGACGACGCTATCCATGTTATGAATCGATATTTGAAATCCAAGACTGCGGGATACTCCACGCGTCTGTCACTGGACAAGGCATTGCACGAATCAGGTCGGGCAGTGGTCTTCAGTTCACTGGTGTTGGTATTGGGGTTTAGTCTATTCAGTTTCGCCTCGTTCACCACTATCGTTCATGTAGGAATTTTCGGAAGCATCATAATCAGCCTGGCTTTGCTGGGTGACTTGTTGTTGTTGCCGGCAATTTTGTATGCAATTGACGGCACGGATGAATAAAAATGGCCATAATGTGAAGAACGTCAGGCAAACTCACTGTTAATATTAGACTATGGAAATATCAGAATAGGTTGGCGAGCGTCTCATGTCGAAAAGTATGATCAAGTTACCTGTGGTTGGTGGTCTTATGCTGATTCTTTGCCAGTTATTTCTGGCTGGCCTGGGCCACACTGCCGAACTGTCGGCCGCAGCTGTTATTCATAATATGGAGAACCGCTATGTCGGTGACACCTCTATAATTGACTATCAACTGGTTCTGATTGATAGACGTGATCGGCAGAGAATCCGTCAATTACGCATGCTTAATAAGGATTACGGTGAAGATTCAAAATCCTTGGCATCCTTCAGTTCTCCCGCAGATATTCAAGGCACCGGTTATTTGCATTTCGACTGGAACGATGTGGATCGTGATGATGATTCCTGGCTCTACCTTCCTTCACTGCAACGGGTTAAAAGAATTGCCTCCAGCGATACTTCAGATTCTTTCCTCGGCAGCGACTTTACTTATGCGGATATCAACGGCATTGAAACCCAGTGGTACGACTACAGTTTTGTCAATGCAAGCGAAATGGTAGGTGACCAGGAATGCTGGGTAATAGACATTACTCCCAAGGCTGAATACCGCGAGCGCGCCGAGGCGGCAACCGGCTATTCCAAGTCTCGAGTCTGGATCAGAAAGGATAATTTTATCCAGGTGCAAGGCCAGGCCTGGGTTCTACGTGGCAATCGCATCAAGTACTTTACCGCGTCCCAGATCGAAAAAATCGATGACATTTGGACTGCAAAACGTCTACAAGTGGTTACTACCCGTAACGACAAGCAGGAGCATGCCAGTATCCTGCAAATGGAAAACATCAATTATAACCCTGAGCTGACTGACGATATTTTCACTACGGAAAACATGCAGAGAGGGGTAACCAGCTCGGCTGACTGAGTGCTTAAACCATGACCCCCGGAATCAGCCAGCTTCGGTTACCAGGCATCCTGCTCGTAATGCTTTTCCATTGCCCTGGAGTAGCTGCGCAGGACGGTTTTTTCTCGACTATTGACGTTGATGTGCAGGGTCGCGGGACCAACCAATCCAGATTCAATATTGTTGGCAGATTATCCGAAAAAGTAGCCTACGGCCTGGAAGACCCCGACCCGATATTCAGTCGCGACGAGGCGCAACTGAGCAGCCTTGAAACCAGTCTTTTCCTGCAAGCTGATTGGCGAGTGCAAGACAATCTCAATATACGATTTAGCGGCGAAGCGTTCCACGATGCCATTTATTCCATCGACGACAGCACCGATTATTCCAGCCGTGAGCGCGGTAAATTTCGCAACCGCTTTCAGGTAAGAGACTTTTACCTGGAAAGCCAGGTCAACGACGACCTCTATATCAAAATCGGTAACCAGATTCTGGCCTGGGGATATGCTGAATATCTGCGTGTCACCGATCTCATTAATTTCGAAGACCAATACACATTAGGCCAGCAGGATCTTGAAGATCTGCGGCTGCAGGTTCCAGCTCTGTTGACCAGCTTATCCTACGGTGACTGGGTTTTTGATTGGGCGGTTACTTACCGAGCGGGAAGAAACTGGCTATCTCCGGCGGGAGATGAGTTTGATCAATTTATTGCCTTGAGACATAGCAGTGGACTGCTGGACCGTAAGACCCCTGAGAATCAATTGGAATACTTTTTCCGGGCATCAACCCGCTACGGAAGTGGCGACATCCAGTTGGTAGCTGGAGAGTTCAATAACAACGCACTGTCGCTTGGCCAGATAGACCGTCCGCGGTCCATTACTCCGATTTTTGAGTTTGGCCAGCAGCGAGTTCAGGCAGTTGGAATCGCAGCAAACTACGTTACCGGGCCGTGGCTGGTTTTTGGTGAACTGGGTATCCACACCAACAATCCGGTGTTACCTGAATTACGCGAAGCGCTTGCCATGATCAATGGTTGGCCGGAACGGGATCAGGTTCTTGGGGTTTTGGGCACGGAATATAATGGCTTGCGTAATACCGCCATTAGTATTGAACTCGATTCCGTCTCAACCCGGAATCATGATGCATCACTGTTGTATGATCGCGATGAAATCAGCTTTGGAACCAGGTTACACTGGACCGGACAAAATGAGCGCCTGCAAGTGATAGCAGTGTGGAACCGACTTATTGACAGGCAGGGCTATGTTTCTAGAGTCTCAGCCAACTATGACTGGTCCGATACCCTGGATCTTGGCTTGTTGTGGGTTGATTATCACGCTGAACGAAATTCACTATACTATCCGTATCGCAATAACGACACAGTGCAACTAAGTATCCGATTCAATTTTCAGAATTAACCCACCCGGATTCAAACTCAAGCCGGGACGCTGGAACACAAGGACCCAGGTGCAAGCCTGGCCACTGTGATTTCGATGTGGATGCTATAAAAGTTAGATACCAGTTGCCTCCAGACCCATAGCGCGACGTATCAATTGATTTTTTAGCGGCGAAAAATTATTAACTCCGCGCATGCCCGCATTGCGCAACCACATGACCGGCAACGGCTGTGGTGCAAATAACTGCTTGAAACCTTCCATCACCCACATCATACCCAGGTTGGCACCTTTTCGCTGCCTCTGGTAACGGCGTAGTGCCGGGTAGCATGCAACTCCTGTGCCCTGCGCCAGAGACTCGTTAATCACGCCAGCCAGTGCCCGGGAGTCCTGGAAACCCAGGTTGACCCCCTGGCCCGCCAGGGGATGAATAGTATGTGCGGCGTCACCAATCAATGCTATCCGATCCTGCACATAGTCAATGCTGTGACGCTGCCGAAGAGGTACCGCGAAGCGCTGGTCCACCCATTCGATTTGGCCGAGGCGATACTCGAAACAACGCGCCAGTTCTGCCGCAAAGGCCCCATCATCAAGAGCCTGCAACTGTTCCGCCCGTTGTGGAAGTACAGACCAGACAATAGAGCAATAGTGCTGAGCCCCGGAACCTGAAACAGATTCTGTGGAGTGTTCGCTACTTAAAGGCAGAAATGCCAGGGGCCCGCTATCCATAAAGCGCTGTCTGGCGGTTTGCTGGTGAGGTAACTCGGTACGCACCGTAGTAACAATTGCCTGGTGCTGATAATCCCACTCCCGGGTACGGAAACCCGCCAGCTTGCGCACTGGTGAACCCGGACCATCAGCGCCAATCAACAAATCTATGGATAGGGTTTCCCCTTCCACTGTAGTCAGTGTGATTGGGCCCTGGGGTGTGGTCTTAAAAGATTCAACCGTATAGGGTGTCAGTACCCGGATATTTGAAAAATCTGCCATCCTTCGGTACAGGCTGCGGAGAATCTCACGATTCTCGATAATGAAGCCCAACTCATCGGCATTGACATCCGCTGCGTCGAAGTGCACCACACCGGTACCCTCTCCATCCCATACGTTCATCTCAAGATAGGGTGATATGCGCTGGGGAGTAATTTCATTCCAGGCACCAATGTGGCGTAAAAAATTTTGTGAGGACGGAGAAATTGCACTGACGCGAAAATCAAATTTGCCTGCACTTGTTTCCCACTCAGGGTCAAAAGGGGCCCGATCAAGAACCCCTATCTGCAAACCACAGTTCCCCAGGGCACAGGCCAGCGAAGCGCCCACCATGCCCCCGCCAACAATCGCGATATCAAAATCCTGCTGCACCGAAGATTCTCTCATGCCAGACATTATAAGCACTGCAGGCTCGAATAGCATGCAGCTAGTTGCATAGCTTGTAGCTGGGATTGCAACCAGGCATTCCACGAGTGTAATCACTAAGCGCAACCTTGTGCTTCAGCCCGAAGATGGGTAGAGCAATTGCGGCCAACCCAGGTTGTTTTTGCAAACTGGCGCCATACCGTAGATACTGCCATTCAAATCCCCAGTGTAAGCAGCAAACGCGAATATGGAATCACCAGTAGCTGCAAGTGAGTTGGTAAATTATCTTGGCCAGGAGGTCGGTGTTTCCGACTGGTTGCAGATAGACCAGGATCGAATTAACAAGTTTGCGGAAGCGACTGGTGACTACCAGTATATTCACATCGATCCGGAGCGCGCCGCCGCAACCCCATTTGGCTCGACCATTGCTCATGGTTTTCTAACCCTTTCATTACTGACCATGCTCGGCAGTGGCGAGGGCAGATTGGAAGTTAAAGACACAGCAATGGCTATTAACTATGGCCTCGACCGGGTACGATTTATTACACCAGTCAAGGTTGGCAGTAAGATTCGAGCTCATTTCACTTTACAGGACGTAACAGAGAAGCAACCAGGGCGCTATCTGATCAAGCACCACGTTGTTGTTGAAATTGCCGGTGAAGACAAACCGGCCATGATTGCCGACTGGCTTGGTATGACAATTACTTCATAGGCAAACAAATGCGTCAAAAATTCACCCTGGCATGCCTGCCTTTGCTATCCGCCTGTGCTGGTGAACCACCACCTTCACTAGGAGCTAGCGACGGCCGGCTGGCTAATTGCCCGGATTCACCAAATTGTGTTTGCAGTTTTGAAAGCCGAGAAAGTCACCGCGTGGAACCGTTTCAGGCCGATATTGCCCAAGTCCGAGAAGTCCTGGAACAGCTGGACGGAGCAAAAATCGTCAGCACCGGCCCTGATTACCTGCATGCGGAATTCAGCAGCCGCATATTCGGGTTTGTTGATGATGTGGAATTGCTGCACGACCCGGATTCCGGCCAGACTCATATCAGATCGGCGTCGCGCGTTGGTAGAAGTGACTTGGGTGTCAATCGGCGCCGGGTGGAACAAATCCGACTGCTGCTTGAATAGACCGGTTATTTGTCCGCCAGGCCCATGGCGATTTTAGCAAACTGCCGACGTAGGGGCGGCACCAGATCCAGTGCCGCCAGTCCGACCTTTCGGGTCCATACCTTGTGGATCTGATCACTGGAGAAAAGACGGGTCATGTAGTGGGAGAAAAATATTGTCCGCCCCTGGTCACTGTCCTGTGAGTCCCAGAACTGTTGCAAAACCTGCATTTCGCCTAATGATTGTCGATTCTGTCGGGCGCTGGCAAGAATTTGAACCAGGGAGTCGGCATCACGCAACGCCAGATTGAATCCCTGCCCGGCAACGGGATGCAGGGTATGAGCGACATTGCCCAGCAGCACCAGGCCTGGACGAATTTGTTCCCGTGCCACACCGAGACGTAATGGATAGCAACTTCGTTCACCAATTCGCGTAAGGCGGCCAAGGCGAAACCCGAACTGCCGCTGCAACAAAGCCAGGGCGTCCTGCTCAGGCAGGTTGATTACACTTTCTACCTGGGCTCTATCTACACTCCAGACCAATGCACCCCGGTGCTCTCCATCCAGGTCAGGAAGTGGCAAAATTGCCAGAGGTCCGTGGCTGGTAAAACGCTCAAAAGCAACGTTATTGTGGCACTTCTCAAACGCAATATTACTGACGATTGCGCTCTGCCCATAGTCCTTCCAGGTAATATCGATACCCAGCTTATCTTTTAAAGGCGACCTGCCACCTTCCGCAAGCACTACCAGTGACGACTGTAATTCGCAGCTCTCTCCGGAACTCAGTGTTACTGAGAGCCTGGCAGCATTGGTTGCAGGTTTGATAAAATTAACCTGAGCGTTTGCCAGGCAATCTATGCTGTCATAGCCCAGTAACCGGTTGCCTAACAATTCTCCCAGGTGTCGGTTCTCGACCACGTAACCCAGGGCGTCAACTTGCTGTTCAGAAGTATCGAGATGGGTGGACCCCAGATGCCCCTGGTCTGACACATGGATATGTCTGATCGGGGTTACACGACTGTGTAGATCTCCCCACAATCCTGCATTATCTAATAACTTCGCACTTCCCCGAGATAAAGCTGTGGATCGGGCATCGAAGCTGGGAGACTCAATTTTGTCAGCATCAATAGTCCGGGATTCAATGACCAAAATTGACACAGGCTGGTTTTGCAGTTTGTGCTGCAAGGCAATGGCAAAGCTTGCGCCTACCATTCCAGCCCCAATTACAACGACGTCATAATTCCGCCCAGGCTTGTCAATTAACATCCTAAACTATCCGTCATTGTAAGGAGGGTTTCATCAGAGATTCAATTTCCTTTACTTCCTTAGGAGCATCCTTACTTAACACCTTAGGTCCATTCTTGGTGACCAGCACATCATCCTCAATGCGAACGCCAATTCCACGCCATTTTTTTGCTACACGTTTGTTATCCGGCGCAATATATATTCCGGGCTCTATTGTGGTTACCATTCCTGGTTCAAGCAGGCGCCAATTGCCATCTATTCGATAATCTCCTACATCGTGCACGTCAATACCAAGCCAGTGGCCAGTACGGTGCATATAGAAATCCCGGAAAGTTTCCTGTTTAACAGCTCGGCCCAAAGGGCCTTCCAGCAATCCGAGCCTGATCAGTCCTGAAGTAATTATCTTCACTGCAATTCTATGGGGCTCATCCCATGTATTCCCTGCCCGTACAGCATCTATGGCCGCGAGGTTAGCCTTCAGCACAATTTCATAAATTGCCTTCTGCTCCACACTGAATTTGCCGTTGGCAGGAAAGGTACGAGTAATATCTGATGCATAGTGGGCAAACTCACAGCCTGCATCAATCAATATCAGGTCGCCATCCTGGATTTCATCTTCGTTGGTGTCATAGTGCAAAATGCACGCATTAACACCACTTGCGACAATGGAATTGTAGGCCGGGTGGCGGCTGCCGCTGCGATAAAACTCGTGCAACATCTCAGCCTCCAGCTGGTATTCCCGCATGCCCGGTTTACAGATTTCCATGGCACGAACATGTGCCCGGGCAGAGATTCTGGCTGCTTTCTCCATCAATTTTGCTTCGTGACGACTTTTTAGTAATCGTTGCTCATGCAACAGGTGATCAAGTACCAGGAATTCACCCGGTGGATGCACACCTTGACGGGTGTGGCTGCGTACAACTTTGACCCAGTCCATCACTTGCTGATCAAACTGCGGATCCCGACCCATGGCATAGTAAACTCTTTCCCGGCCTTCTATCAGCCCAGGCAGGATTTCGTTAATGTCGGTAATCGGAAATGCGTCATCGATCAACAACTGCTCCCTGGCCTGCTGCGGCCCCATTAATATCCCATTCCACAGTTCCTTCTGGGGATCTTTTTCCTGGCAGAACAGAATTACCTCCCCCTGCTTTCGACCTGGAATCAATGCCAGCACAGCATCTTTTTCAGTGAAGCCGGTAAGGTAATAAAAATCGCTGTTCTGGCGATACTGGTACTCTGTGTCACTGTTACGAGCCTTGGCGGGCGCTGCCGCCAGTATGGCAATACTGCTGGGCTCCATATGGGCCATAAGCTCCTTACGGCGCCTTTTCATCTCACGGTAATCGATAGTCATAGAGGATATAGATGCTGATAAGCTATTGAATGCGCTAGGATATGCGTAACAGGGTGACAGGTCCAGACAGATCCGGCCCTATTTTTGCGACTCAGATCATTGACCGCCACTTCTGGCCGCTCTATAGTAGAACTCCATTTAATGTATTGTCTAAACAACTTTCACTAGAGTGTTGCTGAATCAGACAATTAACCAGAAAAATTGTGTATCAAAAGATCATGAGCGAAAACAGGTTTCAGGCCCTTAACGAAAAAGTGGATGAATTAGTCTCGGTGTATAGCCAGCTTAAACAGGAAAATCAGCTGTTGAAAGCCAATGAAAGAAACTGGCAGAACGAGCGCCGCGAGCTGATAGAAAAGAACAAGGCAGCCAAATCCCAACTTGAGTCAATCTTGACCAGGCTAAAAGCTATGGAAGAGAGCTGACAGCTCACTCAAAAAAGTTGAAAATAAATGTCTAGCAACCCCGATAGTGGCAATACAGAAACCGATCTCATGTCAGAAAAAAGTACTGCTGTACAAGTAAAGATTCTGGACAAGGAATACCAGATTAACTGTCCACCATCCGACCAGGAAGCATTGATGAAATCAGCGCGTTATCTGGACGAGAGCATGCGTAAGATCAAGGAACGCGGCAATATTCACGGTGGTGAAAAAATAGCAGTGATTTCAGCTCTGAATATCACCCATGATATGTTGAAGAAGAATCGTCTTATCAACGAATTCAGACATGTCAACGCCCAGCAGATCCAGGAACTGGTAGAAAAAGTCGATATGGCTCTGAGTAGCAGTCAGGAGCTGGATATCTGACCGTACCTGTCTGCGAGCAGTTCAGGTAATTCCGCTGTCAGTGCTGATTTTTATCGTTTCCATTACTGAACTGATACTGCTGCCTCACCGGGCAGACTCGCCTGTACCTGCCTCTTCTTGATACTTTCACTACAGCTTATGTTGCTCACCTATGCATACATGCCCCTAACTGACCCTGACATCCTTCCGACAAGGGTTTTGGAACTATGTAACGTTCTAGTAGAAGCATGACTGGTTTCGTAGCCTTCGGGAGTTATATAATGCAGGCAGAGTTTCCTGGGGCATTTGCCAGCCAAACATGTTCTTGAGCCGATATCTGTAATACCGGAGGCTGCTAGTTAGATGATGTTGTGCATGTCCGCTCGTCGGAAAGCCTGATTCATCGCTGGGGCCACCACCTGAACCCTTCGGTTCAGGGCAATTTTGGTAGCGGTGTTTTGGGGAACTTGCCACTATCCCCGTGGCTCACCAACTCATCCGCCTTGTTGCAATAACCAGGTCTCTTCTTCTAACTCGTGGCTCGATTAATCGTAAAACCGGTATCCGCATCGACTATTTCACTGCAGGTATTCTCCCATGGGCTCTGATCGCAACAACCTTCGCAGTGAATTACGTCGCCGGCGCAAGCTGCTGTCGCCGGCAGGGCAACATGCCGCGGCAGAGCGCCTGTACCGCCGGGTCGTTAGCTGGAATCTGTTTTTACGCTCCCGTCGCATGGCGTTTTATTTTGCTTCTGATGGTGAAATCGACCCTCTGGCGATTCTGTTCAGGGCCTTGCAAATGGGCAAAGCCTGTTATTTGCCGGTACTCTCTCCCCGACAGCATGGCAAAGTCTGTTTTGCGCCTTTTCACCAGGGTGATGTACTACAGCCAAATCGTTGGGGAATATTGGAACCGGTCGCATCGCAACGAAAGTTTATTGCTCCCCAGTCGCTGAATCTTGTTTTTGTGCCATTGGTCGGATTCGATGCCAGCGGCAATCGCCTGGGTATGGGCAAGGGTTACTATGACAGGACGTTCGCTTTTCGAACCAGGAGTTCCGGGCCGTCGCCCAGGCTTATAGGGCTGGCCCATGAGTGCCAGCGGGCTGATGCTATACCGGTGTCAGAGTGGGATATTCCGCTGGATGGTGTGGTCAGCGACCAGAGAATCTACTTGCCTAGATAGTCTGCTGCTATTACGTGAAAAGCTCTGTCCCGGTGCCAAGTCGATACCAGGAGGCGGGTCACCAGATAAGAACTAGTATGGTTTCAAAGTAACTAGAACAAGGCGCTCTGGGCTACCCCGCTAGCCAATACCCCTGCTACGAACAAGGCCACTATCACTATAACCATATCTGGTTTCTTTCCCATCCCCGTTACTCCCGTAAAAGTCTCATAATCTGTTGATACAGTGCGCATCCAGAGCACTCATTTTTTAGCGGCGCATTGTCATAAAGCTTTAATATTCAAGTTAAATCAATCAATTACCAACACCAACTCGAGTTTCCCAGGTATCTGACTGATTAACTTCTGCAAGCTCTTGTCCGATGGAAAAAACCCGTTATACTACTGTATATATATACAGTTATTTAATACTTCCAAAACCACTGGCTTACCATAAACAAAAGCAACGAAAATGAATACGAACCCCTTCACAACTCGGTCACAACCAGCCTGTTCTGATAGCTCTGAAGCCCCGGTAATACAACGCAGTAAGGCTATTGCGGATAATTCCCTGTCACTGGATGAGCTGTTGTCCCGAAACCCTGCCATCTGGCGCGGCTGCAATATCTCTGGCCAGGGTGATTATGGGCTGACAACCGGCTATCCTGAACTTGACAATATATTGCCAGGCAGGGGGTGGCCCAGAAACGGCACAACTGAAATTATCACCCCCTGCTGGGGCCTGGGAGAGCTGCAACTCTTACTGCCACTGATGGTTGCCGCGGCCAGAGATGGCAAGTGGATGATGTGGGTTTCTCCCCCTTATTCCCTGTATGGGCCTGCGTTGGCCCAGGCCGGCATTGCCCTTGAGCAGGTATTGATCATTGATCTGGAAAGCTCCTGCCGAGACGCCCTGTGGGCCACCGAGCAGGCACTGCAGGCACCGGGCTGCGGGCTGGTGCTGGCCTGGCAGAAATCCCTGCCACATAAAACAGTGCGCCGCCTGCAGCTGGCCGCCCAGGCCGGAAACACTCCAGGCGTGTTGTTGCAGCAGAAACAAAGTAAGCACTCACAACCTTGCTTGCGCTTGAAAATAGAGAATACTGGGGCCCATTCAATGCCACCAGCGACTAGCCATTCGCATCACTCCAACATCCGGGTAACCGTCACCCGGGCACGGGGTAATTTTCGCCCCCTGTCGGTCTGCCTTGATCTGTACCAGACATCGCTACCCGGCACCGGAAATAGCCGATGAAGCAATCAAGACCCAGCAACAAGCTCCATGCCGCAGCCGCCAGCCCGGCACCAGGCGGTCAGGTCGTCCATCTCCCGCTTATCCATGACAAGGCCGCAGTTACACAGCCAGGCACCAGTCAGTCCCGCAGTCTCTGGTATGCCGTGTATTTCCCCCAGTTGGAGTCCCTGCCCGAGCCACAGCAACAGCAACACCTGCAACAACTGGCGGATCTGGCAGGCCATGCAAGTGCCAACGTCAGCCTGGGACCAGCATCCCTGCTGCTCGAAATACGCAGCAGCCTGAAATACTTTGGTGGCATAGACTCCCTGCACAGTGAACTCAAGAGCCACATCGCCACCCAGCTCAGGAGCTGGCA
>Ga0070726_10002973_pt1 | contig 14755 bp, 14 predicted proteins | sample tdAd471_FD_67275 | JGI IMG/M metagenome (GOLD analysis project Ga0070726, IMG submission 67275) | Marine sediment microbial communities from the Atlantic coast under amendment with organic carbon and nitrate - tdAd47.1 | ecosystem: Environmental > Aquatic > Marine > Coastal > Sediment | place...
AAACCAAACGGATCCTCGGCGTTGACTTGGACGCTGCGACAACCACCGGACTTCTCGAGAGGATGTCTTTCACCGTAACGGGTGTGGACCCACTTCTCGTGACCGTGCCGACGCGACGGCCAGATGTTGTCCGGCCGATCGATCTCGTCGAGGAAATCGCACGACTCCATGGCTTCGATGGCATACCTGACTCAGTGCCGAGTGGCCCAGGCGGGGGACTCCCGTTCGAGGAGCGCAGGATGCGAGCCATCCGCGAGGTGATGGTCGGTGCCGGCTACTACCAGATGATGACGTTCTCCTTCATAGGGGAAGCCGATCTCAATCGTCTGGCTCTGCCCGAAGGCCACGTCAACCGGTCTGGCATTGCGGTCGTCAACCCGCTGAACGACACGGAAGGCGTCATGCGAACCACGCTTCTTCCCGGTTTGCTGAAGGCGGCGAATTCAGCGCTGAGTCGACGCTTGAGCGAAGCCCGCCTCTTCGAGGTCGGGAAGGTGTTTCTGTCTGGTGGAGGGAAGCTGCCAGACCAGCCCGAGAGACTCGGGTTCATTCTCGCAGGACAACCAGAGGCTCCGTGGGATGCCGAAGCCGAGGAGTTCAGCGTCTTTGACGCCACCGGCGTATGGGAGCTGTTGTGCCGGTCACTCGATATTCGAAACGGTCGAGTTCGTCAGGCATCCGTCCCTGCGTATCACCCCGGTCGCTGTGCCGAGGTCCTGATCGGAGACATCGTTGTCGGAACGGTCGGAGAGGTTCACCCTTCAGTCGCGAAGGCCTTCGGTCTTGAAGGGAGGGTGGTTGCAGGTGAGCTGGATCTCGCTGATCTTCTTGTCGACCGAGGTCCATGGGCGTTTGAACCACCTAGCGTGTTTCCTCCGGTGATTTTCGACATGGCCTTCACGGTCGACATCGATGTACCTGCAGAAGCTGTTCGGGTTGCGGCTGCTGCTGGGTGCGGCGCACTGCTTGAGGATCTAGCTATTTTTGACGTGTTCGAGGGCCCCTCCCTTGGAGAAGGCAAGAAGTCACTCGGCCTCCGGTTCCGACTCAGGGCCGTCGATCGAACGCTCGCAGACGACGAAGTCGCACCGGTCAGACTCGCGATCGCCGAGAACGTCCACGCGGCCGTTGGCGCCGAGTTGCGAGGCGAACTCTGAAGCGACGGGAGGCAGAGACGCTGCTGTCAGGTGACCCCGAGGCCTGCGCTGCCGCCCTCCTCGGGGCTGTTGTTTCGAGTTCCGTGGGCAACGACAGAGTGGCTATCCGCCTCACCGAGGTCGAGGCCTACGGAGGGCGAAGCGACCCGGCCAGTCATGCGTATGGTGCGCGCACCGGCCGAAACGAGCCGATGTGGGCCCCGGCCGGAACTCTCTATGTCTACCTTTCGTATGGGATCCACTGGTGCGCCAACATCGTCGTCGGGGGAGTGGGAGAACCGAACGCCGTCCTGATGCGCGGCGGAGACATCGTCGAAGGGCGGGCAGCTGTCGAGCGCCGGCGAGGGCGGTCGGCACAACTCACGAACGGGCCTGGCAAGCTCGGTCAGGCACTCGGCATCACCGGCAGTGCGTCGGGCAGCGACCTGTGGACAGGGCCCGTGCGGTTGGAGGGACCCCTATCAAGTGTCGCCTCAATCGAACGAACCCAGCGTATCGGCATCTCGAAGGCGGTCGACTGGCCCTGGCGGTTCGTCGAGAGAGCAGACTGAGCTCTCACCTCGTCTACGATTGCCTCCCATGCCTACCGCAGCCGAACAACTCGAATACATCACCCGAACGGTCGATGTCACGCTCCCCGAGGGAGCGCTTCTCAGTCAACTCGAAAACTCGGTCCACACCGGGGAGCCGCTGAGGGTGAAACTGGGAATCGATCCGACAGCCCCGGATGTCACGCTCGGTTGGGCCGTCGTGTTCGACCTCCTACGAAGGTTCCAGGACATGGGCCACATCGCGGTGCTCATCCTTGGTGACTTCACTGCGCAGGTCGGTGATCCCTCTGGCAAATCCTCCACGAGGCGGAGGTTGACTGATGAAGAGGTGAATTCACACGTCGAGTCCGTCCTTCCGACGGTTCAATCACTGCTGCGTGAAGACCGCCTTGAGGTCAGGCGCAATTCAGAGTGGCTCGGCACGATGAATATGGCGGATGTGCTGGAGATGACGGCCTCCGTAACGGTGTCTCGCCTCATGGATCGCGACGACTTCGCAGGGCGTTGGAAGAGAAACGAACCGATCTCGATGATTGAGTTGATGTATCCGCTCCTCCAAGCCACTGACTCCGTCGCCATCAACGCCGATGTCGAGATCGGTGGCAATGATCAACTTCTCAATCTGCTCATGGGCCGCGACTTGCAAGAGAGGGCCGGTCAGCGACCCCAATCAGTCGCAACCGTTCCCTTGCTGGTTGGAACCGACGGTGTGAAGAAGATGTCTCAGTCCCTCGGCAACTACATCTCGGTGCGAGACGACGGAGCTGAGATGTTCGGAAAGACGATGTCCATTCCTGACGCCCTTCTTGCACAATGGTTCCGGCTGGCCGGCGGCGCCACGCAGGACGAGGTTGACGCCGTAGTGGCGGGTCTCGCCGACGGATCGATGCATCCTGGTGATCAGAAGCGCCGACTCGCGAGGGCCGTCGTCGAGCGATACCACGGCCAAGGATCTGGCGTCCACGCCGAACAAGGATTCGACCAGGTGTTTCGTCAGGGGAGGGCCCCGGACGATGTTCCCACCGTGCCACTTCCAGCGGACGAGACCGAGATATGGCTTCCGAAGGCACTGACCGACGCCGGGCTCACATCGTCGAATTCCGAGGCCAGGCGCCTCATCGGTCAGAACGCCGTCAAGATTGATGGGGTCCCCGTGACCTCTGAGAACATGGCAGCTGCAGATCTGACGGGGAAGACCGTGCAGGTTGGCAAACGCCGGTTCATCCAGTTCGTCGCCTCATAAACAGAGCCCCCAGCGGCTGAGAATGCTCAACCGTCGGGGGCTCTATGTCACTATGAGAAACGGTCCTTAGAGGAGACCGACTGATGTGAGCCACTCAGTCGCTACGGACACGGGATCCTCGCCCACATACCCTACGAGTCGATTCATCTCCGTCAGTGCCTCCGTCGTCAACTCGGCACTAAGTGCGTCGAGCAACGCGGTCAGGTCCGAGCCATATTCATCGGCAATGGAAGTGGCAAGCGCTGGCACGATGTTCTCGGCAGGCTGAAGCCCCTTGTCATCCTCGAGAAGAACGAAGTCCTCTGCGGCAATGACACCGTCCGTGGTGAAGAGCAGTCCGACGTCGATGACGCCTTCCTGTAACGCCGTGACCGTCAATGGTCCTCCAACGTCGAGGGGCCGGAATTCAGCGAACACCAGTCCGTAGGTGTCCTGAAGACCGATCAGACAGAACGGTCGGTCAGGACATTCTGGAGGCCCGCCGAGCGACATCGCTCCGTTCAGCGCCGCCAGATCGCTCACCTTGGTGAATCCGTTGGCGTCAGCGGTTTCTCTCGTGACTACGAAGCCGTTCTTGTCCTGAGCGAGTGCCGCTTGCAAGACGGTGACACCGCTCGCTGCCCACGTGGAACGCAGGTCACTGGCGGTAGCCTCAACATCGGCCGATGCTGTGCCACCAAGATACGTGAGCGCTGAGCCTGTGTACTCGGGCACCAGATGAATCTCTCCGGCATCGAGCGCCGCTGCGTAGATCTCCCTGCTTCCCAGGTTGAATTTGCGATCGACGGTGTATCCATCAGACTCGAGAATCTGTGCATACATCTCTGCGATCAGTTCAGATTCGCCGAAGCTTGCCGAACCAATCACGATCGTCGTGCCGTCTCTTGAGTCACCACCCGATGAACACGCCGTTGCGATCAACGCTACGGCGAGCATCACCGCCCCGATGGCTCTACTGCGGAATATCCGCATGGGTTCTCCCTTCACATGGGTCGTACTGTTTTGGTCGCCGAGTTGCCCCGACGGACAAGACGGTAGTGGTGCGGCGTGGGTGAGGCGACGGTCAGACGTCGACTTTGTGGCTGTGAGTCACAATGCGGTGTTGGCGGGTGCGGATCACCCAGTCCGCCAGTGAGAAGACACCCTCCGTTGCGATTGCGAGGAGGGCGACGAGCAAGCCGCCTGCGAAGACCTCAGGCAGATTCTGCGTTGCGAACCCGTCGATGATGTATCGGCCAAGCCCTCCCCACGCAACAAGAGCACCAAGGGTTGCGGTGGCGACAACCTGGACAGCCGCGATCCGCCCGCCATCCATCAGAACCGGCAAGGCGAGGGGAACCTCGACCCTGCGAATGACCTGCGAGTCAGTCATCCCCATGCCGACGGCAGCATCAACCAAAGCCGCATCGATGCCCACGACACCAGCATGCGCATGTGAGAAGAGCGGCGGAACCGCGAGAAACAGCAGTGCCAGGAGCGTTGGCCAGAAGCCGAGACCCAGCCCCATCCGGATAGTGATCGGTAACGCCACCGCTACCACAGCAAATGATGGGATTGCTCGACCGATGTTGACGACGGCGACAACAAAGGACCCGCCGATCCGGCGATGCGCGAGGTAGACCGCGACGGGTACTGCAATGGCAGCAGCGATCATCATCGCGAGAGCAGACATCTGGATGTGTTCCCATAGGCGATTCGGTATGCCGTCGATGCCCGTCCAGTTCGCTGGGTCCGTGAACCAATCGATGACCTCGCCAAGGAATCCGTCGATCATGGTGTACCCCTCGGACGCCACGGTGTGGCCACCTTCTCAAGCGCTACCAGTGACAGGTCCGCTGTCACCGCCAAAGCGATTGAGAGCGCTGTTCCGACGAAGATCTGTGTCGTGCCAATCGGGCTCGAGAACGTCTGGAGGCCGCGAAGGATGAAGAAGCCGAGCCCTCCGAGACCAATCAGAGACGTAACGGTCACCAGTCCGATGACGGTCACCGTTGCAAGCCTGATTCCGTTGATGATTACGGGCAGCGCGAGCGGCACCTCGATCTTCCAGAATCGACCTCGCCGCGTGTAGCCCATGCCTTTTGCGGCATCGACCACCTCCTGTGGTACCTCGTCAATTCCGGTGACCATGTTGCGTACGAGAATGAGCAATGTGTACGACACCAATCCAATCTCGGCGGTCAGAACGCTCAGTCCGGTGATAGGAACCAGAAACGTAAAGAGTGCAAGACTCGGAATTGTGTAGAGGAGACCCGTGACCCAGGTGATGGGACCGTACGACCGACGCCAGCGGAGCGCGAGCAACGTCAGAATCACGCTGAGCAGGGTGCCAACAACAATCGCAATCGCCGTCAGGACAAGGTGCTCGATCGTCCGGTCCAAGATGTTTCCGAGGTTCCTTCCGATCCAGTCCCACACGATGATCGGCTGATCCGATCCCTGGGCGACAGAGATCACTGGGAAATCCGTTGGCTGATTCCGGCCGTCGTGATTACGCCGACGTACCTGCCGCCCTCTGTCACGGCAGCGCAGCGGCCATTCGTGGAAATGATGACATCAAGGGCGTCTTTGAGTGTCGCCGAACGCTCGATCACACTGTCGAGGACTTCCATTCGCGATTGGGCAATCGTGTCGCCGTTCAATCCCGATTTCGATACCGATCCCTCAATGCGACCCTCGGCAACGACAATTGCCCAATCGAGGGCGTGGCGATCCATGACGTCAGACGCCTCGCTGGTCGGCGTGTCGTGGAACACGACGGGTCCATCCTCAATCATGTGTGTCTCGATGGTTAGCAATGACAGTCGCTTGATTCCCCGATCCGAGCCCAGGAATCCGGCGACAAAGCTATTGGCGGGGGACGTCAGGATTTCGGCAGGGGTGGCGTATTGCTCGAGGATGCCGCCGGTATTGAGAATCGCCACACGATCACCCACGAGTATCGCTTCATCGATGTCATGCGTTACGAGGACGATCGTCTTCTGAAGGCGCTGTTGGAGCGATAGGAGTTCACGCTGGAGACGCTCCCTGACGATGGGGTCTACGGCGCCGAACGGCTCATCCATGAGCAGCACGGGCGGGTCAGCGGCAAGGGCACGCGCGACACCGACGCGCTGTCTTTGCCCTCCTGACAACTCTGACGGGTAGCGCGCGAGCATCGATCGATCGATGTCGACCAGATCGGCAAGCTCGATCACCCTGGCGTCCGTCCGATGCTTGTCCCATCCGAGCAAAGCGGGAACGGTGGCAATGTTCTGAGCGATTGACCGGTGAGGGAAAAGGCCGATTTGCTGGATCACGTATCCAATCGTCCGCCGCAACTCGTGGGGTGGCATCGAATCGATGGCTCGACCCGCCACAACGATGGACCCGCTAGTCGGTTCGGCGAGGCGGTTGATCATTCGAAGCGTGGTCGTCTTTCCACAACCAGACGGGCCGACCAGGACGACAATCTCCCCTTCGTCAATCGTCAGATCGAGGTGTGCGACGGCATCTGCGTCTGCGCCTGGATACCTCTTCTGCACGCTCTTGAGCTGGATCATGGGGGTGGCTGACACGGTGATACCTTACGAGCGTCAGTGATCCTCGTCGGCGGACACACTCCGCACGACCATCGTTGTCGCTATCCTGCGTTCCCGATGGACGAATCACCTGAGACCACCGAGTCCGAGCACGCCGACTTGACATCCGAGCCCGACGTGCAGGCCGAATCAAGCGGTCCCTCGATTGTGCCAGATTGGTTCAACCCAACGACCATCAAGGGTTTGGTGTTCGTTCTTGGCGGTCTTCTGATCCTGACCGTCCCCGAGTTCTCCCAACGACTGCTCGGTCTTGCTGTGGTCGTGGTTCTCGGAGTCACAGCAGCGACCACGGTTTGGGGCGTCTTGCGTCAGCGGCCGATTGACAGAGCACAGCTACTGCTCGGTGTCATCTATGGCGTGATCGCCGTCGGACTATCTCTCTTCACAGACGAGGCGGTCTCCGTAGTTGCCAAGGCAGTCGGAATCGTTCTTGGAGCGCTTGGCGCGTTCGTTGCGTTCAAGGCGCTGCGTACGCGCAAGACCGACGTGAATTGGCAGTTCAATCTCGTCAGAGGCGGAATCTACATTGCTGCCGGCTTCGTAATCGCAATACTCCCAGAAGCGATTACATCCTCGATCGTTCTCATCATCGCAGCGGCAGCAATCATCATCGGAGCGTTAACCCTCGCCGTGGGGTTGACCGACGACGACGTCACCGAGCTCGGGCCAGGCGACCTCGGCGATTTCGCCAAGGAGTGGCTCCAGGCGCGGGACCTTGGCGACAGCATGCGGGATTCGGTCGTCGACACCCTGTATTTCGAGGAACCTGGTTCGATTCAGAAGCAGGTGGGCTTTTGGGTGCTCCTTGTGCTCTCGGTGGCAATCGCGACGCTTGGTGTGCTGGCAGACTCCACGGCGGTCGTGATTGGTGCGATGCTCGTCGCACCGCTGATGACGCCCATCATGGGCGTGAGTGCCGGCATCGTCAACGGTTGGATGCGGCGAGTTTCCACGTCGATGGCGACCGTCGTTGGCGGCGTGTTGGTTGCGATTGCGGCATCATGGATCATCGCCGCGTGGACGCCTCAGCTGATTCCGCTGTCGAGCAACAGCCAGGTCCTGTCCCGTGTGTCGCCGACGCTCATCGACATGATGATTGCGGTTGCTGCTGGCGCTGCTGGCGCATACGCCACCATTGACAAACGGGTCTCCTCTTCCATTACCGGCGTCGCGATCGCCGTGGCGCTGGTTCCGCCCTTGGCAGTCGTCGGAGTCATGCTGTATGCCGGAGAGGGGTCGGACGCCCTCGGAGCCTTCCTGCTGTTCCTTACCAACCTGGTGTCAATCATCCTTGTGGCGTCAATCGTTTTTCTCGTTGGTGGGCTCGCCCCGATATCAGAGATGCGGGCGAACTCAGACAAGATGCGAACGATCATCGGCACGGTGTTGTTGGGAGCGCTGATCATCATCGTTCCTCTCGCGTTCACATCGTCAGGGATAATCGTCTCGGCAGCGAGGCAGTCCACAGCGCAGTCGGTCACCGACGACTGGATTTCTTCGAACGAAGCGATGCGGGTCAACAGGGTCAGCGTCAGCGGATCCGACGTGAGCGTTGTGGTGACGGGCGAGGGTGACCTCCCGTCGGTCCAAGACCTCGAGCGGGACCTCGAAGCCGCCTACGAGGAGGACGTGACCGTGACCGTCGAGTTCTTCCCGTCACAGGTTGTGACCTCAAACGATCAATAGGGCAAACTCAGCTGGGTCCGGCGTACCCTTGGCGCCATGCTTCTTGATGATCTAAAGACTGACCTCCACATCACGCTGTCTGGAGACGTGTACCTCAAGTCACGCCAGACACAGAAGGGCCTCATCCGAAAGGTGAAGTCCAATCTTGTAAAGGCCCTTGCCGGAGCCGGCTTCAATGGGGATATCGGACGCCTGGGAACGCACCGCTTCACAATTGCCCCCGAACCGACGTCGCTCGACGCTGTCCGTGCGGCAGCAAAGACCGTCTTCGGCGTTGCATCAGTCGACACGGTGGTCGCCGTACCGTACGACACCCTTGAGGACCTCGCCGGGGCCGTTGCGACTCTTTCGACAGAGATGGTGGGCGGCGGGACATTTGCTGTTCGTGTCAAGCGGCGAGGTGAGCATGCCTGGAAGTCCATAGATCTCGCACGACTTGTGGGTTCACACATTGTGGAAGCCGGCGGGCGTGTAGACCTCTCGAACCCAGAGTCGACGGTCAACGTCACCGTTCTGGGTTTGGACGCATACCTGGTAGTTGATCACGCCGTAGGTGCTGGTGGACTCCCGCTCGGTACTCAGGATCGGGTCCTGTGTCTCGTCTCTGGGGGGTTCGATTCGGTTGTTGCGGCATGGATGCTCATGTCGCGAGGGTGCCCGGTCGAGTTCGTTCACTTCACGCTGAATTGTGCGCAGTCAGACCATGCGCTTGCTGTCGCAAGGGAGCTGTGGACGACGTGGGGGCATGGCAGCGATCCGACGGTTCATCTCGTGGAGTTCCAACCTGTGAAGGATGCACTCCTTGACGGTGTCGACTCGCGTATGCGTCAGGTAACGCTCAAGGTCATGATGGCCACGGCCGCATCACAGATCGCTCATGAGGAAGGCATCTCGGCGCTCGTGACGGGAGATGCCATGGGGCAGGTGTCGTCTCAGACGTTGCCCCACCTCGTTGCTGTGTCGGATGCTTCGTCCGCGCCCATATTCAGGCCTCTGCTTGGTCTCCCGAAAGAGTCGATCATTGACCTTGCTCGTAGGGTTGGGACAGCAGAGCTGTCGGCTCGCGCCCAAGAGGTTTGCGATCTGTCCGAAGGAAGGCCGGTCGCGACCCAGGCCCATCAAGCGGCGATCGATGACAGCGTGGCGGCGATCCCGGACGCGGTTATGAAGGATGCCGTTGCCACGCGAAAGTCGTTCCTGCTGAGGGACTGGACACCCGGCCAGATCTAGCCAGCGTCGCTGCATTCTCTGACGGCACGAATGCAGGTAGCATGCACTCATGTTGAAGCGTCTCACCCTGCTTGCCCTTGTACTCACCGTCGCCATGCTCGCCGCAGCGTGCGACCAACCGAGTATTGAGCCTCCGATCGAGAACCCCATCGCAACCACGTCACCTACCGCACCAGAAACCACAGTGACGAATCCTCCAGAGACCACGACGCCTCCGGACTCACCCGACACAACGGTGCCTGCCGAGGAGGGCGATGGAACGACTCCGTGGTGGCTGCTCATCCTCGGCCTGATAGCGCTGGTTGCCATCATTGTTGCCTTCGTGTCACGTGGCAGTAAGAAGCCAGTGGCTGTTGTTGCGGGTGCGTTGACATGGAAGGACCACGCACGAAACGGCTATGCCGGTGCCAGGTGGGCATACGACGCGCTGAGCGAGGACATCGCAATCTGGAGAGGCAATGCCCAGTTCGACGGCGTAACCAGCGTTGGTCAGACCGCGAGCACCGGTCACGCTGAAACGTGGGGCGAACTCGCTGACCGGATCAATGCGGCAAGAGACAGTCTGTACGCACTTGAAGCAGCATCACCAGACCCGAGGACCGCAGATACCGCACGTGCGACGATTACGGCGATGATGGGTTTGCGGGACGCTGTCGACTCACGTGCCGAGGCCCGATTTGCGTATCGAACCGCTGAGTCCGTGGCAGGAGACGATCCAAACGCACTCATCGAGGCCAGGGACAGGGAAGTTCGTGCATCAACGAACTACAGCACAGCTCGCAACGGCCTTGCGACGTCGTTGAACGCTCTTGCAGCCGTGGTTGCCTAGCCGCAGATTCCCCTCAGAGACTTACGGCGCGAATCCGGCGAGGTCGACGTTGCCACCCGAGAAAACCGCACCGACGCGGAGTCCGCTGAACTGGCTCGCGTAACGGAGCAAACCGGCGACCACCGTCGCGCCGCTCGGCTCAACAACGACCTTCATACGCGTCGCTACTAGACGCATGGCCTCGACGATCTCACTTTCAGACACCAGAACCACCGAGGCCCCAGACCTTGACAATATCGAAAAGGTGATGTCGCCCAACCCGGTGAGAAGGCCGTCGCCGACGCTCCGGGCGCCCGTGGCTCCGTAGAGCGTGCCGTCTCGCAGCGAACGGAAGGCATCGTCGACGACTTCAGGTTCGACCCCGACTACATCAGCGCCGACCTCGCTGGCAACCACGGCCGATCCCGACGCAAGCCCCCCTCCACCGACAGGCACCACGACTACGTCGAGATCGGGTATGTCCTCGAACAGTTCAAGAGCCGCCGTGCCCTGTCCAGCTATGACCGCCCTGTCATTGAACGGATGAACAATGACCATGCCTCCGGCAGCGACGAGTTCCGCAACTCGTGACTCGCGGTCTGCCTGGGGTGCGAACTCGATCTCGGCGCCATACCCACGAATGGCGTCCACTTTGACGGAAGAGGCACCTTCAGGGACAACAATGGTTGCCTTGACACCGCGAATCGCACACGCGTAAGCGACCGCCTGCCCATGGTTGCCAGACGAATGCGTGATAACCCCTCTGCCTGCATCGGCGTCACTCAGTGAAAGCACAGCGTTCACGGCGCCGCGCGCTTTGAATGCCCCAACCTTCTGCAGGTTTTCGCATTTGAAGAAGACATCGGCACCGACACGCTCATTCAGGTAGTTCGATGAGATGACCGGTGTTCTGTGGACGAACGGTCCGATCTTCCGATGCGCCTCTACGACCTCTTGGTATGAAACAAGCATCACGAGTGCTCCTTACGTCGCATCCGCCCTCGGCTCGTCGCCACAAAGTAGAGACCGATAGCGACGGCGCTCAAGATGTGCCACAGCGCATGGCCCTGGAATGGCGAACCCGGATCGCAGAGTGGGCCACCAGTCCGTCCAAGCACGAAGAGGCCCACAGCCAACGCCATTGCCACCAAGGACAGAATCCACCAGCGACGACGAATGCCATCGCGCCGTTCGAGTTCGATGTCGGATGCGATCAAGGCGAGCGTCACGAGAACCGTCAGCACATTGGTGATCGTCGGTGCGAACACAAGCGTGATGCTGAACCCAACGATTCCGGCCAGGACGACGAGCCAGCCAGCCCGTCTATCCCAACCGCGTACTTCCGTGACGTTGATTACAGCGAGCAACCAGACGACAGAAAGGAATGTGATGTCATGAAGGAACTGAGCGACTGCATGGTCGAACCCATGGAAGAGGAAGCTCCCAACGCCGGTCGCAATCATGAAGACGCCAAAGATCAACCGCAGCGATCGTTCGTGACCAGTGGCTCTTCCTGCCCACACCATGATGACGACACCGGCGACCGCAAAGGCCAAGCTTGAGAAGGCATTGACCGGTTGGAGAAGCCAACCATCGTGAACTGCCTCGCAATCCCCGAGCCCCGCAGCGATGAAGATCTGTTGTCCTGCCACGTCCGCCACGCTACCGACGTCAGGGGAGGAAGCGGCGGCTCACCTGATATCACTGCAGAGAGCGGGTATACGAACACGCACTGTGGTGGTATCATGGCAAGGCGGGTTGGGAAGGCGACCAGAGAAGGGTCGCTTCATGCCGAGTATCGAACAAAGACTGCGAGCAGCGTCGTTTCCGACTGTTCGGAAGGGCTACAGCCCCGACGACGTCGACGCGTTTCTCGACGCAATGGCCGATGAGGCTGCTGTGCTCCTCACAGCAGCGAGAGCCGAAGGTGTGCGTCTCCGTACGCTAGAACGCGAGTTGACGGCTCTCCAGGGCGTCGGTGGGGATCCATCCGATGTCTTTCTCTCCGCTGCCGACGCAAAGGGGAAGTTGCTCGAAGCTGCTCATGAAGAAGCGGAGGAGATTCTGGCCGCCGCCCGTGCATCGGCTTCGGGCCACCGGCCAGGCGAGAATGACGTCGAGCGAGCGTTGGACGAGGCACAGGCGATCGAGAACGCCGCTCGGACGATCGCCGAAAAGATCGTCGAGGATGCGCGTGAACAGGCGCGCTCGATTCTCTCGACGGCCACACAACATGACCGCTCAGGCTCGGAAACACTTCAACAGTACGGGTAGCTGCCGATACCATCACGAGAAGCTAACCAGGTTGGATCATGGCCATCGGGCGACAGACGAATCAGACACCTCCGCCATCGCGGTTTGACGCGTCAGCTGAAGACGATGGCTCCGTCATGTCCGGTGCAGCGTTCGGCGCTGTGGTTGTCCTTGGCTTCCTTCTTTTGCTTTTCGTTGCCGTGCGTTTTGGTGTCTCGGCAGTGGAGTCCGACATCGAGTACCGCGCGAGCGGCCTCCTTCTCGCAAACGGGCTCACGGATGTCTCCGTGGTAGCTACCGGCACCGATGTGGAGCTCAACGGAACACTGAATGAGGGGTACGCCCAGGAGACCGTTTTCACAGCGGTGGGCGAGTTGGAAGGCGTCTCGTCAGTGACGGGAAGCTTGTGGTACGTCACGGGTACCGAGCTCGAAGACATCGTCCTTGTTGGTGATCCCATCGAGTTCGCATGGGAGGGAGATTCAGTTGCGATCACTGGCGAAATCTCCAACGAGGATCGAAAGGTCTTCATCAACGACACACTGGCGCTCACATTTTCCGCTGTGGACGATGAAGCTCTCGCCATCCTCGAGGGCATCGAGGACGAAAAGGACTGGATCGGGTCGGTATTGTCATTGCTGATCTCAACACGCGAAGCGGTGGAGGTTGGTCGTCTCATCGTCTTTCCATCCGATCGACTGCTCGTTGTCGCCGGAGAGGTTCCGGACAAAGCAGTTCGAAATGAACTCAACACCCGCATCACGGATCTCGGAGCGACTCTTGGTTTTGATGTCAATCCGGCAATCCGAGTCCCCGAAACCGGGCCTACGGAACAAGAAGTTGAAGCGCTTCAGGTTGAAATCGACGAGGTGATTCTGGATCAGGTTGTGGAGTTTGAAACGGGAAGCGATGTCATTGCTGCCTCGGGTCTCGTCCTTCTTGACGAGATGCTGCAGATCCTCGGTGAGACGCCTTCCATTCGAGTGGAGATTGCCGGCCACGCTGACTCGCAGGGCAGCCCGACAGCGAACATGCTGCTCTCACAGAAGCGGACCGAGGCTGTTTTCGCGTATTTCATAACCAACGGCGAGTCGCCTGACCGGTTCGATCTCCTTTGGTTCGGGGAAACCGTCCCAATCGCCGACAACACGACCGAGGAAGGTCGTCAGCGAAACCGTAGAATCGAGTTCAAGGCCCTGTTGGGAGAGTCGCCATGATCTTTGTCGGTAGCCAGATTGTCGTCTTCATCATCGCTGCTGTGGCTTTCGGTTTCGCAGTTGGCTGGGCGATGCGTTCGCGTCGAGGCGCCCACCGACGGGGAAAGCGAAAGCTGTAGCCAGCAGTGCTTCTAGCGCTGGTAGACCGAATCGGCCATCACCTTGTCCTGGTAGAGCGCAGTCCGCGTGAGCAGGAGCGTGACGACGAGAACGGATACAGATCCGACCACATAGACAGGCACAATCCCGAACTGCGACGCGAGAATTCCTCCGAGAGCCGCTCCGAGGGGCAGCCCAGCCCACGCCAAAGTGCGTGAAGCGGCAATCACTCGGCCCATCTGGTCAGGTGGCGCCAACTTCTGTCGCAAAGTCATGAGCGCAACGTTGACCCACGTCACGCCGGTGATCGCGATTCCCGATGGAATGACAGCCACCCAGCTCCTGAGCAAGACGACGCCGAGGAACCCACCGCCAAGCAGGAGGAGACCAAGGATGTACATCGATCCGAGCGGCACCTTCCGTGCAACTCGGTTCGCAAACGCTACGCCAATCGATCCAATCGCAGCCTGGAGTGCGATGAAACCGCCAACCGCGAGCCCTTCTTTCGATGCGACGTCGGTGATCGTCTCGATTCCGAGGATTTCCTGCGCAACAAACAGGACCAGCAGTGCCTCCAACGGCTGGAACACGAAATTGGTCATCGTGCCGCCGATCGTTCCCCACCGAAGGCGCTTGTCTGCGTAAATGACCTTGAGGCCCGCTGTGATCGCTTGCCTGAAGCGCTCGGTGCTACGAGCGGCAACAGATTTGATGGGCTTGACATACCGCAGAAACACCGCCGAGATCAGGAACGTGGCTGCGTTGAGAGAAAAGGCGACCGCGAACCCTCCGCTCAGGGTGACGGCTAGCCCCCCGGCGAGCGGACCGATCGACAAGGCGATTGTCCTTGCAAGCCCGAGTTGCGAGTTGGCTCGAATCAGATCCGTCTCGAGCAGCGACTGCGTCATGTACGACTGAAGGCCAGAGTCG
>Ga0070726_10002974_pt1 | contig 14753 bp, 13 predicted proteins | sample tdAd471_FD_67275 | JGI IMG/M metagenome (GOLD analysis project Ga0070726, IMG submission 67275) | Marine sediment microbial communities from the Atlantic coast under amendment with organic carbon and nitrate - tdAd47.1 | ecosystem: Environmental > Aquatic > Marine > Coastal > Sediment | place...
AACGCGAGGTCGCAGTAGTTGGCGACCGGCGCGAGCAGCAGGTTCGTGGAGAGCGTGAGGCCGCCGGCGGCGCTGGGGATGGTCAGCGGCTGGCCGATGTGGGAATTGGTGTGTCCGGGAGCGATCACGGGTGCATGATACCGCTGCGATCGGCGTGCCCCGCGAACTGCGAACCCGCCCCCCGCTGGTCCGGTAGTATCTGACCTCTACCGTGTACCAGCCCCTCCTCACCAGACGCTATCTCACCAGCAAGCTCATGCCGCTGCTCGCGGTCGTGGCGGTCGCGTTGTGCGCCGCGATGGTGCTGATCGTCTGGTCGGTCATGGGCGGGTTCCTCAACAGCTTCCTCGCGTCGGGTCGCCAGATGATCGGGGATGTCACGATCGCCTACGGGCGGGAGGGCATCCCCCACTACCAGCAGCTCATGGACATGCTGGAAGAGCACCCCGACATCGACGAGACCACCCCCACCATCGAGACCCTCGGCCTCGTCAGCCTGCCCTTCGGCGAGAGCAAAGACGTGGTCATCGTCGGCGTCGAGCCGGAGGGGTACGACGCGGTCACGGGCTACTCCGATCGGTTGTACTGGCGCCAGCGTGAGGCCACGGGAGACGACGAGCGCCGGCGTGAGGCGGTGCAGCAGGCCGTCGAGAACGGCGCGGACTTCTCGGAGTTGCCCCCCGCCGACATCCGCCTCGACCTGCCCGAGGGCTTTGAGATCTTCGGCGAGCGCCTGCTCGTTGGCGACCCCGACGCGCCCGCCGGGGCCGGGTGGGAGTCCGCGGCGGTCATGGGCCTGCGCGTCTCGCCGTTCAACGCCACCTCCGAGGACGGGTTCTTTTACCCCCGGTTCCCCGGCGCGTTCATGCCCGACCGCTCGATCACCATCCGCGTCGTGCCCTTCAACCGTCGCGGCGGGTTCACCACCGCCGGCACGGTCGATCGCGAGTTCCCGGTCGCGAATGAATTCGTCTCCGGGCTGTTCCAGGTGGACTCGAAGTGGATCATCGTGCCGCTGGCGGACCTGCAGCAGATGCTGCGCATGGACGCCACGGAGCGTGTGGATCCGAACTTCACGCCCGGCGCGGACTTCGTCAACGGCGAACTGGTCATCCGCACACCGGAGGTCATCGGCACATCGCCGGCGCGCGTCACGAGCGTGCTGGTCAAAGCGCGCGAGGGTGTGACGGCCGACGAGATCGAGCCGATCGTCAAAGACATCTACACCGAGTTCGCCGCGCTGCGCCCGCCGGGGACTATGGACTCCGCACCCGATGCCGAGTGGATGCGCGAGAACGGCATCTACACCTGGAAGAAGAAGCCGGGCCTCGCCGAGTTCATCCGGCAGGTCGAGAGCGAAACCGTGCTCATCCTGTTCCTGTTCGCGATCATCTCCATGGTCGCGGTGGTTCTGATCTTCGCGATCTTCTGGGCGATGGTCAGCGAGAAGACCAAGGACGTCGGCATCCTCCGGTCCATCGGCGGCTCGAAACTCGGCATCGCGTGGCTGTTCCTGCGCTACGGCCTGATCATCGGTGTGCTCGGCGCGGCGATCGGCGGCACGCTCGCGTACATCATCATCCGCAACATCAACCCGCTCCACGAGTGGCTGACGCACCTGACCGGTCGGGCGATCTGGGACCCGGCGTTCTACCTGTTCTCGCGCATCCCCGACCAGGTCGAGCCCGGCAAGGCCGCGATCGTGCTCGTGTCGGCGGTGCTGTGCTCCGTGCTCGGCGCGCTGATCCCGGCGGTCCGGGCGGCGAACATGGACCCGGTGAGGGCCCTACGCTTTGAGTAACGCAACCGCCCCATCCCGAAGTACACGATCAAAGACCACCGGCCCGATCGTCGAGGCCCGCGCGGTGCACAAGACCTACCGCCTCGGGCGAGTCGATGTGCCGGTCCTGCGCGGCGTGGACATCAGCGTGGACGAGGGCGAGTGCGTCGCGGTGCTCGGCGCTTCGGGCTCGGGCAAGTCCACGCTGCTGCACCTGCTCGGCGGGCTTGACCGACCCGACAAGATGGACGCCGAGTCCGGCATCCACTTCCGCGGGCGCAAACTCCGCGACTTCTCATCGGGCGAGCTCGACCGCTACCGGACACGCAGCGTCGGCTTCGTCTTCCAGTTCTACCACCTGCTCCCCGAACTGAACGTGCTCGAGAACACGCTCGTCTCGGCCATGGTCGGAAAAAACCGGATCTCTTGGGCGAAGGAGAAAGCCGCCTGCACCCAGCGTGCCGAGATGCTGCTCGAGCGCTTCGGGCTGGGCCATCGCCTCAGGCACCGCTCGGTCGAACTCTCCGGCGGCGAGCGCCAGCGCGTCGCCATCGCCCGGGCCCTCATGAACACGCCCGACCTGCTGCTCGCCGACGAGCCCACGGGAAACCTCGACCAGACCACCGGCGCGGAGATCCTCGACGCGATGATGGCCCTGCGCACCGAGACGAACCAGACCATGGTGATCGTCACCCACGACACCGCAACCGCCGACCGGGCCGACCGGATCGTGCGCCTGGTGGACGGGAAGGTGGTTCGCGACTGAGCATCGCGGCGACGGGTTGCCCTGCCGGTCATCCCGTGTCACCCTTCTCCCGGAGGAACCCGCCTATGTCCATTAGCTTCTCGATGTCGCATCACTTCAACGGCACGCCCGAAGAGGTCTTCGAGGCGATGACCGATCCGAACCAGTTCAAGCACTGGATGCAGAACTTCGTTCGCAGCGGGGTCGAGTCACCGGACGGCCAGTTCGGCGTCGGCACGCGGATCTCCGAGACCCGAAAGTACCTCGGCAAGGAAGCGACCGAGGTCTTTGAGATCACGCATTACGACCCGCCTCGCGCGATCTCGCTGCACGTCGATTCCTGCCGCGGCTCGACCTACGACTTCGACCACCGCTTCGAGCCCGACGGCGACGGCACACGCATGGTGATGGACGCGAGGATCGAAGGAGGCGGTTGCATGACGAAACTGCTCGGGAAACCGATGTGCGGCATGTTCAAGAAGGCGATACGCAAGGACTTCGAAGCGCTGGACGAGTACATCCGGTCGAAGCAGCCGGCTTAGCTCATCCACTCCCACGGGCACCGGTCCCGCTCGCTGACCACCACCTCGAGCCCGGTCTCGCGCTTGATGCGCTCCGCGTACAGGCACATGTAGGGGCGCTCCGTGTTGGTATGCCCCGCGAGGACAACCGTGAGCCCGCGCTCGGTCGCGCTGAGCAGTTCGTGGTGGCGCATCTCGCCGGTGATGAACAGTTCCGCGCCCTGTGCAATCGCCGCGTCCACCAGCCCCGCGCCAGCGCCGGGGCAGCAGGCGATCCGCGTGATCGGTCGGTCCGCACCGGTTCCAAGCGCGCTCGCCAGACGCACGCCGTCGAGGTCCAAGTGTCTCGCGAGGTTCTTCGCGATCGCTCCGGCGCTCAGCGCCGAGGCGAGGTCGCCAACACGCCCCGCGCCCAGCGACGCGTCGGGGTGCGACTCCACGCGATACAGGTCGAACGCCGGCTCCTCGTACGGGTGCGCCTCGCGCAGGGCTCGCACGACCTCCGCGATGCGCGACGGCGGCACCACCGTTTCGAGACGCAGTTCGCGCACGCGTTCAAGCCGCCCCTTCTCGCCGATGGCCGGGGTGGTCGACGCGCCGCCCCGGAACGTGCCCTCGCCTTCGGAGGCGTAGGTGCAGTGGTCGTAATCACCGATGACGCCCGCGCCCGCCTCGTGCAGGGCGTTCCGGACGGCGTCGACATCGTCCTCGGGTACGAACGCGACAAGCTTCATGCCCCCGCCGGCGGAGGTCGGCTCCAGCGCACGCCGGTTGATGACTTCATTGGGCGTGCCGCCATCGGTCGCGCACTCGATCAGCCAGTCGTTCAGCCCGCCTTGGGCGGCGTCGAGGGCCGAATGGGGCGAGTACACACCGACCGCCCCGGCGCGCAGCAGTTTGAACACCGTGCGCCCGATTCGCTCGCTCGTGTCAAACCGTTTGGTCGCATGGAACAGGGGCGGGTGGTAGGCGACCACGAACCCGGCCTTCTTCGCGACGGCCTCGTCGATCACCGGATCGGTCAGGTCGAGAGTGACGAACACCGGCCCCTCGATCCGGGCCTCCGGGTCGCCGATGAGCAGGCCGGCATTGTCCCAGCCACCGGCGAGCCGGGTTGGGGCGATGGAGTCGAGGGCCTGAATGAGTTGTCTTGCCTGCATGAGGTTCCTCGCGTGTTCGCGTCAATTCGGTGCAAAGAGCGTATGAAATCTCGCGCCCATTCGACCCCGCAGCCCCGGTTCGGACCGCACGAATCCGAATTTCGACGGATTTCGTGCTTCCTTCCCGATACTGCGCGCTGTAGATTCCCATGAAACGCGTCGCGGAGCGACGCCGCCGCCCACACCCACGGAAGGGAGCCGAGAGATGATCCGGAAGCATCACGCACCGGAAAGCAAGGGCCGCCCCGCGAGCGATTCGCGCACAACCATCCCAGGGAGCACAGACATCGCCGTCAAGACCTTCGTCATCGACACCTCCGTCCTTCTGCACAACCCCTCGGCGATCTTCGTCTTCGAAGAGAACAACGTGGTCATCCCGTTCGCCGTTCTTGAGGAAATCGACAAGTTCAAATCGGTCTCGAACGATGTCGGGCGAAATGCGCGCCAGTGCATCCGCTACCTCGACATGCTCCGCAACCGCGGACGCCTGATCGAGGGAGTCCAGCTCTCGGACGGCATCGAGCCCGCCTCGAACAACCCGGACAGGCGCCCCAATGACCCGCCGTCCGGCTCGCTTCGGATCGACGCGGTCGATCACGAGCGTCCCGCCGCCATCCGCGCGGACACCAACGACAACCGCATCATCGCCTCGGCGCTCGCCTTGAAGGAGAAAGGCGAGCATGTCGTTTTCGTCTCCAAAGACATCAACGCGCGCATCAAGGCGGACGCGCTGGAGATCACCGCCGAGGACTTCGAGAACCAGAAGGTCGACGTCGACCACCTGTACCAGGGCTACGCCACCCTGCGTGTGGATGGGGAGAAGATCGACCAGTTGTATTCGGAGAAGATGCTCCCGCTCGACGAGCTCCACGAGGTGCTCACGCACACCGACGCCGCGGGCACGAGCTACACGCAGGAGATCGAACCGAACCAGTTCGTCCTGCTGATCGATGAGGTCGACGAGGGGCACACCGGGCTGGGGCGACGGCTCGCCGACACCGAGCACCTGATCCCGATCAGCAGCCCGCGCAAGCCGGTCTTCGGCATCATGGCCCGCAACGTGCAACAGACGATGGCGATCGACCTGCTGCTCGACGACGAGGTCAAGCTCGTCACGCTGCTGGGCACCGCCGGCACGGGCAAGACGCTGCTGGCAGTCGCCGCGGGCATGGCCAAGGTGTTCAACGAGGAGGCGTACGAGAAGCTGCTTGTTGCGCGCCCGATCATGCCCATGGGTCGCGACATCGGCTACCTTCCTGGCGACAAGGACGAGAAGCTCACCGCCTGGATGCAGCCGATCTTCGACAACCTCGCCTACCTGCTCTCGACGCGCGGCCACCCGCTCCAGTCCGCCGAGAGCCACACCACCGAGCAGCGGGTCGCCAAACTCATCGCCGACGGGCGCCTCGTGCTTGAGCCGCTCACCTACATCCGCGGCCGGTCGATCCCCCACCAGTTCATGATCGTGGACGAAGCGCAGAACCTCTCGCCGCACGAAGTAAAGACGATCGTCTCACGCGTGGGCGAAGGAACGAAGATCGTCTTCACCGGCGACATCGAGCAGATCGACAACCCGTACCTCGACTCCTCGTCGAACGGGTTGTCGTATCTCGTCGAGCGGATGAAGGGCGCGAGCGCGGTCGGGCACGTCATGCTCGCCCGTTCCGAGCGGTCGGAACTTGCGTCGCTAGCAACATCCCGCCTGTAGCCGCGAACCGTCCAACTGGAATGAACCCGAAGCGGGCGCTAGTGTTTAATGCGGCGCCTGTTTTCTACTTGCGGCGCACACTCGTTCTTTCTAGGTGAAAATTCATTCAGATGAGGAGTGGCCCTATGGCAACTACAGCAAACAAGGAGGAGTTGAAGAACCGCGTCGAGGCCAAGCGGAAGCATCTCGAGGCGAAGCTCGCTGAGTTCAAGGCCGATGCAGCCCAGAATCAATCGGAATCCTCGAAAAAGACACAAGAGAAGCTCGACGAACTCAACGAGGCCGTTCAAGACGGGTGGGACGACCTTTCCGACGCCGCGGCTGAGCGGATCAACAAAGTGCTTCGAGACTGATGACGCACGAACAGACGGTCGGTTCAACGAAACGAATCCGTCGAGATCCGCGACAAGACTCAGGAAGGAGTCTTTCATGTTTTCCAGAAACCCGAAAAGCCGTGTTCTTTTCTCCTCGCTCCTCCTCGCACCTGTGCTCGCGCTCGGTGCATGCGAGAGCGAAACCGAGGAAACTCGCGGCGAATCGTCGACCATCCCGGACAACACGTCGGTTATCGACGAGTACCAGATGGCGATGCGGTCACAGATCGCTCAGCTGAACCGCCAGATCGCCCTGCTCGACGAGCGAGCGGAAGACCTCGGCGAGGACGCACGCGAGCGGTACAACCAAAGCATCGAAGCCATCAAGCAGCAGCGCAACGAGTTCGAGGTCGCGCTGACAAACCTTCAGGCCGAAACCGGCGCCGCGTGGGCGGAGGTCAAAGTCGGCCTTGAGCGGAGTTGGAATGACATCACTACCGCCGTGGATGAAACCCGAGAGGAGTTTTTCAACGACGAAGGCGATGACGACGACGCTCCCTCCGGCTGACACGACCTGCTGCATCGGCATCCGTCCGGCCGTGGGCACGCCTTGTGTCCGCGGCTTTTTTGTGCGCGCCGACCTGCCAGACTGACAGCCGCGATGGCCGCACGGCCAGGGTTGGCAGCACTCACAACCGTCCCGCATGCTCTGGCCAACCCTCGACTATGGCACACCGATCGCATTTGATTCGCGGCTATGCATAACCTCGTCAACAACCTCAAGACCGCCGGCCTGCTCGCCGCTCTGCTCGCCCTCTTCCTGATCGTGGGATATCAGTTTGGCACTGGGGGGCTGATCATCGGCCTCATCTTCGGGCTCGTCACGAATTTCGGAGCCTGGTACTTCTCCGACACCATCGCGATTCGCGCCATGCAGGGCCGTGAGATCGGGCCTGATTCCGGAATGATCGCCGGCGTGGACACGCGGCGCATCTACGAGTCGGTGGTCCGTCTCAGTCGGCGGGCCGAGCTGCCGATGCCCCGCGTCTACCTCTGCCCGCACGATGCCCCCAACGCGTTCGCCACCGGGCGTTCGCCGCGTAAGGCCGCCGTCGCAGTCACGCGCGGTCTTGCGTCCACGATGAACGATGCCGAGCTGGACGGTGTCATCGCCCATGAACTCGCCCACATCAGGTATCGCGACACCCTGACCTCGACCGTCGCGGCAACAGTCGCCGGTGTGCTCGCGTTCGTCGCCCAGTGGTTCTTCTTCCTCGGAATGGGGCGTCGCGAGGGCGGCAACCCGGTCGTGACGATCCTTGTGATCATCGGCGCCGCGCTCGGGGCAGCCATGATCAAGGCCATGATCTCGCGCAGCCGGGAGTTCGCCGCTGATGCCGAAGGTGCAAGGATCGCTGGGACGCCTCACGGCCTCGCCTCGGCCCTCGCACGCCTCGACTCGATGTCACGACGAGTCCCGCTCCGCCAGCCCAACCCCGCGCAGAACAACCTGTTTATCGTCGAACCTCTGGCCGGCGGAGCCCGCTCGCTGACGAACCTGTTTGCCACGCACCCGCCCACCGCGCAGCGGATCGAGGCCCTGCGCCGTCTCGGCTAGACTGACCAGTCAAGTCGCAGCCGATGCCCCGAATCGGTCGATGGTGACTGCAGCCGATGACTGAGCAGCCGACCGATCCACAGCACCACCACGCGCTCGACCCGAAGCGCGAGCTGTCGGCGTTGCAGGTGTTCGTGCAGATCTTCGGCGGCCTCATCGGCGTAGGGCTGCTGATCTGGGCGCTCTCGGTCGTCTTCTCCGACGAGAACCGTGAGCAGCTCGACCGGGCCCTGAACGCCCCGCTCCACCTGACGCTCTCGTTGGTCGGCCTCTCGGCCCTGAGCATCGTTCTCAATGGCCTGATGTTCTGGGTCGTCGCGCGCCCGATCCGCCGGCTCGATCCGCTCAGCGTGATCGGCGTGAACGCCATCGCCACCTTCCTGTCAGTCCTTCCGGCCAAGCTCGGGCTCGCGATCCGGGGGCTCGTCCACAACCGGCGCGACGGCATGACGCTGCGCGATGTCATCGCGTGGCTGGCCGCCATGAGCGCGCTCGGAATCGCCGCGTTGCTCCCGATCGGCGTGGTCAGCAAGTGGCGTCTCGAAGTAGATCTTGTCTGGTTCGTTCTTGCTCTGGGCGGTGTCGCGCTCACGCACGCCATCGGCGTCGGCCTCGGCAAACTCGCCGCGAGGGGAGCGCTCGCGGGCGCACTCGCCGTCATGAGCCTCGGCAGCTACCGCATCGTCCAGCACCCGGGACCGGTCGCGTCCCACGCCGTGCTCCGCGTTGCCGACCTCGGCCTGCTCGCGGTTCGTTTCCTCATCGCCGCATTGGTGCTCCAGATGGTTCTCCCGTTCGAGCAGGCGGTCCTGCTGGGCGCGATGTACTTCTTCTTCGGCGTGCTCGCTCCGGCCGGCACGCTCGGAGCTCGCGAGGCGGCGGTCGCGGAGATCGGCGTCGCCCTCGGCCTGGATCGCGCCCCGGTCTACACCGCCGTGCTGTTCGTCGCCGCGATCGAACTCGCGACGAGCTTCGTCCTCGCCCTGGTCGCCTCGATCTGGATAAGACCGGATCAGCTCCTGCGGGCGCAACGAAAAGCGGCGACCGAGGGGGCCGCCGCGTCGCCGGTCTAAGTTCTCGGTCAGGCGTTATTCGCCGACCGGCACCATTTCGATCCGCACCGCCGACTGCTGCTTCTGACCGATCTCCAGCTCGCCGAGTGCCCAGCGGGTGTCGAGCGAAAGCGTACTGATGCGTCGTGTCACACGCTTCGACGCGGCGTTCCATTGCGTCACCACATTCCCGCTGCTGTCCTCGAGAGCCACGGTCGGCCGAGCCGGGTCCGGCGTATTCGGGCGCCGGACCGTCGTCTCGACGCTCGAGGTGAGCGTTGAGACATCCCCGAGCACACCTTGGAACTTCCAGTTGTAGCTAAGGTTGATGATCGCCACCGGCGGCAACTCGATCTCGCGAGAGGTCGCCCAACCCGTGCCGACGCGACGCGGCTTGCCGTTGAGCTGCTCGATCGTGAACAGCGGTTCGAAGGTTTCCTTGATCTGATCGGGGCTAAAGAACCCGAGCTGGCGCGGGTCCGCGCCGTCGGTTGCTTCAAGCGCCTGCTGGTACGCCTCGGCGCCGAGCACGCTCGTGATCAGGCCTTCAGGCGAGACCACGAGCGTCACCACGTTGTTTGCCAGGGCGGCAGCGTACGGAGTCGCGTACTCCTCGCCCTCTGCGAGATCGCCGACACGGACGAACAACTCGTCGTCGCCGTCGGTGATGGTGACTGTGCCTTCGGTGACCTTCATCGAAAGCGTTGCGGTGCCGTCGTCCTCGACACCCTGCACCGTGAAGCGCGTGGTGATGTCGTACTCGAGCACCTGCTCGGCGAGTTCCCCCTCGCCAAACTCCTGCTCAACACGCAGATCCATACGGGTGCGATAAGCGAAGACGTCGCCGTCCTCAAACGCGATTTCGAAGTCGACCCGCTCGCCCGCGGGCTCGGCCAGCGGCTGCTCGGTCGGGACCGGCTGGGCCATCGTCGATCCGACCATTCCGATCGCGAACGCACCGGCGAACGCTGATTGCCGCACGAACCCGCTCCACCCAAATAGTCTCGAAATCATTGCTCTTAGCCTCTCCTCGATCAGGAACACGCGCCCGCCCGGTCTCCCCGGAGCGGCGACAGGGATTTCAGGCAAGTGTAGCGAAACCAACCTCGACCTTATTCCCAGCCCGACGGGGCACAAACGAAAACAGCCGGCGGCTGGGGAGCCGCCGGCTGCGATCTCATGCAGAGATGGAATCTGTTCAGCGACGACGACGGGTCGACGCGAAGCCGGCCAGAGCCAACAGGCCCGCGGCACCGGGAGCCGGGATCACGACGAGGTCGATGTACTGGCTGGAGCCGCCGTCGTACACCTGCGTCACCTGGCCCGTGTTCGGGTCGGTGACCCAGACGCCGGCACCGTTGGTCCACATGATGTTGCCGTTGCCGAGTTCGTAGACGCCACGGGCACCGCTATCGAGACCGGCGATGATGCCGAGATCGTTGCCGGCTGCGTCGTACGCATACACGCCGGAAGTCGGCGAAAAACCGGCGACGAGCAGGCCACCGTTGTCACGCGCGAACGCCTGCTGCGGGAAGTCGATTCCCGAAACGCCGTCCGACGCGTGGAAAACGCTCGCGAAGTTGCCGCCGGCATCGTAGAACTCAAGATCTTCAGATGTGATGTTGGTGCCGAGCACCTGCCCCTGGTAGTTGATGACGTCGAAGAGCGAACCGCTCGTCGGCGAAGAACCACTGATGGTCGCGGAGCCGATATCGATCTTCACAATCGAGTTCCCCGGAGCACCGTTGTTGGACCCGGCGTTGGTCACCCAGACCTCGTTGCCGACGACTTCCATACCTTTAATGTTGTCCAGGCCACCCACGATGGACGAAACGAACGCTCCGTTCAGGGTGAACCGATCCACCTGGTCGGTGAGCTGGTTGCTGACCCAGATCTCGTTGCCGACCTGCAGCGCGTGCTTGGGCGTGCCGCCGCCGATCGTGGCAAAGTTTGAATTGATCAGCGACCCGTCAAACGGGCTGAAGGTCACAAGAATGTCATTGCTCGAGTCCGGAACGACCAGGAACTCAGACGGCGGGCCCGCGACGGCGGTCGAGGCGGCACCGGCGATGACGGCGATAGCCAGAGCGGTCAACTTCTTCATTTCTCTCAACTCCTCTGTGCGCACAGATTTGGCTGGACGGACGCGGAGACTCACCACGGCCGACGCGGGCTGACGCACGGAACTCAGCCCGACCTATTCAAAGGTAGACAGAGGGAGCCGTTGTTCAAAGGAAAAAATCTCAGCGGCGGCAACTACCCACCTATTGTGGGGGCAACATCGAAGGCCCCCTCCATTCCCGTCTGAAATGGTCCGAACTGACGCTCGACCGGAAAGACCGCATCCTCCATGCGCGTCGGGTCGTCCAGCGTGAAGTACCCGTAGCGCACCTTGATGAACAACATTCCCGACTCGCCCAGGCGATCAGTCTGCTCCGGCGATAGGGACAGAGCGGCCGACCAATCGTGCTTCTGATCGGTGACGAGCACATTTGAGCGGGTCAGCACCTCCCACGAGGCGTCTCCCGACGAGGTGTAGACGGTGTACTCGACGACCTGGACCTCGGGCTGGCGCGGGGCCAGCGCCCAGGACGACAGCGTCAGACCGGCGTCGTCTCGCGCCGGCGTCAGTTTCACCCGCCAACGCGCGTTCTCAATCTCCGGACGCCGCTTGAGCGAACTCGATGGCCACTGGTGGATGGTGACGCCGTCGATCAGCAGCGCCTCCATCGCGTAAAGCCGGTGGTAGTCGAACGCGATCCGGCAGTACCCGTCGGTCCCCCACTCGGTGCCCCAGGAGTTCTTGACGATGAACCCGACGTCGTCGTACCCAACGATGGTGACGGCGTGGCCGCCGTACGCGTCTTGAGGCGAGTGCGCCCGGCGCGCCCACTTGCCGCTTCGGAGACCCTCGATGAGGTCCTCGCCGCTCTTCATGCAGGACATCTTCGCCTCGTTGTATGTCATCCAAGGCTCTCCGGGACGCCCGAACTGCTCGAGCATGCCCGGATGCACGATGTCGCGCACCCCGGTCGCGTCGGTATTTCCGAGTTCGTCCAGCCCCGGCCACGCACTGACATGGATGACATAACTCACCGGGATCGCCATTCTCCCCGCGTCGAGTTCCGCCTTGATCCGAACGACATCTTTCGCGGCGTCGAGTTGGAGCAGCCCATCGTCCGCCATATCAAGGCGGAACACGCCGACAGCGCGACGCAGCTGCTCCAAATCCTCCGGTGTGACCTGTGCGAGCTCGAGGTAACGCCGAACCTCATCCGGCACGGCGTCCGGCACGGCTTTTGGGTTCGGGTTGTAGGGGAAGACGTCTTCGGCACAGGTACCAAGGGTGCGCGCGAGCTGCGCGTACGTCCCGAGTGCATCGCCCTCCGAGATGGTGGGGTCGATCCCGAGCGCGCGGCGCCATAGATCGGTGTTGTTCTGGTGGAGTTTGATCGTCGCGTACAGGATCTGCTCGCTCAGGTCCGTCGGCACGCCGGGGAAGGTCTCCATCGCGGCACAGACGGAGAACGCCGCGCACGTCCCGCGTCGGCCCTGGTCCTTCACCGCGCTCTGCTGCGCTCGGTAGTCGACCTGGCCCGTCGCCCACGGCGCGAAAACGCCCACAAGAGACATTCCTACGATCAGTTTCGCAAGCACACATCGCCTCATTCGTCACTCTCCTCGGCGTCGGCGATCGCCTGGCGCGCCGCTTGGACCATCCCTAGAACATACTTCGTCGTTTCGGACGGCGTCCGGTCCGCAGCAGACGCCGCGGCCGCATCGAGCAGCGCCGTGTCGCCGGTCGATCGAGCGATCGCGCACAGGGCATCGGCGCGCCGAATCTGCCCCCATAGGTCGCCTTTCAGCGACTGCGCAACGTCGATCGCGCGGTCAATCTCGCCCTGGCGGAGCAGCAGATCGACGAGCCCACGCCCGAGCTCGATCGTGTCATACCCGGCACCATCCATCATCACGGAGTTTGCCCACGAGCCGACGAGATCGGCCGAGACGGAGGATCGGGTGCCGAGCGCGTAGCGGAGTTTCAACAGTTCTGCGAGAACGTGACGGTCCACAGCGCGCATCGCGCGGACCTCTCGCGCCATCATTTCGGCAGCCCGACGATCGGACAGCACGCTAAACCTTGAGAACAGCCGGGACGCGCTCATCGCCCGCGCCTGCGGGTCGTCGATCTCGGCGAGTTCTGCGAACTCTTCCTCGAGGGTCTCCGGGCTCGGCTCGATCAGGCCGTCCATCTCCCGCCAGAACGCATCGTCGTCATACCAATCGGTCACCGCATCGGCGAGCAGCCGTCGAACAACAGCCGCGTCTGGGCCGAATCGCCTGCCGTCGATCTCCACCGAGAAATGCTCCGGGTCGAGCGCGAGACGGATGGCGTCCGGGGCATCGGTCGGAGCTTCGCGAAAGACGTCGCACTCGGGCAGGTCCGCGGCGCGCAACACCACAGCGTGCGCCCGAAGCAACCCGGCGACCGTGCGGGGATCGACCTCGATGCCCTCGCGCTCCTCCAGCAATTCTCTGGCGCCACGCCGCACGAGATCGCGCCAGCCACGCTCTTCGACCTCCGCTTGACCGATCCAGAGCGGCCCCGGCTGCGAAAGACTCAGCGTTGCGTTGTAGCCGAGAGCGTTTATGAACATGAACTTCGTCGGGTCGATGCGGATCAGCCGATCGGGGTCTTCGATGAACAGACGCACCGATTCCGCGTAGTCCTCGCGCGCGTCGTAGCGGGCGTACCGGTTGACGAAGCGGGCGGAGCGAGCGTGCGTGTAGAGCCCCTCACCACGATCGTTGCTGACGAGCAGCCGCCCGAGCACCGCCGGGTTCTCCAGCATGATGATGCCACCGTGAAACCCATCGAACGCCTCGCCAGTGTCGCCCCGCTTCCAGCCTGAGAGCGTTCCCCAAGCCGCCATTCGACCCGAAGCGGCCATCAGCGACCCTCCGAGTTGGAGCGCGTGCGCCAACTCGTGCACCATCTGCTGCTCGAGGTTGAGCGAGCCGGCTTCCTCCCAGTCGCGCGCCAGCGCGCGCCCAACGCCCAGACGGACGAACCGGTCGAGGACCCGTTTGTCGCCGAGTCGGATGTTCCCATCGAGAGGCGCTTCGCCCGGCCAACCCTGCACAACCTCGACGAACCGATCCCACGCTGCCGAAACATCGCCTCCCTCAATCAGCAGCCCGAGATCGACCATCAGGCCGGCGATCTCGTCGTTGCTCGCATCGCCACCCGTCCACCGGGCCCGCTCGGCAAATCCCGCATCGAGCAGCGTGATCGCGTCACTATTCATGCTGTAGTACGCGTACACCGCGTCGCCCATCAGCCGGACCATCAGCGGTGCGTCGGCGGGCACGCCATAGGAGCGTTCCCGACGCAGCTCGACCTCGCCGATTCGCTCGCGGATCGTCTCGGGGTACAGGGCCAAAGCCCGGTCGAACGCCGCGGCCGACGCCGGCGACTCTGTAGCCGGCTCGTGCGCGGCCAGCGCCGCGCTGCCAAGAGCCGCAGAAACGATCGCGACGACGACCACACGTGGGCCATTGATCCTCAGCATCCGGGTACGATCCTCCTTCCGACGGTCGCCGGTTCGGAGCCCGAACGCAAGCAACCGCCTCGCGACGCCGAATATACCGGTTGACCCCCGCTCCGCTGCCACAGGCAAACCACTCCCATGTCCCCCACCCATCGCAGCCCCGTCGTTCTCGTCGGCGGCGTCCTCCTCGCCCTGATCGCCGGGTACATCAATGCCGTGGCGTTGCGCGTCTCCGACCTCGGCGCGACCCATGTCACCGGCGCGGTCTCGCGCCTCAGCGCGGATCTCGGCGCCGGCGACGAC
>Ga0070726_10002977_pt1 | contig 14745 bp, 12 predicted proteins | sample tdAd471_FD_67275 | JGI IMG/M metagenome (GOLD analysis project Ga0070726, IMG submission 67275) | Marine sediment microbial communities from the Atlantic coast under amendment with organic carbon and nitrate - tdAd47.1 | ecosystem: Environmental > Aquatic > Marine > Coastal > Sediment | place...
CTGGGCGAGGGTCTCCAGGTTCTGCCCGAGGCCAGCGGACAGCCGCTGAATGTCGAGCTGGACCGTGCTCACGTCGTCGCGCAGCAAGTCGAGGGGGTCCGCCTCGTCGCTCGGCGCCTCAGGGGGCCGGACCGAGATCTCGACCTGGCTCAGCCCGACGCCAGCGGCGCCCAGGCCCAGGCCCGCGAACGCCAGGCCCACCAGCGCGGGGGCCCAGCGGCGCAGGCGGCTCGGGGTGGCAGGGGCGGCGTCGCTCACCGGACACCTCGCACGAGCGCGAGCTCGAGGGTGAACCCCGGACCCATGGCGACCACGAGGCCGAAGCGACCGGGCTCGACGTCGCCGCGGCGGAGGATCTCCTTGGCGACGAAGTGCACCGAAGCGGACGAGAGGTTGCCGTATTCGGCGAGGGTCTCCCGCGCCGGCTCGACCCGCTCTTCCTCGAGCTCGAGCACGTCGCGCAGGTTGTCGAGGACCTTGGTGCCTCCGGGGTGGAGCACGAAGAAGTCGATCTCCTTCAGCCCCAGGCCCTGAGCCTCGAGGAAGCTGTCGACCTCGCCGCGCAGCTCGCGCTTGACGAGGAGCGGGATCCGCTTGGAGAGAATGATCTTGAAGCCCTCGGTGCGCAGGTCGAAGCCCATGATCTCCTGGGTGTTGGGGAAGAGCGTGGCTCGGTGCGCGAGGTATTCGAAGGTCGGCGCGCGTGGAGGCGCGTTGGACATGACCACCGCCGCGGCGCCGTCGCCGAAGATCGCGGCCGAGATCACGTTCGCGCGGGTCGCGTCGTCGAGCTGCAGCGTCAAGGACGGGAGCTCCACCGAGAGCAGGAGCACCGTCGCCTCGGGGCGGCTGCGGAGGTATTCGGAGGCGAACGCCATGGAGGTCGCGCCCGCGGCGCAGCCCGCCTCGGTCAGCGGGAGGCGGCGCACGTCGGAGCGGAAGCCGAGCTCGTTGGCGACGTAGACGTCGAGGGCCGGGATCATGACGCCGGTGCAGCTGGTGTCGATGATCAGATCGACCTCGTCGGGGCGGACCCCGGCTTCGTCGAGGGCCTTGCGCGCGGCCTCGGTGCCGATCTTGCCGGCGACCTCGCCGTAGGTCTGGTTGCGGCCCGTGAGCGTGCGCTCGCTGAGGTAGTAGCTCGGGGGTCGCGAGAGGTAGCGGTTGCGGATTCCGCTGTTGGCCACGATCTGAGCGACGAGCTCGGGGGCTTCGCCCTGCTCCGAGAAGATCTGGCGCAGCCGCGCTTCGGACTCCTCCGCGGAGAGGGTGTATTCGGGGAGGGCAACAGCGATCGACTGGACGGTAGGTGCCACGAAGGCCTCCTGGGTTAGGTGCACCAGGAGCACGCGCAAGCCCCGCTCCAGGCCATAAACACTGCCAGTGCGTGGCCGAGAGGGCTCAGGCTTGACGTCCTTTCAGTCGGCTTTGTCACTCTTACACGACCCGCTGGGCCCGATCGCCGTAGCCACTGTGGATCCGTTGGGCAGGGGACTTGCAGGAGGGCGGGTATGTACAGACTGACCCCTCGTCTCGTAGGCCTCGGCGGCGCGCTGGTCGCTGGGTCCCTGCTGGCGCTCCTGGCCTTCGCTCCCCGACCCACCGTCGACAACACCGTGAGCGCCTGGTTCCCCAGCCGCGACCCCCGAATCCAAGACCTGCGCGCCTTCGAGGACCAATTCGGAGCGGACGAGGTCGTCGTCGTCGAGCTGCGCGGCGGCGAGCTGTCGGAGGTCGTGCGCCTCTCGGGCGAGGTCGACGAGGCGCTGGAGCTGTTGCCCGGGGTCGACCGTGTGGTCAGCCCCCAGCGGGTGTTCCCCACCGAGCTGCAGATCCTGGGCGACCCCGAGCTCGCGCAGGACAGCCTCCAGTTCGTCTCCTGGGCGTTCGCCGGCCCGCTGAACCGCTCGCTGGCATTGCTCTCGCCCGAGGCGCCCGCGGCGCGGGTGGTGGCGCTGCTGGGGCCCGCCGGGGCGGAGGCGCGCGCTCAGCTCGAGCGCGAGCTGGCTCGCCTCCGCCGCGAGGCGCACGCCGCGGGGGTCACCCTGCGGGTCGCTGGCCAGCCGCTCGTGAACCTCGAGCTCGACCGGGCCGGCGCCGAGGTCGAGGCTCACAGCATGCCCTGGCTCGTCGGCGCCAGCGTGCTGCTCCTCCTGCTGCTCACCCAGAGCCTGCGACGCACCCTGGCGCTCTTGCTCCCGGTGGGCCTCTGCGTCCTCGCCCTCGACGGGGTCCTCGGCGTCAGCGGCACCTCCACGAACCTGATCGTGGCGATCGTCAAGCCGCTGACCTTCGTGATCCTGCTGGCCACCGGCTACCACCTGCTGGTCGCCTACGAGGACAGGCGCCGCGGGGGAGCCTCGGGGTGGGAGGCGGCGCTGGACGCGGTCCGCGCCAAGACCACCGCCTGCACCCTCGCGCTGAGCACGACCGCGGTGGGGTTCGGCAGCCTCGCCGCCTCCGATATCGTCCCGATTCGCACCTTCGGCTGGGCGAGCGCGCTGGGGTTGCTGGCGCTGGGGCTGCCGGCGCTGCTCTTGCTCCTGCCGCTCCTGCTCGCCTACAGCGGCGGACCGCGCTCTCCACGCCCGAGCCCCGTCGGCGCATGGGTTGCCGCGCTCGCCGAGCGCTCGGCGCGCTCCTGGCCGCTGGTGGTGCCCCTCGGCGTGGCGCTCGTGGCCGCCGGCGGGTTCGCCGCGACCCAGCTGAAGCCGCAGCCGCATGCGATCCGTTATCTGGCCCCTGAGCACCCCCTGCGCCAGGATCACGAGTCGCTGGAGTCGGACGGTGTCCCGCTCGCGCAGCTGGAGGTCACGCTGGAGGGTGCCGCGCCGATCACCAGCGACGCCGCGCTCCTGGAGCGGGTCGACGCCTGGGCCCGCCAGATCGAAGCGCTCCCCCGGGTCCGCGGACACGCCTCGCTGCTGATGATCCTGCGCGAAGCCGGCTACCGCAGCGCGCGCCGCGACAGGCTCCCGGCGCAGTCGATCGTGGAGGACGTGCTGAACAAGCGAGCCGCCGAGGTCGCCCCCTACGTGGCGCGCTCGGGCGCGGTGTTGCGCTTCTCCCTGGGGATCGAGACCCTCCCCCCCGAGGAGCTCAACGCCTTGAAGGACGAGGTCCGTGCGGCCTTCGCCGCCGAGCTTGCCGGGGACGAGCTGAGCCTGAAGCTGACCGGGACCTACGACCTGCTGCTGAGCACCCAGCGCTCGCTGCTCTCGACCCTCCGCAACAGCCTGCTCATGACCGCGGTCCTGATGCAAGTCGTGCTGTTGGTGTTCCTCGGCAGCGTGCGCCTGGTGCTCGCGGCGCTCTTGCCCAACGCGCTGCCCGTGGCCGTGGTGTTCGTGCTCCTGGTCGCGCTGGGGATCCCGGTCGACGTGGGCACGGCCATGACCGCCGCGATCGCGCTCGGGATCGCCGTCGACGACACCCTGCACCTGCTCTACGCCTGGCGGCGCGAGGGCCTCTCGCGGGCCGCCCGCGGGACGGCCCGCGCGATCCTGCTCAGCTCGCTGGTGATCGCGGCCGGGTTCCTCGCGATCGCGCCCAGCCCCTTCCTCCCCACGCGAAGCTTTGGTCTGCTCTGCGCGGCCGCCATGTTCGGGGCGTTGGTGGGGGACCTGATCCTGCTCCCAGCGTGCCTCCGCGCCCTGCGTTGCGCGGAGGTAACTCCGCCTCCCTCGCAAGGTGTCTCGGAGAGCGCGCTAGCGGAGCCGGAGTCGCGGATTCAGGCGACCAGCAAGCGGTAGCCGTCGCGCAGGCGCAGCGACGCCAGCCCTGCGGTTCCGGCCGCGACGCCTAGCAGGCGCTCGAAGGTGTCGGGCTTCTCCGCGAGGGTCCGCACGATCCGCTCGGCCTTCTCGTGGTGCCGCGAGAGGTAGAGCAGCCCAGCGGTGAACCGCTGCAGCCCGCGAACCGCGCGCCGGCGTCGGCGGGTCCAGCAGGCCAGGCTGCGCGCCGAGAAGTCGTTGCGCGCGTAGGCGGTGGCGAGGACCTCGCTGGCGAGCTTGCTCGTCACGAGGGCCAGCGAGACCCCCTCGCCGGTGATCGGATCCAGGCCGCCCGCGGCGTCGCCCACGAGGAGCAGCCCGTCGGCGTGGGCGCGGCTCGCCTGCACCGCCAGGGGTCCGATCCCGCGCACCGGACCGCCCGCCAGCGGGGCGTCGGCGAGGAACTTGCTCCGGCCCTGGCTGTTCGCCAGCAGCTCGCGGAGCCCGCCCTCGAGGTAGCCCTGCAGCTGCTTCAGCCCGTCGCGGTAGGTGAGGAGCGCCACACAAGTCAGCTCCGCCGAGACGGGTGTGGAGTAGATCTCGTAGCCCGAGCCGAGGAAGACCTCGACCATGGGGTTCGCGCGGGGCGCGTGGGCGAAGTGGGCGCCGAGCCCGAAGCGTGGGTTCTCGGGGATCGGGGCCTCGAGGCCCGCCTGGCGACGGATCCGCGAGCGGTAGCCGTCGGCGGCGATCAGCACGGGCGCCGTGAGCAGCTCGTCCCCGAGCAGCACCGAGGCCTCGTCCCCCGGCGCCTGGGGCAGGTTCACCGCCTGGGCCCAGGTGCCCAGGCGCACGTCGATCTCGGGCTGGGCCTGGGCGCGCTCGACGAGGGTCGCGTCGAGCCAGGCTCGTTGTACGCCCAGGCCCGCCATGCTCGCGGGGAACTGGGAGGAGGCGCGGGTCCCGTCCTCCAGCAGGTAGCGCAGCCCATAGAAGGGCGCGCCCTCGGGCTCGATCCCCAGCTCCCGCAGCGCGGCCAGGCCGTGGGGCATGATCCCCTCCCCGCACACCTTGTCGCGCGGGAAGGTCTTGCCGTCGATCAGGGCGCAGGTGCGCCCCTGGGCGGCGAGGTGCAGGGCGAGGGAGGAACCAGCGGGGCCGGCCCCGATCACGATAGCGTCGTAGTTCATGGCCCACGAAGAGCAAAGCCCGGGCCGACCCCAAGTTGCGGGCTGACGGCCGCCCTCTGTAGAAAGCGCTCCCTCACTTTGTAGATCCGACAAAACTCGCCCCGCCGGCTACGGTGGTTCGCGGAGTTGAGGCTTGGCCCAGGGCGTGCAATGGGCTGGGCATGAACACCCCACCGATCCCGACTCGACACCGTGCGCTCGCCGTGGGCTACGGGCTGATCTGCCACCTCTCCTTCTTCGCTGGCGTCGCGGCCATGGTCTACGGCCTGCACGAAGGCCTGCAGAGCGGCTTCGGCCCCTTCCGTGGGGTCGCCGCGGTCGTCGCCAACTCGCTGCTCGTGCTCCAGTTTCCCCTGCTGCACTCGCTGCTGCTCTCCAAGCGCGGCCGCCCCTGGCTGGCCCGCATGGCGCCGGGCGCCCTCGGCCGCAGCCTGGCGACGACCAACTTCGCGACCTTCGCGTCGCTGCAGCTGCTGGTCGTGTTCCTCCTCTGGTCGCCGAGCGGCACGGTGTGGTTCGAGCCAGAGGGGGCCCTGCGCTACGTGATGCAGGGGCTCTACGCCTGCTCCTGGCTGCTCGTGATCAAGACCATGGGCGACGCCGGACTGGGGACCCAAATGGGCTACCTCGGTTGGTGGGCGGTCGCCCGCGGTCGGCAGCCGGCGTATCCCGCCTTCCCTCAGGCCAAGAGTTTCACGGTGTGCCGCCAGCCGATCTACTTCGCCTTCGCGCTCACCCTCTGGACCGGCCCGCGCTGGACCCCGGATCACCTCGCGGTCGCCGCGCTGTGGACGGGCTACTGCGTGTTCGGACCCGTGCTCAAGGAGCGGCGCTACCTGCAGCGCTACGGCGAGGCCTTCCGCAGCTACCAGGCCCAGGTCCCCTTCTTCCCGGGGCTGCGCCCCCGCGCCGAGGAGCGTGTCGCGTGAGCACCCAGGTCGCCTTCTACTGCTTGCTGGCCGCGGTCGGCCTCTTGCGCCTGGTCGAGGTCGTCGTCTCCCGGCGCCGTATGCAGCGCCGCCCCGAGCGCGTCGTCGACGAGCCCGCCCTGTTCCCGCTGATGGTCCTCGTACACGTGGGGTTGATCGCCGCCCCTGCGTTGGAGGTCGCCCTCTGCCATCGACCCTTCGTGGGGGGCCTCGCTGCTAGCGCTGGGCTCGTGCTCGTGGCCGCCACCGCGCTCAGGATCTGGACGCTGCGCACGATCGGGCGCGCCTGGAACGTGCGGGTCGTCGTGCCCGACGAGGCTCAGGTGGTCAGCTCGGGCCCCTACGCCTGGATCCGGCACCCGAACTACCTGGTCGTGATCCTCGAGATCGCGGCGCTGCCGCTCCTGCACAGCGCCTGGGTCTCGGCCCTCGGCCTTACGCTCCTCAACGGCGTCGTGCTCTGGCGCCGGATCCACACCGAGGAGCGCGCCCTGAACCAGCTCGCCGGCTGGCGCGACGCCATGGCCGGCCGGGCGCGATTGATCCCGGGAGTGTTCTAGTGCCCTCGCTGCTTCGCCGCGCCCAACGCGCGATCGCCGTCGGCGACGCCGCCCGGGCCCAACCCAGCCAGGCCGCGCGCGCTTACGTGCAAGGCGTGGACCTGCTCCTCGCCCACTGCATGCTCGAGGCCGCCGCGAGCTGCGCCACCCGCGAGCCCCTGCGGGCTCTGGACCTGCTGCAGCGGATCGAGCGCGCGGCCGGCTGCGTGCGCGACGCGCTGCCGATCGCGGCCTCCGCCTACGACGCGCTGGGTGAGACCCAGATCGCACACGCCTTCCGCCTCGCCGTCGCGGGGGGCCGACTGCCCGACCGGGAGGTCGCATGAAGAGCACGACACGTCGGAGCCGCAGTCCCTCACCCCTCGAGGTCTTCCTCGACCCGTGCCTGGTGACCGCTCCCCGCGCCCGCAGCGCCCGCCTCGACCCCGGCGACCCATTCGAGATCCAGCGCTGGATCTCCCTCGGCTCGACCCGTGGGCGCCTGTTCACCGCGGCCACCGGAGACCCCAACCCCCTCCACACCCGTCGGCGTGGCGTCGTGCCCGGTGCGTTCCTCGTCGCCGAGTGCCTGGCCTCCCTCGAGGTCTTCTTGCCCCAGCTCCAGCCCCAACGGGTCAAGTTCTCGTTCACCCGGGTGGCCCGCTACGGACAGCGCCTGGAGTTCGTGATCCGCGGCGTGCCAACCAGCGGACGGGTCAGCGCCACGTGCCGGGTGCTCCAGGCCGGCGAGGAGGTCGCGCGGGGCACCGTCGTGGGCGAGGCCAGCGATGAGCCAAGCCGCGTCGACGTCGCGGGCGCGCCCGAGCACCTCGACGACTTCTGCGTCGCCCTGGGCGTCACCCCGGGACCCTTCCTCGAGCGCGCGGGGTCCGGCTTCCCACTCTCCTTCCTCTGCGCCCTCCCCTCGGGCCAGCTCGTCCGCGAACTCGACGGCGAGGGGGGCATGCTGAACCGCCTGACCTTCGAGGTCAGCGGCGAGCGGATCGCCCTCGCCGAGACTCCGCGCGTGGAGCTCGGCCTGCCCACCCGCGCCCGCGCCAGCTTCAACCGGATCGCGATCGAGGTCCACGGCGGAGGCGCGTGCGCGCTCTCGGGTGCAGCTCTGGTGCTGCCCGGGGCCGCGGCGCCGCTGCGCGCGCTCGCCTGTTGAAGCCTCAGCCCGGCGGCTGAGGGGCCCCGCCCAGGCCGAGCTTCTGCTCCCACTCCTGGATCCGTTGCTGGGAGGCCTCCTCGCTGTGGCTCAGCGCCTCGAGGGGAAAGCTCACGATCGCGTCGTCGAGGCTCACGGTCACGATCACCGTGTAGGTCGGGATCGACGAGTCGGTGCGGCCCGCGCTCTTGCGGCTGACGCTCACGTTGCCGCTCGCCTGGCCCTCGAAGCGGGCCCGGCCGAAGGGGCTCCCGCGGCGGACTACGAGCGCCTTGCTCACGGTGTCGTAGCGCAGGAAGCACTCGGCGAAGAACACGTCGACGAAGCCCAGGCTCGTGATCAACGCCCCCAGGCCCATGCCCAGTCGCGGGATCAGGGGCACGTCGTGGCCGAGCACGATCACCGCCCACAGCGCTCCGCTGAACAGGAACAGGATCAGCGAGACGAGCAGCCGTCGGCCCTCGATCTGGAGCACCTGCCCGTCGAAGTCGACCTTGCAGAGGAAGGTCGAGAAGCGCTTCTTGCGGGTGCGCGCCACTAGCCCAGGTCCTCCATGTCGTAGCCGAAGGCGGCGAAGATCGGACGCCAGCGCTGCTGGATCTGAGCCACCAGCTCGGGGTCGATCGGGACCTTGGGGTTCTTCTTGTACTCGCCCAGGGAGTCGAGGTAGCCCTTCGCCGCGTCGGCGAAGGGCCCGAACCCGGGCAGGTCGAGCTCGGCGTAGACGCGCTCGAGGGTCCCCAGGGGGTCGACCTCGAGGTCCTCGAAGCGGATCTCGCACAGGTTCCCGGCAGGGACCGTGTGCCGCTCGCGGAGGTAGGCGTCGTAGATCATGCGGTAGCGACGGAGCACGCCCTCCACCTGGCTCTCCTCCGGCCGCTGCAGGAGCACGTACCACAGCGTGGTGTCGAAGAACTTCACGCTCGAGCGGAACACGTTGTAGGGGTTGCGCCGAATGTGGACGAACTTGGCCTCGGGGAACATGCGCGCCAGCTGGGCGACCCGCGCGGTGTGGCTGGGCGACTTGAGCACAAGGCGCTTGCCGTGGCGCACGGTGAGCTTGCGCAGGTAGTAGCGCAGGGTCTCCTCGAAGCGCTCGACGTCGAGGTGGTTCGCGCCGTCGAAGGTGAAGAAGCGCTCGTAGTGGGCCCGGCGCTCGGGGAAGGACATGCCCAAGTAGGGGGAGACCCCGCACAGCTGGGAGATCGCGAGGGCGTCCTCCTGGGGCTCCTCGAAGCTGACGGCCACGTTGTCGCTGGTCCGGCGCTCGGGGAGCAGCCAGCCGTAGCGTCGGGTGGCCTTGGACTCGGTGCGGAGGAAGGTGAACGGGGCCACCGCCTGGTAGGTGCTGGGGGTCCCCCACTGGGGGTCCTTGGCGATCAGGTTGTGCAGGTGCGTGGTCCCCGAGCGGAAGTGCCCGAGAATGAAGAACGGCGGCCCGACCAGCTCGGCGCGCGCGACCTGCTCGCCGTACTCCGCGTGCTCGCGCCACGACTCCCAGGAGTTGAACGCGGCGAGGGCGGTCATGACCGCGGCGCGGTGCCAGTAGGCCGGAGACACGCGAAACCGGTTCTCGCGTAGCAGGCCCCACCAGCGGCCGAGGGTCAACCCGTAGAGGTAGTTGCCCTCGAGGCTCCAGCGGTGCTTGAGCCGGGTGGGCGGTCCGGGATCAGTCAGCATGCAGCGCCCGCACCGCCGCGTCGAGGCTCGCCTCGTCGCCCGTGGCGTCGATCACGTGCACCCGCACGCCCTGACCCTCCAGCTGGCGCCCGTTCTCCAGGTAGGCCTGGCGCAGGGTCTCGAGCATGTCCGTGGTCTCGTGCAGCTCGTCGGGGGCGTCTCCGGCGCGGCCCGTGATCCGCTCCCGCGCGACGGCGCCGGGGAGGTCGAGGATCGCGACCACGTCGGGCAGCCCCGTGCGGTAGGCGCGACAGAGCGCAGCCACCCGGGCCTCCCAGGGCTGGGCCAGGTCGCGGGCGACCGAGAGGCCCATGCTCCCCAGGTCCCAGTCCTTGCCCAGTCGCTGGCCCTCGGCCGCGACGAAGCCGGCCACCTGGGCCAGCCCGTCGGCGCCCAGGGCCTCGCCCAGGAACGCCTCGATCCGAGCCGGGTCGCTGGGCGCGGAGGGGGCCTGGCTCAGCCAGGGCGCGTAGAGCGTGGCGTAGGCCAGGGTCCCGACCACCGCGTGCCGCTCGCTGAGCAGCACCTGCGGGCGAAAGGCGTCGACCAGGCAAGCCTCGACCAGGCCGTAGAGCGACATTTGCAGGTAGAGCGCGGCGGCCTTCAGCGGCACGCTCTGCAGCCGGTCCGCTGCGCCGGAGAGCCGCTCCAGGTGCCGTGAGAGCTCGCCCAGGGGCGCGTTGGGGGTCTCGTGATAGAGCGGGCAGGTCAGGACCTGCACCCGCGTGTCCGCTGCGCTGGCGAGGAAGCGGCGCACGAGGGTGCTCTTGCCGCCGCCGTCGATCCCCACCACCGCGATCCGCCGCACAGCGTGTTCGCTCATGGGGGCAGTCTACAGCGGCGACCGGGGCCGCGCCGCCCGGGTCAGGGTTGTGACCGCGGACGAGAACCGGACAATCGCGGCGGGGGATACCGCATGAGCACCGAGCAAACTGCGGAGAGCGCCGCGCCGACAGAGGGCGGCGCGCAGGGACACATCGAGGCCGAGCTCAGCCGCGACCTGGGCCTGGTCTCGGCCCTCGCCATCGGCGTGGGGACCATGATCGCGGCCGGAATCTTCACGCTCTCCGGGCTCGCGGTGGGCTACGTCGGCTCGGCGGCGATCGTCTCGTTCTTGCTGGCGGCCCTGGTCGCGACCTTCACCGCGCTGACCTATTGCGAGTTCACCTCGATCTATCCGCAGTCGGGCGAGGGCTACCTCTACGCGCGCAAGACCTTCCCCCCGCCCCTGGCCTACATGGTCGGCTGGTGCCTGCTCCTCGGCTACACCTCGTCCTGCGGCTTCTACATCGCCAGCCTCAGCACCTACTTCAACGAGTTCATCTACCACCTCCCGATCCAGGCCCTCGCGGGGCTGATCTTCCTCGGGCTGCTGACCCTGCTGAACATCAAGGGCACCAAGGAGAGCGGCACGTTCCAGATCGTGATCACCGTGGGCAAGGTGATCCTCCTGATCTGGTTCATCTGCGGCGGCATGAGCTCCGTGACCCAGGAGCTGATCGTCGAGCGCTTCGTCAGCGACGTCGGCCTGATCGGGAGCACCGCGGCGCTGGTGTTCATCACCTTCTTCGGCTTCTCCGCGATCGCGGCCTCCGCCGGCGAGGTGATCGAGCCGACGAAGAACATTCCCCGCGCGATCTTCATCTCGATGGCGATCGTGACCGTGCTCTACGCGCTGGTGGTGCTGGTGGTGCTCGCCGCGGGCCTCACCGAATACGGCGAGCAGGCCATGGGCAAGGCGGCCAAGCAGTACCTCGGGCCGATCGGGGGCATGGTGATCGTCGGCGGCGCGATCTTCTCCATGGTCTCCGCCTCCAACGCATCGATCATGGCCGGCTCGCGGGTGGCCCTCTCCATGGCGCACCTCGGGCACCTCCCCCAGGAGATCGGGGCCGTCAACACGGTCACCCGCACCCCAGTGGTCTCGCTCCTGCTCGTCGGCGTGGGGATCGGCTCCTTCGCGGTGCTCTTGCCCCTCGAGCCGCTGGCGAACTTCGCCAACTGCGTGCTCCTGACCGCGCTGATCATGGTCAACATCGCGCTGATCGTGCACCGACGAAAGTTCCCGGACATCGAGCGCCCGTTCCGCGTGCCCCTCGTTCCGCTGCTCCCGATCCTGGGCGTGCTCTCCAACGCCTACCTGCTGTTCTTGATCGGCTCGAACCCCGAGAACACGACCTCGGTGATCCTGGCCGCGGTGACGGTCTGCGGCGGGTTCCTCGGCTACCTCACCTGGAAGGGGACCCAGGCCGCCGAGGAGATCGCGCTCCCAGGCGAGCGCTCGAAGGTCGCCCTCGAGCGGGCCGCGATCACCCAGAGCAAGTTCCCGATCCTGGTCCCGATCGCCAACCCGGCGAACCTCAACCAGCTGATCGACATGGCTTGCAAGCTCGCCAAGGAGCGCGAGGGGCACCTGGTCGCGCTGCGGGTGGTGACGGTCCCCGACCAGCTGGCGCCATCCATGCTCGACCACGCCGTCGAGCGAGAGCGGCGGATCCTCGATCAGGCGCGAGCGCGGGCGCTGAGCCACGACGTGCCCTGCACGACCCTCGTCCGCGTGGGGCACAACACGGCGCGCGCGATCCTCGAGACCGCCCGCGAGCGCAGCGCGGGGCTGATCCTCCTCGGTTGGAAGGGCTACAGCTCCACCGGCCAGCGGATCATGGGCAACGTCACCGACGACGTGGTGACCCTCGCGCGCACGGACCTGATGCTCGTCAAGCTCAGCGGGAACCTCGACAAGCCCTTCACCAGGCTGCTCCTGCCCTCGGCGGGCGGCGAGCACGCGCGCCAGGCCATGCTCTACGCCGCGGACCTCGTGCGCGGCGTCGAGGGCGCCCAGCTGACCCTCTGCTCCATCGTGCCCCCGGACCAACCCCAGGAGCGGGTCACCGCCGAAGAGCAGCGGCTCGAGGCCGCCGCCGCCGAGATCGAGGGCCTGGAGATCGCGACCCAGGTCGTGCGGCACACCTCGATCCCGGTGGGGATCATCAAAGCCGCCGCCGAGTTCGACGCGCTGGTGGTCGGCGCCACCCGCGAGAGCTTCACCAACCAGGTCCTGTTCGGCAGCATTCCCGAGGCGATCGCGCGGCACTCGTCGGTACCCGTGTTCGTGGTCAAGCGCCACAGCGCGGTCAAGGCCCTCTTCGGCCAGGTCATGACCGAGTAACGAGCAGGGCCTGTCCCGCGATGGCGCGGCGTCCATCGTGAGGCAGGCCCTAGTCCGCGTCGGTCCGGGGCCCCGCCGCCGGGTCCTGCTGCCCGTAGTAGCGCTCGGCCCGCACGTCGTCGATCCAGCCGATCTCCCGCGCCGTGGCCGTGCCGATCCGCACCTCGTCGAAGCCGAAGGTGGTCACCTCCCGCGCGCCGGTAGCCTGGGGGATCCCGAGGGCCATTACCTCGGCGAAGCGCTGCGGGTGACGCGGCTCGAGGAACGGCTCGTAGTAGCCCTCGGGGAACACGCAGGCGCTGCCCTCGTACTTGTCCGTGGCCCCGAACAGGTGCAGCAGCTCATGAGCGGTGTCGGTGACCGCCAGGTCGCGACCGGCCTCGGTCAGCGGCGCGAACACGAAGCCGCGGCGCGAGGCGCGGTCGGCCACCGAGTGCACGCGGGTGAAGCGCTCGCGGTCCTCCTCGGGATAGAACACGACGAACACCGCGTTCTGCTCGGGGATCGCGCGCTGCGCTTCGAGGGCCTGGAAGTAGGCGAGGAAGGCCTGCATGCCCTGGGTCTGCTCGACGACGCCAGTCGAGGCTCGAGGCGGATTCGGAGGCAGCGCCGCCGTCTGCCAGGGTTCGCGCACCCGCAGTGAGATCGGCGCGAAGCCCGCGCGACCGCGGTGGAAGCGGGCGAACTCCTGCTCGAACCAGTGCTCGAGCGCCACGTAGGTCGCGTCGCCCTCGCCGGCCTCGGCGTAGCGCTGCACGTCGGCCACCAGCTCCAGCTCGTCCTCGTCGGCGCCGGGAGGCACGAGCAGCACCACCGAGACCACCTCGGGCGCGGACCAGTCCGAGACCCAGCTCTCGGCGAGGACCTTGTCGCGATACTTGAACACGACCGCGACCAGCACCAGCAGCAGGACCGCGATCCGGAACCTGCGCCAGATGGTGCGGTACGTCAGGCCTTCGCTCTGGGCGGGGTGCACGGTGCCTCCTTCAGGCCAGCCCGGCGCGCTCGGCCAGGCGCGAGGGGAAGCGCGCCATGAACGCGATCACGCTCTCCAGCTCTCGCGCGTCCACGCACTCGCCGATCTTGTGGGTGTTCTGCTCGAGCCCCGGACCGCAGCCGAACATGGGCGGGTGGTGGTAGCGGCCCTGGTCGATCCAGCCCTTGCTCGCCGGGACTGCGACACCGCTCCCGTGCTTGGGCACCGGGAACCCCACGCCGTCGGTGGAGAAGATCCAGCGGTCGACGCGGCAGTCCCGCCGTCGACCACCGGGGGTCTCGCCCCGCTGCTGGGCGGCGTGCTCGGCCTCGCTGACCCCTGGGGCGACCGCGCGTCCGTAGACGTCGACCGCGGCCTGGATCACCTCGTGCTCCTCGGGGGTCACCCAACCGGGGTAGATCTGGGGGTTCGTCTGGGGGTAGCCGCGCCAGGTGTCCTGGGCGTAGGTCGGGACCCGCACCTCGACCCCCAGCCCCGCCTCCCGCGCGCGGGCCACGGCAGGCAGCGCCTCCACCGCCGCGCGCGCGGCCTCGGGGTCCTCCCCCGCGGTCAGCCGGCGGTCGAAGCGCACGGTGAAGCGCTCGGGAACGGCGCAGTCCGAGGGGGTCTCGAGCTCGGACCACGACGCCGTGCGCGTCCCCCGCCCGAGGAAGGCGTCGTCGGCGAAGCCCTCGCCCGCGGCGGCCTCTGCCGCCGCCTCGACCAGGATCCCGGCCCCGAACTCCAGCGGGTTCAGCCCCTCCCAAGGCATGGAGCCGTGGCACGAGCGGCCGCTGACCTCGACCTCGATCTGCATTCGCCCCCGCTGACCGCGGTAGATCCCCACGGCGCCCTTGCGCGAGTCGCCGGTGCCCTCCGAGAGGATCACGCAGTCGGGGATCAGCTCCGGCCCGGCCCCCGGGAGCACCTCGCGGGTGAGGTGCATGGGGCCGCCGCCGTCGTTGTCCTCTTCCGCGGCGGTGGCGTAGCAGCGCACGATCGCCCCGCGGAGCGCACCTTCCGCCCTCAGCTCGAGCAGGACCTTGCTCGCGACCATTTGGCACACGACCCCGCCCAGCTGGTCGGCCGAGCCTCGCCCGAACACCAGGTGCTCCCAGGCGTCGTCCGGCGGCACGTAGCCCAGCTCCCGGCGAAGGAAGGCGCGGTCCACCGCCGCGGGGTCGGTCAGCCCGAGGTAGGCGTCGAGCCCCGCGCCCGCCTTGGCCGGCCACTGCGGGCGCAGCGCCTTGACCGTGTCGCTGTGACCGTCCATGTAGACGACCTTCTTCTGCGCCGGGTCGATCCCGTCCCCCGGGTCCTGCACGACCCACACCAGGTTCCCGTAGGCGTCGAACCAGGTGTCGTCCTCTGCGGCTAC
>Ga0070726_10002979_pt1 | contig 14740 bp, 8 predicted proteins | sample tdAd471_FD_67275 | JGI IMG/M metagenome (GOLD analysis project Ga0070726, IMG submission 67275) | Marine sediment microbial communities from the Atlantic coast under amendment with organic carbon and nitrate - tdAd47.1 | ecosystem: Environmental > Aquatic > Marine > Coastal > Sediment | place...
TCAGCGTCGTTTTGCCGTGGTCAACGTGGCCAATCGTGCCGATGTTGACGTGCGGCTTGTTGCGTTCAAACTTTGCCTTGGCCATCGGGCCTCTCCTTTATTCTAACTAAGTGGCCGGAACCCGGCCTCGTTTGCTTACGAACCGGCGACGTCCGAAATGATCTTCTGCGCTTCAGCACGCGGCACTTCATCATAGTGATTGAAGAGCATCGTGAACTGGGCGCGGCCCTGTGACATGCCGCGAAGGTCGGACACGTAACCGAACATGTTGACCAGCGGGACGAAGGCCTTGATCACCGTCGCGTTGCCCCGGGGCTCAGAGCCCTGGATTTGACCGCGGCGGGAGTTCAGGTCGCCAATTACGTCACCCATATAGTCTTCCGGCGTCACAACTTCCACTGCCATGATCGGCTCCATCAGGCGCGGGTCGCCCTGGCCTTTCAGTTCGCGGAAGGCAGCGCGGGCTGCGATTTCGAAGGCCAGGACCGAGGAGTCCACATCGTGGAACGCCCCATCGACCAGCGTGGCCTTGAAGTCGGTGACCGGATAGCCGGCCAGAAGGCCGTTTTCCTTGGCCATTTCGAGGCCTTTTTCGACGCCCGGAATGTATTCCTTCGGAACAGCACCGCCGACGATCTTGCTTTCGAAGACGAAGCCCGAACCGGATTCCAGCGGCTCGAATTCCAGCTTCACGCGGGCGAACTGACCGGTACCACCGGACTGTTTCTTGTGCGTGTAGTCGATCTCTGCCGCGCGGCCGATCTTCTCACGATAAGCCACCTGCGGCTGACCGATATTGGCTTCGACCTTGAATTCGCGCTTCAGGCGGTCGATCAGGATGTCGAGGTGAAGCTCGCCCATGCCTTTCATGATCGTCTGGCCGGATTCGAAGTTCGTCTCGACCTGGAAGGACGGGTCTTCTGCGGCGAGGCGCTGCAGACCAACAGACATCTTCTCCTGGTCAGCCTTGGATTTCGGCTCGACAGCGATCTCGATCACCGGATCGGGGAACGTCATCGTTTCCAGAACGACCGGCTTGTTCGGGTCGCAGACCGTGTCACCCGTGGTGGTCTCCTTCAGGCCGGCGAGCGCCACGATGTCACCTGCATAGGCTTCCGTGATCTCGTCCTGCTTGTTGGAGTGCATCATCACCATTCGGCCGACGCGCTCTTTCTTGCCCTTCGTGGAGTTCATGAAGCTGTCGCCTTTGGACAGCGTACCGGAATAGATCCGCGTGAAGGTCAGCGTGCCCATATAGGGGTCGTTCATGATCTTGAACGCAAGGCCGGAGAAAGGCTGGCTGTCATCGGCTTTACGCTCGATGTTACGCACTTCTTCCTCGTCGCCCGGTGCGAAGCCCATATAAGGCGGCACGTCGAGTGGGCCCGGCAGATAGTCGATCACAGCGTTCAGCATCGGCTGCACGCCTTTGTTCTTGAACGCAGAGCCGCACAGAACCGGCACGAAGGCCATTTCCAGCGTACCCTTGCGGATCAGCGTGCGCAGCGTGGCTTCATCAGGCTCGTTGCCTTCGAGATAGGCTTCCATGGCCGCATCGTCGACTTCGACGGCGATCTCGATGAGCTCGGCGCGCATCTCTTCGGCCTTGTCCTTCAGGCTGTCACGGATCGGCTTGAGCACCCAGCTTGCGCCGAGGTCTTCGCCTTCCCAGACCCATTCCTGCATCGTGATCAGGTCGACATGGCCTTCCAGTTCGGTCTCAGCGCCGATCGGCAGCTGGATCGGAGCCGGCGTGGCGCCCGTACGGTCCTTGATCATCTTCACGCAGTTGAAGAAGTCAGCGCCGATCTTGTCCATCTTGTTGACGAACACGATGCGCGGAACCTTGTAGCGGTCAGCCTGACGCCAGACGGTCTCGGTTTGCGGCTCGACACCGGCGTTTGCGTCGAGAACGCAGACAGCGCCGTCGAGCACAGCCAGGGAGCGCTCAACTTCGATCGTGAAGTCAACGTGTCCGGGCGTATCGATGATGTTGAAGCGGAACTTGGCTTCGTCCGGCGTTTCGCCATAGATGCCGGTAGGGTTCACGCCGTCTTCGGTGCGGAACCAGAACGTGGTCGTCGCAGCAGACGTGATCGTGATGCCGCGTTCCTGCTCCTGTTCCATCCAGTCCATCGTTGCAGCGCCGTCATGGACTTCGCCGATCTTGTGGGACTTGCCGGTGTAGTAAAGGATACGCTCGGTCGTGGTCGTCTTGCCAGCATCGATGTGAGCCATGATGCCGAAGTTACGATAGCGTTCCAACGAATATTCGCGGGCCATGAGATAAACCTTCGTGTCTGGTGTCCGGGAGGAATTTCGGGGCGATTTGCGGGCGCGTTACCCGCAATCGCCCCGGACTTCCAGTGCTGATTACCAGCGGTAGTGAGAAAACGCCTTGTTGGCGTCGGCCATGCGGTGCGTGTCTTCCCGCTTTTTCACGGCATTGCCGCGGCCCTGGCTTGCATCCATGAGTTCGCCGGCAAGGCGCTCACGCATGGTGTTTTCGTTGCGGCCTGCAGCAGCAGCAGCCAGCCAGCGGATCGCCAGAGCCTGGCGGCGCTCGGTGCGGACTTCAACCGGAACCTGGTAGGTGGCACCACCCACACGGCGGGAGCGGACCTCAACAGCCGGTGCAACGGCTTCGAGGGCTTCGTGGAATACTTCGACCGGGTTCTTCTTGGCGCGGCCTTCCACAAGATCGAATGCCCCATAAACGATGCGTTCGGCGGTCGACTTTTTGCCGTCGCGCATGATCTGGTTCATGAACTTGGAAACGACCACATCCTTGAACTTCGGATCGGGAAGAACTTGGCGCTTTTCTGCGCTGTGACGACGAGACATGGTTCGGCTTCCTTACTTCGGCTTTTTCGCGCCGTAGTGCGAACGGCGTTGCTTACGGTCTTTGACGGGTTGGGTATCCAGGGCACCACGCACGATGTGGTAGCGCACACCCGGAAGGTCTTTCACACGGCCGCCACGGATCAGGACCACGGAGTGCTCCTGCAGGTTGTGGCCTTCGCCCGGGATGTAGCACAGCGATTCGAAGCCGGACGTCAGACGCACCTTGGCCACTTTACGAAGAGCCGAGTTCGGTTTCTTCGGGGTCGTGGTGTAGACGCGCGTGCAGACGCCGCGACGCTGCGGGCAAGCCTTGAGGGCCGGGGTTTTGGTACGCGTGCGCTTGGGCGAACGCGGATTACGAATAAGCTGTTGAATCGTTGGCATTCGGGCCTTCTGTCTCTTTGGTTCTCAGTGGCCCGATGGGCCGGTAACGAATTGTGCCCCGAAGGCCGAGGATTGGCTTCCGGGACAGACGAAAACTTGGGGGTCAGTTTGCCGGATCTGCCTGAACCGGTACGGCAAACGGCCTATTGGACCATCCACCTCTCTGACGATGCGTGGCGTGTAAGCCTCTCAGGCGCTGGCGTCAAGGGTCCGGTGCTGTATGGCTACAGCTAAACCTCAGCCATTTGAGCGGGTTTGCGCCTGAAAGCTAGAATGGCGGCCCGACCCGGGCGACACAGGCCTGTTCTGCCTCACTCCCCTGCCCTGTTTCAAGACGGGATTTCAGTGCGTCCAGCCCGGCGTCTTCGACATCCCCCTCGACCGAGGCAAAATCGCTCCAGCGCAGCAGGTCGCGGCAGTCTGCGCGGGCCAGCGAATCCTGTGCCAGCCAGGCAACCAGGCCGATGCTGACCACAGCGCAGGCCGCGCCGATCACGTCTTTCCGCCCAAACTGCATGTCCTGCCAGCTCCCTCGCCCGGCCTTGGCGGCCCCTGCCCTTCAAATGCAGAAAAGCCTGCCAAGACTGGCAGGCTTTTCCGTGTTTCTCAAGCTGGCCGGATGGCCGGGCGTTTATTCGCCCGAGGTTTCCGGCTGGGCTTCCGGTGCCGGCAGGGCCGACACTTCGAGCACTTCGGCCGCTTCCTTGGCCACATTGGCCGCGCGCTTGGCTTTCAGCTTCGCATCGCGGTCGGCAGCCACACGGCGCATCGCACGGATGCCGCCGCCGGTACCGGCCGGGATCAGGCGGCCCACGATAACGTTCTCCTTGAGGCCTTCCAGCGTATCCATCTTGCCCTGGATCGCTGCCTCGGTGAGCACGCGTGTGGTCTCCTGGAAGGACGCCGCGGAGATGAAGGACCGGGTTTGCAGGGAGGCCTTCGTGATACCCAGCAGCAGCGGGTTCGCGGTGGCTTCCTTCTGGTCTTTCTTGCGCGACTTGCGGACAGCCTCATTGGCTTCCTCGAACTCGATCACATCGACATGTTCGCCCGTGATCAGGCCTGTATCGCCGCCATCAATGATCTCGACCTTCTGCAGCATCTGGCGAACGATCACCTCGATGTGCTTGTCGTTGATCGGCACGCCCTGCAGACGGTACACCTTCTGGACTTCCTCGATGAGGTAGTTGGCCAGCGGCTCGACACCCAGCGTGGACAGGATGTCCTGCGGGGCCGGGTTACCGTCCATCAGATACTCACCACGCTTGATGAAGTCGCCATCCTGCACGGCCAGGTGCTTGCCTTTCGGCACCAGGTAATCGATCTGCTCCTTGTCTTCTTCCATCGGCACGATGGAGACGCGGCGCTTGTTCTTGTAGTCGCGGCCATAGACGACCTTGCCGTCCATGTCTGCGATGATGGCGTGGTCCTTCGGACGACGCGCTTCGAACAGTTCGGCCACACGCGGCAGACCACCGGTGATGTCCTTGGTCTTCGCACCACCGGTCGTGACACGGGCCAGCGTGTCACCGGCAGAGATCGTGTCCCCGTCGGCAACAGACAGGATCGCGCCGACAGACAGCAGGTAGACCGCATCGGAGCCATTCGGCAGTTTGACCGGCGTACCGTTCTTGTCGACAATCTGGATGGACGGTTTGATGTCCGCAGATTTCGAGGCGCTGCGCCAGTCGATGACGACACGGGAGGAGATGCCCGTCGCTTCGTCGGTCTCTTCGCGAACGGAGACACCGTCGATCACGTCGACCAGCTTCGCCTGACCGGCCACTTCGGAGACGATCGGCTGGGCAAACGGGTCCCAGTCGGCCATCAGGACGCCCGGTTTCACCTTCTGGCCATCCTTGACCATCAGGCGCGTACCATAGGCCGGGCGGAAGGACTGACGGGTCCGGCCATCGCCGTCCACCAGTTCCACCTGCATGCGGCGGCCAACAACCACCAGCGACTCGTCCTTGCGGGCCACGAATTCCGCATCCTTGAAGCGGATCGTGCCTTCAAAGCTCGACTCGATGGAGGACTGGTCCGCCACCTGCGCCGCACCACCAATGTGGAACGTCCGCATGGTCAGCTGCGTACCCGGTTCACCGATGGACTGGGCAGCGATAACGCCGACCGCTTCGCCGCGGTTGACCGGCGTACCGCGGGCCAGGTCACGGCCATAGCACTGGGCACAGATGCCGTTCTTGGTTTCACAGGTCAGCGGCGAGCGGGCCTTGATCACGTCCACACCGGCCTTCTCGATCGTCTCGGCCAGGTCTTCGTCGATATAGGTGTTCGCCGGAACGACCAGATCGCCATCCACGCCTTTCACATCCTCAGCCGTCACACGGCCCAGGATACGCTCTGCCAGGGAGACGACCACATCGGCGCCTTCCAGAACGGCAGAGATGTCGATGCCGCGCTCGGTGCCGCAATCATCCTCGTTGATGATGCAGTCCTGGGCCACGTCGACCAGACGGCGGGTCAGATACCCGGAGTTGGCGGTTTTCAGAGCCGTATCCGCGAGACCCTTACGGGCACCGTGGGTGGAGTTGAAGTATTCAAGAACGGTCAGGCCTTCCTTGAAGTTCGAGATGATCGGCGTCTCGATGATTTCACCCGACGGCTTGGCCATCAGGCCGCGCATACCGGCCAGCTGTTTCATCTGGTTCTTCGAACCGCGGGCGCCGGAGTCGGCCATCATGAAGATCGAGTTGATCTGGGCCTTGCGGACCCCCTTGGCGGCTTGCGGCCGCGCCGAGGAGTCCATCATGGCGTCAGCCACCTTGTCGGTACAGGTCGACCAGGCATCAACCACCTTGTTGTACTTCTCACCACGGGTGATCAGACCATCAGCATACTGACGCTCATACTCGGAGACCTGCTCCTTCGTCGCGTCGACCAGTTTCTGCTTGGCTTCCGGGATGACCATGTCGTCCTTGCCGAACGAGATGCCGGCTTTACAGGCTTCCTTGAAGCCCAGGCCCATCATCTTGTCACAGAAGATCACCGTCGCCTTCTGGCCGCACAGACGATAGACCTCGTCGATGATCTTGGAGATCGTCTTCTTGGTCATGGTCGTGTTGACCAGGTCAGGCTGGATGCCCTTCATGCGCGGCAGGATGTCGGCAATCATGAAGCGGCCCGCGGTCGTGTCGATCACACGGCGCCACGGATTGCCCTCATCATCAACGCCTTCATACATCGCCTTGATCTTGGAGTGCAGGCTGATCAGGCCCGCATCGAGCGCCTGCTCGATTTCGGCCATGTCGGAGAAGACCATGCCTTCGCCCGGCTCGCCATCCAGATCCAGCGACAGATAGTAGAGACCCAGAACAATATCCTGGGACGGAACGATGATCGGCTTGCCGTTTGCCGGTGACAGGATGTTGTTCGTGGACATCATCAGTACGCGGGCTTCCAGCTGGGCCTCAAGGCTCAGCGGAACGTGGACAGCCATCTGGTCACCGTCAAAGTCGGCGTTGAAGGCCGCACAGACCAGCGGGTGCAGCTGGATGGCCTTGCCCTCGATCAGTTTCGGCTCGAACGCCTGGATGCCGAGACGGTGAAGCGTCGGCGCGCGGTTCAGAAGAACCGGGTGCTCACGGATCACTTCGTCCAGGATGTCCCAGACTTCCGGCTTTTCTTTCTCAACCAGCTTCTTCGCCGCCTTGACCGTACCGGCCAGGCCTTTCGCGTCGAGGCGGGCATAGATGAACGGCTTGAACAGCTCCAGCGCCATCTTCTTTGGCAGGCCGCATTCGTGCAGGCGCAGGCTCGGGCCCACCACGATGACGGACCGGCCGGAATAGTCGACGCGCTTACCGAGAAGGTTCTGGCGGAAGCGGCCCTGCTTGCCTTTCAGCATGTCGGAGATCGACTTCAGCGGACGCTTGTTGGTGCCCGTGATCGTACGGCCGCGGCGGCCATTGTCGAACAGGGCATCAACGGATTCCTGCAGCATCCGCTTCTCGTTGCGGATGATGATGTCCGGCGCGCGAAGCTCCATCAGGCGCTTCAGGCGGTTGTTCCGGTTGATCACACGGCGGTAGAGATCGTTCAGGTCGGACGTGGCGAAACGGCCACCGTCCAGCGGAACCAGCGGACGCAGATCCGGCGGGATGACCGGCACAACGGTCAGGATCATCCATTCCGGCTTGGCGCGGGACTGCAGGAAGGAATCAACCACTTTCAGGCGCTTGGAGACTTTCTTGGTCTTCAGCTCGGACGTGGATTCCTTCAGGTCTTCGCGCAGCGTTTCCGCCAGCACCGGCAGCTCCAGCTGCATCAGCAGTTCGCGGATGGCTTCCGCGCCGATCATGGCGGTGAACGCGTCCTCGCCAAGCTCGTCCTGCTTGTCCATATACTCTTCTTCGGTGAGCAGCTGCTTCGGCTCAAGCTCGGTCAGGCCGGGCTCAACCACGATGTAGCTTTCGAAGTACAGCACACGCTCAACGTCTTTCAGCGCCATGTCGAGCAGCGTTGAAATCCGGGACGGCAGCGATTTCAGGAACCAGATGTGCGCAACCGGCGCGGCCAGGTCGATATGGCCCATGCGCTCACGGCGAACGCGCGCCAGGGTAACTTCCACGCCGCATTTCTCGCAGGTGATGCCGCGATACTTGATGCGCTTATACTTGCCGCAAAGGCACTCATAGTCCTTCGTCGGACCGAAGATACGGGCACAGAACAGGCCGTCCCGTTCCGGCTTGAAGGTCCGGTAGTTGATGGTTTCAGGCTTTTTGATCTCGCCCGAAGACCAGGACCGGATTTTTTCCGGGCTGGCAATCGAGATACGGATCGCCTCGAAAGTCGGGGCGGGTGTATTCGGGTTGAAAATACTGGCGACGTCCTGGCGCATGGGTGTCTGCTCCTTGGGTGGGCTTGGTTCGTGGGGCTGGCGGGCCCCTGCCCTATGAAATCTTGTCTCGTCCGGTTCGCCCCGCCGGGATGGCGGGGCAGTCCGGTTTAAGTCTCATTCTACTCGGCGGCGACGGTGGCTTCGTCTTCGTCGTCATGTCCGGAATCTTCCTCGATCAGCTCAACATTGAGACCGAGCGAGCGCATTTCCTTGATGAGCACGTTGAAGCTCTCCGGGATACCTGCCTCGAAGGTATCGTCACCGCGGACGATCGCCTCGTAGACCTTGGCACGGCCGGCCGTGTCGTCGGACTTCACGGTCAGCATTTCCTGCAGCGTGTACGCGGCGCCATAGGCTTCCAGAGCCCAGACCTCCATCTCCCCGAAGCGCTGGCCACCGAACTGGGCCTTGCCGCCCAGCGGTTGCTGCGTAACGAGCGAGTATGGACCGGTCGAACGGGCGTGGATCTTCTCGTCGACCAGGTGGTGCAGTTTGAGAAGATATTTGTAGCCCACAGTGACCGGGCGGCTGAACGCCTCACCGGTGCGGCCGTCATACATGCGAACCTGGCCCGACGTATCGAGACCGGCACGCTCCAGCAGGCCGTTGATGTCGCTCTCGCGGGCACCATCGAAGACCGGCGTTGCGATCGGCACACCATTGCGCAGGTTTCCGGCCAGTTCGATGATCTCGGCATCGGTTTCCGGCATTTCCTGCTCCTCGCCATAGGCTTGAGTCAGGGCGGTGCGGAGACCTTGGACATCATTGTTCTGGTGGAACTCGTCCACGGCATTGTCGATGATCCGGCCGAGACCACGGCAGGCCCAGCCTGTGTGCGTCTCAAGGATCTGACCAATGTTCATCCGCGATGGAACGCCCAGCGGGTTGAGCACGATGTCGACCGGGGTGCCGTCTTCCAGGAAGGGCATGTCTTCCTGCGGGTTGATCTTGGAGATAACCCCCTTGTTCCCGTGACGGCCGGCCATCTTGTCACCCGGCTGCAGCTTGCGCTTCACGGCCAGGAACACTTTGACGACCTTCATGACGCCCGGAGGCAGGTCATCGCCGCGCTGAACCTTGTCGACCTTGTCGTTGAAGCGGGCTTCCAGCTCGTTGATGGAGTTCTCGAACTGCTCATTCAGGGCGTCGAGATCAGCCTGGGCCTTTTCAGACTTCAGGGCGATATCCCACATCTGGCTTTCGGACAGTTCGTCCAGCGCCTCAGCCGTGATCTTGCCCGGTACGAAGTTTTTCGGCCCGGCAGCGGCTTCCTTGCCGATCAGCAGGTCGCGCAGACGATTATACGTGTTGCGCTCCAGGATGGCCTGTTCGTCCTCTTTGTCCTCCTGCAGCTTCTCGATCTGCTCACGCTCGATCTGAAGGGCACGCTGGTCCTTGTCGATGCCGTGGCGGTTGAAGATGCGGACATCGACAACCGTACCGGCGTCGCCCGGAGGCACACGCAGGGAGGTGTCGCGAACGTCAGAGGCTTTCTCACCGAAGATGGCGCGGAGCAGTTTCTCTTCCGGCGTCATCGGGCTTTCGCCCTTCGGCGTCACCTTGCCGACGAGGATGTCCCCGGCCTTCACTTCGGCGCCGACGGCAACAATGCCGGCCTCGTCGAGGTTACGCAGGGCTTCTTCGCCGACATTCGGGATGTCGCGGGTGATTTCTTCCGGTCCCAGCTTCGTGTCGCGGGCAGCGACTTCGAATTCCTCGATGTGGATCGAGGTGAAGACGTCGTCTTTCACGATCCGCTCGGAGATCAGGATGGAGTCCTCGAAGTTATAGCCATTCCACGGCATGAACGCGACCAGCACGTTCCGGCCGAGGGCCAGCTCGCCCATGTCGGTGGACGGGCCGTCTGCGATGATGTCGTTCTTCGCAACGGTGTCACCCACGCGCACGATCGGGCGCTGGTTGATGCAGCTGTTCTGGTTCGAACGGCGGAACTTGGCGAGACGGTAGATATCGACGCCCGATTTGGAGCCTTCGAGTTCTTCCGTGGCGCGCACAACGATCCGCAGCGCGTCGACCTGCTCAACCACCCCTGCCCGGCGGGCAACGATGGCTGCGCGTGAGTCGCGGGCCACAACCGCTTCCATACCGGTGCCGACGAACGGCGCTTCAGACTGCACAAGCGGCACCGCCTGGCGCTGCATGTTCGCCCCCATCAGGGCGCGGTTGGCGTCGTCGTTTTCAAGGTACGGGATCAGCGAGGCAGCAACAGAGACAACCTGCTTCGGAGAGACGTCCATATACTGGATGTCTTCGCGGGCAACCATGGTCGCTTCGCCTGCCACACGGGCGTTGACGAATTCATTCGCCAGCTCGCCGGCCTCGTTCACCGTCGCATTGGCCTGGGCGATGGAATAGATGCTCTCTTCCATGGCGGACAGATAGACCACTTCGTCGGTCAGCTTGCCGTTCACGACCTTCCGGTACGGGCTTTCAATGAAGCCATACTTGTTGACGCGGGCATGCGTGGCCAGGGAGTTGATCAGACCGATGTTCGGGCCTTCCGGCGTCTCGATCGGGCAGATACGGCCATAGTGGGTCGGGTGCACGTCGCGCACTTCGAAGCCGGCCCGTTCGCGGGTCAGACCGCCCGGTCCAAGCGCCGAGAGACGACGCTTGTGGGTGATCTCGGACAGCGGGTTGGTCTGGTCCATGAACTGCGACAGCTGCGAGGAGCCGAAGAATTCGCGGACGGAGGCCACAACCGGCTTCGCATTGATCAGGTCATGCGGCATCACCGTGTCGATGTCGACAGAGCCCATACGTTCCTTGATCGCGCGCTCCATGCGCACGAGGCCGATGCGGTAATTGTTTTCCATCAGCTCGCCGACGGAGCGGACGCGGCGGTTGCCGAGGTTATCGATGTCGTCGACTTCGCCCTTGCCGTCTTTCAGGTCCAGGATGACCTTCATGACGCCGATAATGTCGTCATTGCGCAGCACGCGCATGTCGTCTGCCGCGGCTTCATAGCCCGGCACGCCGACATTCAGACGCATGTTCATTTTCACGCGGCCAACGGCGGACAGGTCATAGCGCTCCGGATCGAAGAAGAGCTGGCCGAACAGGGCGTCAGCGGCTTCCTGGGTCGGCGGCTCGCCCGGACGCATCACGCGGTAGATGTCGGACAGGGCTTCGAAACGGGTTTCGTTCTTGTCGGCCTTCAGCGTGTTACGCAGCCACGGGCCACGGCCGGAGGCGTCAATGTCGAGCACTTCGATCGTCGTGATGCCGTAATCGCGCATCTCGGCGAGCATTTCCTCTTCCAGCATGTCGCCGGCTTCACCGAAGATCTCGCCGGTTTCATTGTTCACGACGTCGCGGGCCAGGAATTTGCCGATCAGGGCGTCGGACGGCACGATGATCTCGTCCGTGTCAGCCTCGGCGATGCGCTTGGCTTTCAGGGCGGTGATCTTCTTGCCGGATTCGGCGACCGTCTTGCCGGTTTTGGCGTCGACCAGATCGAATTCCGGCTTCACGCCTTTCCAGGCATCCGCGCGGAAGCCGGTGATCCAGCCCTTCTTGTCCATGCGGTAGATGGAGTTGGTGTAGAACAGGTCCAGGATCTGCTCGGTGTCATAGCCGAGAGCATAGAGCATCGTCGTCGCCGGCAGCTTCCGCTTGCGGTCGATCCGGATGTTCAGGATGTCTTTTGCGTCGAACTCGAAGTCCAGCCAGGAGCCGCGATACGGAATGATCCGCGCCGCGAACAGCAGCTTGCCGGAGGCATGCGTCTTGCCCTTGTCATGGTCGAAGAACACGCCCGGAGAGCGGTGCATCTGAGAGACGATCACCCGCTCGGTGCCGTTGACCACGAAAGTACCCTTCTCGGTCATCAACGGGATGTCGCCGAGATAGCATTCCTGCTCTTTCACTTCTTTCACAGAGCGCGCGCCCGTGTCTTCATCGACATCGAAGACGACCAGCTGGAGACGCACTTTCAGCGGCGCCTGGAAGGTCAGGTCGCGCTGCATGCATTCTTCCACGTCGAATTTCGGCGCTTCAAACTCGTAAGAGACATATTCGAGCGTTGCCCGCTCGGAGAAGTCAGTGATCGGGAACACGGACTTGAACACGCCGCCCAGACCATCATCCGTCCGCTTTTCAGAGGGCGTGTGCATCTGGAGGAAGTGTTCGTAGCTTTCGCGCTGAACCTCGATCAGGTTTGGCATTTCGATGGCTTCGGGAATGCGCCCGAAGGATTTGCGGATACGTTTCTTTTCCGTGAAGGAGAGTGCCATCCCAGGATCCCATTTTTTGTGTCCCCGGCCACCTGGCCGCAGACTTTATCGCCAGAACGCGAGTTCGCGGCGGCCCCTTTTGAGACCGCCGCGCAATTCTCTACTAGAGCAGCGCCTCGCGCGAACGCCGCCCGAATTTGAAGTTGCCGGAGCTTATTTGAGCTCGATTTTCGCGCCAGCTTCTTCGAATTTCTTTTTGAGCTCTTCGGCTTCTGCTTTCGGAGCGCCTTCCTTGATAGCTTTCGGAGCGCCTTCGACGAGCTCTTTGGCTTCTTTCAGGCCGAGGGACGGCTGAACTTCGCGGACCAGTTTGATCACGTTGATCTTCTTGTCGCCAGCGTCGGTCAGAACAACGTCGAACTCGTCTTTTTCTTCCGCAGCAGCAGCGCCGCCTGCGTCACCACCAGCAACGGCTGCGACAGCAACCGGAGCAGCAGCGGAAACGCCCCACTTGTCTTCAAGCAGTTTAGCAAGCTCAGCAGCCTCAAGCACGGTGAGGGCGGAGAGGTCTTCGACAATCTTTTCGAGATCTGCCATTTTTCAAATTCCTGTTAGGTTCGGTGTTTGTAGTCTTAAATAGCGAAAACGGATGGCTTATGCGGCGTCTTTGTTGCCGTACGCAGCCACCACGCGAGCGAGCTGGCCAGCCGGTGCCTGAACGACGCCTGCAACTTTCGTTGCCGGTGCCTGCAGGAGGCCGATAAGCTTGCCACGAAGCTGGTCGAGAGAAGGCAGTTTGGCGAGACTTTCGACGCCTTTGGCATCGAGCACCTGATCCCCCATCACCGCACCGATGATCATGAGCTTGGAATTCTCTTTCGCAAACTCGTCAGCCGCTTTCGCAGCCGACACCGGGTCCGGAGAGTAGGCAATTGCCACAGGACCCTGGAACAGGTCCTGCGCCGCATCACCACCTTTGCCGTCGAGGGCGATTTTCGCCAGACGGTTCTTGACCACCTTAAGCTGTGCGCCGTCCTTGCGGAGCATGCCACGCAGCTTGGTCATTTCCGCAACAGTAAGACCGGTATAGTGCGTCACAACGACAGCACCGGACTCGCCGAACACCCCTTTGAGGGTTTCGAGAGCCACAGTTTTTCCAGCTTTATCCATAGCGGGTCTCCAGTTTGAGGCGCCCGGACCATCCGGCCGCCCTGGTATTCGCCTTCTGGCCCGAAGGCCTTCCAGCGCCTGCCCAGGGATTGGCCTGCCCGGTATTCCACAAAGGGCCTGCACCCCCCTGTTTCCGAACCGTTTCTACGCCTCACCCCGTCTGCATAGGTGACAGTGAAACTGTCTTTATCACCCCCGAAAGAGTGGCCTATGGTCTAGGACAGGAAAACGGGAGGCCCCCGATGCATATCGGAGTACTCCCGTCAAGAGGGGCTTGTTAACGCTTTATCCGAGCCGCCGCAACCCCCTATTGTGAGAAAAAGTCAAGCTTTCAGGCGGAAGCAATCTGCCCCTCCCTGATACAAGCTGTGGACGCATGGCGCCAGCGGCCTAGCTGCTCTCATTCCCAGCCTGACTGGCAGGGGGTTGTGCAGACTAAGACCCGCTCTTTGTCTCCTCAGGCCCAACAACCAATTTGGGCTCTATCTTCGTCTTGCTCAATGGAATGTCATCCACCTCATAATATCCTGAATGGGCTCCCATGGCCCCGGATGCCTTTATTGCGCCTGCGCTATCATAGAGAACGAAGTGAACCGTAGCCCCTCCGGCGACCTCAAACGGCATATCCCCCAAGGACGACCAGACATTTTTCTTCGTGTAGAAAGATCCCCCCGCTGAATCGATCTTCAGCTCCAGGGTGTGCTTGAATTGTTTAGCGGCAAACGCCCGCGACCGCAGCAATTCCGACATTGCAAGAGGCCCATCGACCGTCGCGAGCGCCTTTATCAGCTCATCATAGGACTTCCGATAACTTGCCACAGTGCCTGCATATTCATTTGCCATATCCTTGATTTCAGCCAAGGAGATTTTCAGCTCCTTCACCGTGTCGACAGGACCGCTTGGAGCGGGCTCTTTCTCCTCATCCACCCTCTCGGCTAAAACCGCTAGGACCTCATCCAATTTGGTAATCCGACTCTCAAAGTTTTTCTTCTGATTCTCAAGATTACTGAGATCAGCCTTCCTCTTATTCAAATCATCAATCAGGGCGATCTCATCGACTTTAACGATAGAACCATTGAATGATCCGGCGCTGAACTTGCTGGAATTATCAAGACAGCCCACGACTTCAGAGACTAGGGCCTGATCATATTCAGACACTTTCACACCGCCAACAGCGAACTCCGTAGCGAAGAGCTGAGTAAATCCTGCAACTGCATTTCCGACAGCCTGAAAAGCTAGAACATCCGGGACCAAACCGGCCTTGTTGTTCTTTGTCAGGTCAACGCGA